>Ga0137415_10002487_pt1 | contig 18357 bp, 16 predicted proteins | sample CZODoug3_1_1_16f_FD_183082 | JGI IMG/M metagenome (GOLD analysis project Ga0137415, IMG submission 183082) | Vadose zone soil fungal communities from Angelo Coast Range Reserve, California, USA - CZODoug3_1_1_16fungal (Hybrid Assembly) | ecosystem: Environmental > Terrestrial > Soil > Vadose...
TGCGCGCGGCGCCCGCACCTCCCATTTCCAGGGCGGGATGAGCATCGACCTTAAGGGCCGGCGTGCGATTGCCCAGACCAAGATGCAGATCGCCCAGCGCGGCCCGGTCGAAGGCGTCGTGTGCGATGTCGTCTGCACCGGCCGGTTCTACGATTTCCTGGAGAAACGCCGCGGCCGCTGGGGCCTGGTGCTGCGCCAGCCGATCTACGAGCGCGACCGCCTATCGCCGGTCGACCCTGCCGCCAAGGTCAAGCTCGACAAGAAGCTGCTCGCGCGCTTTCCCGAGGGCTATCGCCACCTCGCCTATCTGCAGACGCGCAACCGCCAGACCGTCAAGCCCGGCATGCCCGGGGCGAGCGGGCCGGAGCTCGCGGCGCTGTACCGGCGCGGGGCGGCCTGGTTGAAGGGCAAGAAGCTGTAAAGACCTTCGCCCTCACGCCGGCTTGCCGAAGCCGTAGAGCGCCTCGGGATTCTGCACCAGGATGCGGTTGCGCGTCGCCTCGTCGGGAGCCCATTCGGTCAGCAGGTCGAACAGCAGCGCGTCGTTCGGCTTGTTGTGATCGGGCAAGCCCGGGTGCGGCCAGTCGCTGCCCCAGACCAGGCGCTCCGGCGCCGCCCTCACGAAGGCCTGCGCGATTTTTGTGGCCTCCGGGTAGGACGGCGGGCCGATCTTGCTGTTCCCATAGGCGCCCGAGACCTTCACCCAGGTGCGGCCCTTGTCGATCAGCTCGCGGACGATTCCGTGCGACGAATGATCGATGCCGGCCGGCAGCGGCGGGTTCGCCAGATGGTCGAACACGATCGGCGTGGGCAGGCGTCGCAGCATCGGCGCCAACTCGTCGATCATCTCGCCCTGCACGTTGAACTGCACGTGCCAGCCGAGATCGGCGACGCGTTTCGCCAGCGGCTCGACCATGTCGGGCGTCACCGCGCGCGAACTGGGGTCGGCCAGGCTGAAACGGATGCCGCGGATGCCGCCGGCGTGAAACGCCTTGAGGTCGGCGTCCGTGATCGCCGGGGTGACCACCGCCACGCCGCGCGCCTCCGGCCCGAGCTGCGAGATCGCGTAGAGCGTCACCCGGTTGTCGGTCGCGTAGTTGCGCGGCTGAACGATGACGACGCGCGTCGTCCCGATGCGCTTCTGCAGGAGCCTATAATGTTCCGCGGTGGCACTCGATGGCGCCGCGCGCGGGTTGGGCGGCATGGGAAAGCGCGCCGGGTCGTAGGTGTGCATGTGGCAGTCGGCGGCATTGAGTGGCGCCTTGAGCCTGGGCGGCTCGGTGCCGACCGAATTCGACACCTCCTGGGCGTGGCTCTCCGCGACCTGCCCGCCCGATATCGCCGCCGTAATCGCCGCCATGGAGACTCCCTTGATGAAGGTGCGACGCGCGATCATTTCCCCCCCTTTTGAATGAACCCCTATTTACGCTTCACCATCCGGATGTACTTCTCGAAGCCCGCGAGCTGCGTCTTGACCATCTCGATCGTCGTCGGGTCCTTGAGCTCGAGGGTCGCGGCGTCGAATTTTTGCGCCGCGACGCTCACGATCACCTCGGGCCGGCCGAAGAAATGGACGTCGAGCGACTGCAGCGACTGGCGCAGATGATACTGCATGCGGGCGCCGCCGAGGAGGCCCCCCGCTGCCGACTGCACCGCCACCGGCTGGCCGGCGAAGGGCTGGTTTTTCATGCGCGACACCCAGTCGATCGCGTTCTTGAGACCGCCCGGAATGCTCCAGTTGTATTCGGGCGACACGATCAGGATGCCGTCGGCCGCCCGGATGGCATCCGCCCAGGCCACCGCCGGGGCCGGAAACCCGCTGCTCTCCTGGATGTCGAAATTGTAGATCGGCATCCCGTCGAAGGGCGGCGCGTCCTGAAACGACAGGCCGGCCGGCGCGAGCTTCGGCGCCATGCGGGCGAGCGCCGCATTGTAGGAGCCCTTGCGGAGCGAGCCGCAGATCGTGAGCACTTTCAACGTATCGGTCATGGCAATCCTCTGGCCGCACACCGTCTTGCGTCGCCCCGGCGGCGCGGCGATCCGCGGGCGCCGGCCTACCTACCAGAGTACGGCTAGGCTGGCGAGCGGCCCCCCGCGTGTCATTGCTGGGCGATGCCCGCTTTCTCCCGCACCGCGCTCCACTTGGCGATCTCATTGACGATGTGCCGGCGCATTTCCTCCGGCGTGGACGTTTGCGCGGTCGCGCCGAGATTGATCATCTGCTTGCGCACGTCGTCGCGCGCCAGCACCTCGCGCAAACCCGCGTTCATTTTGTCGACGATCGGGCGCGGCGTCCCGGCCGGAAACGCCAGGCCGTACCAGCTCATCACCTGGAATTCCGGGACGCCCGATTCGGCGACCGTCGGCACGTCCGGCAGGGCCGGGTAACGCTGCGGCGACGTCACGGCGACCGCCCGGAGGTCGCCGGAGCGGATCTGCCCCAGCACCGGCTGCACCAGCTCGAAGGTGAGCTGGACGTCCCGCTGCAGCAAGGCGGTGATCGCCGCCGGCGTGCCGCGATAGGGAATGTGCTTGATGTCGACGCCCGCGAGCTGGCAGAAAAGCTCGCCGGAAAAATGCTGGGTGGTGCCGGTGCCGACGCTGGCGAAATTGTATTTGCCCGGCGCCGCCTTGGCGGCGGCGATCAGGCTCTTGACGTCTTTCGCCGGGAAATCGGGCGCGGTCACCAGCACGAGGCCCGCCGTTCCGGTCAGCGACACCATGGCGAAATCCTCGACCGAGTCGTAAGGCATGCTCTTGAACAGCGCGGCCGACACGCCGTGCGAATTGTTCATCATATAGGCGGTGTAGCCGTCCTTCGGCGCATTCACGAGCGTCGAGGCCGCCACGATGTTGCCGGCGCCCTGCCGGTTCTCGATGTAGATCGGCTGGCCCAGGAGCTCGGACAGCGGCTGCGCGATGATGCGGGTGATGATGTCGGTGCCGCCGCCGACGCCGGCGCCGACGATGAAGCGGATCGGCCGCGTCGGCCAGTCCTGCGCGGTCGCCGAAACGGTGGCCATGCCCAGGGCCAGCGCCCCCAGCACGAGCGACCTCACGCCGGATGCGATCATGTCTTCCTCCCATCGGGCGGATCCGCCCAACCGCCTTTTTATTTATCGGCGCGCGCCGCCGCCCGAAGGCGGCGGCGGTCGCATGTCGTCACGCCTTCTCGTCCTCGATCGGGTTGCGCAGGATGCCGATGCCCTCGATCTCGACCTCGCAGGTGTCGCCGTTCCGCATCCACACCGGATTGGGCTTGCGGGCGTGGCCGACGCCCGACGGCGTGCCGGTGAAGATGATGTCGCCGGGCTCGAGCGTGATGCCCTGGGTGACATAGACCAGCATCTCGCGCACCGGGAACATCATGTTGTCGGTGTTGTCGGACTGCATGACGTTGCCGTTCAGCCGGCTTTCGATCTTGAGGCCCTTGCCGGCGTCGGGCAATTCGTCGGCCGTCACCATCCAGGGCCCGAAGCCGCCGGTCCGGTCGAAGTTCTTGCCCATGTCCCACTGGGTGGTCTTGCGCTGGAATTCGCGCACCGAGCCCTCGTTGGAGCAGGAATAGCCGGCCACGCAGGAGGTCGCGTTCGCCATGGTGAGATGCTTCGCGGGCTTGCCCACGATGAGCATCAGCTCGGCCTCGTAGTCGAGCGTCTCGGAGACGCGCGGCCGGATGATCGGGCTTTCATGCGCCACCATCGAGGTCAGGCAGCGCATGAAGATGGTGGGGAATTTCGGGATGTTGTCGCGCTGCGAGCCTTCCTTGACGTGCTCGAGATAGTTCAGGCCGAGGCAGATGATCTTGCCCGGGCGCCCGACCGGCAGGGCGTATTTGAGGCCCTTGAGCGGACGGCGGGCCGACGCGGGCGCACGCCCGGCGAGGCTCTTGATGCCGGACAGATCGCCGTTCGCGCCGGCGAGCAGCGCGCCGAGGTCGGTCGGCACCTTGGGGTCCGCCGCCTGCAGGTCGACGACCTGGTCGCCCTCGACGACGCCGAGCCGCAGGCCCGTGGGCGATTCGAAACTCACGATTTTCATCTTGGTCCTCTTTCGGGTTGAGCGCGGGCGAGCGAGGCGTCCCCTCCCCCACGGCTGGATGCGATTTAGAGCATTTTCCGGCGAGCCCCCACAAGCCGCCCGTCCCCGGGTCTTGCCGTCGGCAAGCCCCGGGACGCGCTCCGCGCAATGTGGGATGGCAGAGCCGGCCGGCTCGCGCGCGTCAGCGCAGCGCCAGGGCGTGCACCGAGAAATAGCGGGCGGGGTCGGTCCACACCGCAACCGGCGACCAGCCCGCTTCCGCGGCCAATGCCTGGAACGAGTCCACCGAATATTTATAGCTGTTCTCGGTATGGACGGTCTCGTCGCGGGCGAACGAGATCGTGCGATCGCACAGACGAACGTCCTGCGCGGCGCTGCTCGCGAGGTGCATCTCGACGCGGTTGCGCGCGCGGTTGAAGAAGGCACGATGGCGGAAGCGGTTGAGATCGAAATCGGCGCCGAGCTCGCGATTGATGCGGCGCAGAAGGTTGAGGTTGAACGCCGCCGTCACGCCGGCCGCATCGTTGTAGGCGGCGTCGAGCACGGCCACATCCTTGATCAGGTCCACGCCCACGATGAAATGTGCGCCGCGGCCGAGCAGAGCGGCGGCATGACGCAGGAAGCGGGCCGCTTCCGGCGGCTCGAAATTGCCGATGGTCGAGCCCGGGAAGAAGCCCACCCGCGCGCGCAAGCGAATGGCGGGCGGCAGCTCGAACGGCTTGGTGAAGTCGGCCGCGATCGGCAGGATGCGCAGACCCGGCAGGTCGCGCCCGAGCCGCGCCGCCTCCTGGCTGAGAAAGCCGGCCGAGATGTCGACCGGCACATAGGCGGCGACCGCGGCCGCGTCCAGCACGATGCGCGCCTTCGCGGTCGAGCCGCTGCCGAATTCGATCAGCGCGCCGCCGGGCGGAATCAATTGCGCGATCTCGCCGGCGCGCTCCTTGAGGATGCCGAGCTCGGTGCGCGTCGGATAATATTCGGGCACGGCCGTGATCGCCTCAAACAGGGCCGAGCCGCTGTCGTCGTAGAAATACTTGGCGGGAAGCGTCTTGGGCTCGGCCGACAGGCCCGCGATCGCGTCGAGCGCGAAGTCGGACATTTTCGGCCGCACGGCCGCGCTGGTTCTGGCGAGCACGTTCATGGTCTCGGTTCTCCGCGGGGGTCAGGCGGGAAAGTCGGCGAGCCGCAGTCCGGTGAACTGCCAGCGTGCCGATGGAGGGAAGAAGTTGCGGTAGCTGACACGCGCGTGCCCGCGCGGGGTCGCGAAGGAGCTGCCGCGCAGCACCATCTGGTTGACCATGAACTTGCCGTTGTACTCGCCCAGCGCGCCGGTCTCCGGCTGATAGCCCGGATAGGGCAAATAGGCGCTGCGGGTCCATTGCCAGAGGGTACCGAATACCGCGTCGAGCTCGCTCCCGCGCGCCGCCACCTCCCACTCCGCCTCGGCCGGCAGATGCTTGCCGGCCCAGCGCGCGAAGGCGTCGGCCTCGTAATAGCTGACGTGGCACACCGGCAGCGCCGGATCGACCGGCGCGAGCCCCGCCAGCGTCCCCGCGAACAGGCGGTCGTCGACACAACGCCAGTAGCCGGGCGCCGTCCAGCCTTCGGCGACCACCGTCGCCCAGCCATCCGAGAGCCATAGCTCGGGCCGCTCGTATCCGCCGTCGGCGATGAATTCGAGCCAGTCGCCGTTGGTGACGAGACCGCGCGCGACCGCCATCCGTCCGACCAGCGCCCGGTGGGCGGGCTGCTCGTTGTCGAAGCAAAAGCCCTTGGTCTGGTGGCCGATGGTGCGGATCCCTTCCGCGACGTCGACGAAGCCGCTCGCGTTCCTGGCGCCCGCGTGAGGCATGCGCCACGCCGGATCATAGGCCGGGAAATCGGGATTCTCGGCGAAGACGTGCAGGATGTCGGTGAGCATGAGCTCCTGGTGCTGCTGCTCGTGATTGAGTCCGATCTCGAGGATCCGGAGGATCTCCCTCATCCTGTCGGCAGGCGTGTCGCCGATCAGCTTCTCGACCTCGGCATCGACATGGGCCCGATAGGCGGCGACCTCCTGGCTCGTCGGCCGCGTGATAAGGCCGCGCTTCGGGCGCGCATGGCGGGGACCCGCCGCCACATAATAGGAGTTGAACAGAAAGGCGAAGCGCGCGTCGAAAGGCGTGTAGCCGTCCCGGTGCGGGGCGAGCAGGAATTGCTCGAAGAACCAGGTGGTATGCGCGCGGTGCCATTTCGTCGGGCTCGCGTCGGGCATCGATTGGACGGCTTGATCTTCCGCCGACAGAGGCGCGGCGCGCCGCTCGGTCTCGGCACGCACCTCGCGAAAGGCCTGGATCGAGGTCGAGCGGAGATCCTGCCGGATGTCGCCTTCGAGCGGCGCAACGGGGGCGGAGGGAGGCCCGGGGGGAGCGGCAGCAGTCTGGGCCATGGCTACGCTCGGTAATAGGAGGGACGCGGCTACAATTCCAAGTCAACTCTCTGTGTTGCCGCAGGTTCCAAACGGCCCGCATGGCCGGCAAGCTCGATAGATATGATCCCGGGAATGATGGGCAAGGGCCGCAAGCGACGGACAGCGGAGATTATGGCCAGCAATCCGGGCGTGCAACCGGCTTGGCGCGCGAGACCGCCAGCCACAATTCGCGGGCGCCGACCATCAGCAAGGCGAGCCCGAACGGGACGATGAAATATATCAACCTGAACAGCAACAGGCCCGCCACCATGTCCTCCCTGTTGAACTGTCCGAGGCCGACCAGCATGGCGGCGTCGAACACGCCGAGCGACCCGGGCGCGTGACTGGCGAAACCGAACAACGTCGCGAATACGAAGATCACCGCGAGCGCGACGAAATCGATGGCCGGCTCCGACGGGATCAGCAACGACATGGCGACGGCGCAGAAGAACAGATCCGCGATGCCGATGAGGATCTGCAGCGCCGTGAGGCGAGCGTTCGGCAACGTGATCCGCCAACGGTCCGAGCCGAACGAGCGCGGCGCGAGCTGCACGTAGGCGATGTAGCCGGCGAGGACGCACAGCGCCGCGACGCCGATCGCCCGGTTCGCCCAGGGCGGCAGGTGATCGACGGCGCTCGCCGCCTCCGGGACATAGACCATGCCGAGCCCGAGCACCGTGAGATTGCCGAGCCAGAAGGTGAGCCCGGTCACGAAGCAGATCTTGGCGATATCGACGAGGCGGAGCCCCCAGAAGGAATAGATGCGATAGCGGATCGCGCCGCCCGACAGGACCGTGGCGCCGATATTGTGACCGATCGAATAGCTGGTGAAGCTCGCGAGGGCGGCGATCCGGTAGGGCACATGCCAGGCGCCGATGGTGCGCAAGGCGAACCAGTCATAGAAGGTGAGCGTCCCGTAGGCGGCCGCGATGGCGCAGGCGGCGCCGACGACCTTGTGGATCGGCATGGCGGCGAGCGTCGCGACGACCCGCGGGATGTCGAGGCCTTGCAGGCGGTGCCACAGAATGGCGAAGGAGATCGCGATGATGGTCGCGCTCAGCAGGAGGCCGACCCTGCTCCAGCGAATTTGCGATGAGACCGCCGTCGCAGCTTTCCACCCCCGAGCGAGCAATCGCCGTCCCCGCACCCCGTAAAGCTTCGTGACTCGGCATTAAGCCTCTCACGGTCCGACGACAGATTTACGACAAAGGGACGCGGCGGCGCGTCTTGTCCACCGTTGTTTGTCATCAGTTTGAGATACGAATCGACTATCCGTCGTGTGAAGGCGATTTCCGATGGAATGCTGAATGGCCACGCCAGGCGAGACGACGCGACGGTTTCGTGCATTGTTCATCTCCGATGTGCATCTCGGGACCCGCGGATGTCAGGCCGACCAGCTGCTCGACTTCCTGCGCCACCACGATGCCGACACGATCTACCTGGTCGGCGACGTGGTCGACGGCTGGCAATTGCGGTCGAGCTGGTACTGGCCGACCTCCCACAACGACGTGGTGCAGAAGCTCCTGCGCAAGGCGCGTAAAGGCGCGCGCCTGATCTATATTCCGGGAAACCACGACGAATTCCTGCGCGACTTCTACGGCACGCATTTCGGCGGCGTCGAGGTGGTCGAAAACGCGCTGCACCTCGCGGCCGACGGGCGGCGCTATCACGTCACGCATGGCGACAATTTCGATCTCGTGGTCCGCCACGCGCGCTGGCTGGCGCTGCTCGGCGACCACGCCTATCGGCTCGCGCTCATCCTCAATACGGCGTTCAACGGCGTCCGGCGCCGGCTCGGCCTGCCCTATTGGTCCTTGTCGCAATGGGCGAAGCTCAAGGTCAAGAACGCCGTCAACTATATCGGGGCGTTCGAGAGCACGCTCGCGATCGAGGCCGACCGCCACGCGGCGGACGGGGTGGTCTGCGGACACATTCATCACGCCGCCATCCGGGACATCGGCGCGGTGCGCTACATCAATTGCGGCGACTGGGTCGAGAGCTGCTGCGCGGCCGTCGAGCATCCGGACGGGCAATTCGAGATCATCTCCTGGGTGCGCGACGCCCGTCGCGCCGCGTCCGAGGCCGACCTTTCGGAGGCCAAAGCCGCGTAATGCGTATCCTGGTCGCAACCGACGCGTGGTTTCCGCAGGTCAATGGCGTGGTGCGCACCTTGACCGCCTTGGCGAAAGCCATGGAGGGTCGCGGCGTCGAGATCGAATTCCTGACGCCCGAGGGCATGCCGACGGTCGCGCTGCCGAGCTATCCGGGCATCCGCCTCGCGCTCCCGAGCCCGCGCCGGATCGCGGCGCGCATCGCCGAGATCAATCCGGACGCCATCCATATCGCGACCGAAGGCCCGATCGGCCTCGTCACGCGCTGGTATTGCGGCGCGCAGGGACGATCATTCACCACGAGCTTCCACACGCGCTTTGCCGAGTATGTGGCGGCGCGCTGGCCGATTCCCGAACGCCTGAGCTGGCGCTGGCTGCGCTGGTTCCACAATGGCGGCCGCGGCACCATGACGGCCACGGCCTCGCTCGCCGACGAACTGACCGGGCGCGGCTTCAGGCGGGTGCTGCGCTGGCCGCGCGGGGTCGATGCCGGGCTGTTCCGGCCGCGGCCGGACGCCAGTCTCGGGCTGCTGCGTCCGATCTTCCTCACCGTCGGCCGCCTCGCGGTCGAGAAGAACATCGCCGCCTTCCTGTCGCTCGACCTTCCCGGCACCAAGGTGGTGGTCGGCGAGGGCCCGGCGCGCGACGAACTGGCCCGCCTGTGTCCCAAGGCGATCTTTCTCGGCCCCAAGCACGGCGAGGAGCTGGCCAGGATCTACGCCGCCGCCGATGTCTTCGTGTTTCCGAGCCGCACCGATACATTCGGGCTGGTGCTGCTGGAGGCGCTCGCCTGCGGGACGCCGGTCGCGGGCTTTCCGGTGGCGGCGACCCGCGACGTGGTCGGGAACGCGCCGGTGGCGGCGCTCGACGAGGACTTGCGCGCCGCCTGCCTCAGGGCGCTGGCGCTTCCGCGCGCCGCCTGCCGCCGCTATGCCGAGTCCATGAGCTGGGACGAGAGCGCGCGCTGCTTTCTCGACAATGTCGCGCAGACCGGCGCCCTGACGGCCCCGCCCGGCGCCGCCCATGCGATGTCCCTGGGGCGCGACGCCGCGATATCCAACCCCGAGAAGGCCGCCGCGGCGGTCGGGTAAGCCGGCCATCCAGACGACCAGGACGGCGGCCGGACGGCCGCGCCCCCACCATCCTCCTCGCCACCGCGGGGTGATCGCCCTTGCGGGAGCATCGATGTATGAGTATCGGCGCAATGGCGCGCCGACCGGCGATGTCGCGCGTGGCCGACGGAGGATAAATCGATGCTCACGCTGCCCAAGCACAACCGCTATGACTATTCGGTCATCGGCGAGCGCAAGGACTATTCCTGGCCGGAGGGCAAGCGGCTCGCCTTTTGCGCGACGACCAACATCGAGGTCTACGCCTATCGCAAGGGCACCGGCTGGGATCCGGCCAAGAAGGGCGAGCCGCAGCAGCAGCGCAACTACTCCTGGCGCGACTACGGCAACCGGGTCGGCATCTGGCGGATGTTCGACCTGTTCGACCAGCTGAAGCTGCCCGCCGCGCACAACATCAACTCGCTGCTCTACGAATATCACCCGCAGATCTGCGAGCGCATCCGCAAGCGCGGCGACGAGGTGGTGGGCCATGGCCGCACCAACGCGGAGCGCCAGGGCGACCTGTGGGAGCTCGACGAGCGCCGCCTGATCGACGACGTGACCCAGGAGATCACGCGCCGCGAGGGCCGCCCGCCGAAGGGGTGGATGGGACCGGCGGCGTCGGAAAGCAACGCCACGCCCGACCTGTTGAAGGAGGCCGGCTACAGCTACGTGATGGATTGGCCGGCCGACGACCAGCCGTTCTGGCTCAAGACGCGCGCCGGTCCGATCCTCTCGGTGCCCTATCCGGCCGAGCTCAACGATTCGGCCGCGATCATCCATCGCGAGGGCACGGCGCGGGATTTCGCCGACATGATCGTCGACGGCTTCGACGAGATGATCGAGCAATGCCGCGACCAGCCGCTGGTGATGACGCTGTCGCTGCATCCCTTCGTGATGGGGCAGCCGTTCCGCATGCCGTCGTTGCGCAAGGCGCTGACGCATTGCGTGACGCATGCGAAGCGCGACCGGGTATGGTGGACCACGCCGGGCGCGGTCGCCGATGCCTGCTACGCGCTGCCGCCCGGCACCATCCCGGGCCAGGGCCCCGACGATCCGGGTTGAAGGGCGCGCGGCCGGACGTCCCTCACTCTACCTTGGCGTCGTCGACGCCCGATCCTTCCGGCAAGGCAAGGAGCCCGGTGAGGTCGCGCACGCTCTTGAGGCTTTCGATCGACGACAGGCAGCGGCCGAGCTTCTCGGTCCGCTCGCTGCCGGCGAAGGGCTCCATGTTCTCCGTGAGCTTGGCGGCGAGCTCCTGGTCGGAAAACGGATGCTTGGGATGGCCGGGAAACGGCTTGGCGTCGCCGCGGAACACGGTGCCGTCGGTCATCTCGATCTCGACACGCCCGAGATAGCCGGCTTCCGCCCGCTTGTGCTTGCCGCCCGCGATGGTGCCGAGCTCGGGCGAGGGAGCCGCCACCACCTTCTCGGCGACGAAGCGCTGGCGCTTCGGCTCGAGCACGCGGGAGGGCGCGAAGCTGTCGGTGCGCACGAAGCCGTCGAGCACCGCCGCCGCCACGATATAGGGCAGCGAATGATCCGCGGTCTCGCGCGAGATCGGCGCATAGGGAGCCTTGCGGATCTTCACCAGGTGGTCGTAGGCGCCCTCCTCGGCAAACACCCTCACCTGCTTGATGCGCGCGAGGTCGCCCACCTTGGCGCGCGCTTCCAGCGCCGCCTGGATGGCGCTCTGGGCGAGCGAGCCGACCGGCCAGCGTTTCATATAGGTCTCGGCGATGCGCGACAGCGCCCGCTTGGCGGCGAAGCGCTCCTTCAGGACCGGGATGCTGTCTTCGCTCTTGTTGGCGAGCTTCTGGATGAAACCCTGCTTGCCGACGAAGGGCCGCACCGCACCCTCGACCCCGACCTGCGCCAGCAGGCAGGCCTGCAGCGCATTGCGCACGGCGTCGCTGCCGTTGAAGCGCTTCCACATGGTGAGGTCGCCGCGCCGGTTGAGGTCGCCCGACTCGATCTCGTCGCTGGCGAAATGCGGCACCACGGTCATCGCCAGAGCCTCGCGCGCATGATCGGCGTCGAGGCCGAGCACGCGCGCGATCGCGCAGGTCGCGCCCAGCGCCGTGAGGTTGGTGTAGTCCCAGCCGCCCGGCGCGGTCGAGAAGGCGTCGAAGGCGCCCGCCACCACCTCGTAGCCGACCGCGAGGGCGGAAAGAAGCTGCGCGCCGCTGGCGTTGGCCCATTCGGCCGCCACGATCACGCCCGCCACCATGTCGCTCGGATGGCCGCTGTTGCGCCGGCCCACGAAGAAGTCGTTGTAGTCGTAGCAGCGCAGCAGCACGCCGTTGGTGAGCGCCGCGATGTCGGGCGTGGTGCGCCGCGCGCTCCCCCAGATCACGCAGCCGCCGCTCGCCGGAAACCGATAGGCATGCCGGCGCGCCGCCTGGGCGGCCGCATGGGTCAGCGCCCCCATGGAGACGGCGAGGGAATCGAACAGGACCGCCTTGGCGGCGCGGCTCGTGCGGGCATCGAGCCGGTCGGGGACATTGGCCGCAAAATCGGCGAGCAACGCCGCCACTTCGTCGTGATCGGCCGCAAGCACAGCAGTGGACATCAGGGAGTGCCTTTCAAAGCGACATGCCGGCCTGTTGCCAGCCACAAGCTGTCATTGCGAGCGAAGCGAAGCAATCCCGATGTAACGGCACGAGATTGCTTCGGCCCGCCGCGCGGGCCTCGCAATGACGATGAGCCCCTCACACCGCGACGTGCGGCTGGCCCTGGCGGACTTTCGCCGCGTCGAGCGCCGTCTCGGCGAAGGCGCCGTCCTCGGGCAGGATGAAGGACGCCGAGCGCACGCTCTGCGCCGCCTGCTCGAGACCGGGCGGGCGGGCGCCCTGGGCGACCGCCTGCGCGGCTTTGCGCAGGCGCAGCCGCGCCATGATGATGGCGTTGTCGGTCGACACCAGGTTCTCCTTCGAGCGGTCCTGGATCAGGCCCATGCTTTCCTGCACCGAGACGTCCTGCATGGCGAGGCCCTTGATGCCGTTGTAGCTGCGGCCGGCCTCCTGGGCCTCGCGGTCCATCAGGTAATTGTTGTGGCGGTTGGCGACCGGCTGGAAGGTGCCGGGAATGAGCTCGGCATGCACGCCGCCGCCCCGCCGCATGGTGTCGAGCTCCTCGTCGGTCAGCGCACGCACCGGATGGAAGGTCATGGTCCAGGCCATGTGATGGTGGTCGTCCATCGGCACCCAGGCGTGACCGTTGAGGGCGTTGCCCTTGTAGGGCGGGATCAGCGTGTACCAGGGCATGAGCCACTGCGTCACCCGCCAGTAGTGATAGCCCGGGTCGGCGTTGCGCCGCGCCCCGATCAAGAGCCCGCCCGGCGACTCGAGGATGTCGAAGACCGTGTTGGTGTTGCGCGTGTGCTTGGCGCCGTCGGTGTTGCGATGGAGCGGATCGCGGTCGAGGTCGTAGCGATGCAGGAACGACACATGGCTCGAGTCGATGCCGCCTTCCATGGCCTGCAGATAGTTGCATTCCTGCCAGCGCTTCGAGATGTAGACATGCGACGACGGCAGATGCACCCATTCGAAGGACGGCGCCGGCGGCTGCTCGGCCGGCGGTCCCATATAGGCCCAGATCACGCCGCCGGCCTCGACCGTCGGGTAGGACTTCAACTTGATCTTCTGCGCAAAGCCGCTCGACGCCGGCTCGGACGGCACGTCGATGCACTGGCCGGTCACGTCGTATTTCCAGCCGTGATAGCAGCAGCGCAGCCCGTTCTCCTCGTTGCGGCCGAACCACATCGAGACGCCGCGATGGGCGCAGAACTCGTCCATCAGGCCGATGCGGCCCTGCGTGTCGCGGAAGGAGATCAGCCGCTCGCCCAAGAGCTGGACGCGCACCGGCGGGCAGTTCGGCCGCGGCAGCTCCTCGGCCAGCATGGCCGGGATCCAGTAACGGCGGAAAAGCTCGCCCATCGGCGTGCCGGGCCCGGTCCTGCACAGATAGTCGTTCTGTTCCTGGGTGATCATGCTCTTGTCCTCGATCCCTCGCGGTCGGTCAATTTTTGGGCTGATATGCCCCGAGCTGCCGTACGGCCTCGTCCGCGAATGAATTGTCGACCACCTGCTCGACCGCGACGCGCCCGGTGATCAGGCCGCGCTGCTTGTAGAAGTCGTAGTCGTTCTTCAGGCTCGCCGTGTTGACACGGCCGTCCGGGTTGGCGGCGAAGGGCGTCATTTCGCGGTAGGCGGCCGGGTCCTTGATGCGGGTATATTCGTTGAGGATCGCGATGATCTCGTCCGCGCCGGGGCCGGCGAGCTTGCCGTCCTTCAGCGCGTCGTTGTAGTCGCGCAGCGCCCGGATATAGGCGCTCATGAATTTCTGCGCGACCGCCCGCCGCTTCACGATGAACTCGTCCGCATAGAGCGCGACCGCCGTCTGCTGGCCGGGATAGATCGTGTTCCTGCTGGCGCGCACCGCAAAACCTTCGCTGATCGAGCGCGTCACGGTCGGCTCGTTGGTGACGCCGGCATCGATGCCCTTGTTCTTGAAGGCGGCCAGCATCTCGGGGAAGCCCATATAGACGACGTTGACGTCGCTGAATTTCAGCCCGCCCTTCTTGAGCGCTTCGTTGAGCGAGGATTCCGAGCCGGCGCCCTGGGCGGCGGTCGCGATCGTCATGCCCTTGAGATCGGCGAGATCCTTGTAGCGCCCGCTGTCGGCCAGGTCCTTGCGCACCAGCAGCGTCGAATACTCGTAGCCGTCCTTGATCGACGCCTTGTCGGCCACGATCTTGATGTTGATGCCGCGCTCCACCGCATTGTAGAGCCCGGCCGCCACCGTCCCGCCGCCGACGTCGAGCTGCCCGGTGCCGAGCGGCGCGATCATCTTCGCGGCCGAGGCGAAGGGCGTCGTGGTCACGGCGATGCCCTGGTTGCGGAAATAGCCCTTCTTGTCCGCGATGAAGAAGGCGACATCCGAGCTGGTATCGGTCAGGCCGATGCCCACCTGCTCCGGGGCCTGCGCCGGCGCGGCGGAAAGGCCCACCGCCAGGGCAACGCCAAGCGCAATAAGACGAAGGACAGGCAACATCATCGGAACCTCGCTGACCGGCAGCGCTAGTTTCAGCGAAGTCGCCCGCATGTCAACCGATCGGCCATGCTCCCGACGCATGCGAAATCGCCGCAGCACGTCCTGTTGCGCAACAAGGGGTTTGCGGGACCGTCGCAATTCGCGGAAGATGCCCGCCCGGACCCCAAGGACGCCAATGGACGCGATGGAACCCGATCTGAGCACGATTCCCGGCCGCCGCATCGGCGATTACCGAAACTCGTCCCGGCGCTCCATCAAGCTCTATGGTCTGGGCCGGACCGGCGCGACCGTCGCGCAAGCGGTCGGCGATCGCGGCCTGCCCAATGTCGAGGTGAAGACCGGCAGCCGCCCGGTCGGCTGGAGCGATATCGCGGGGGCCCAGCCCGATCCCGCCACCAACATGGTGGTCATCGTGTGCGCGGAAGGCGATGAGGGCCTGTTTCGGCCGGAACGCGAACGGCCCGATTCGCTCGTCACCTTCGTGCTGCTGCAGCCGGAAGGAAATCTGCTGGTGGTGCGCAATGACAGCGTGTCCGTGGCGCGCGGCTCCACCGACCTGTTCGTCACCACGTCCGATCGCGATTATGTCGGCGATCTGATCGACAACCTGGCGAGCTGACGTGCCCGACTCCTCTCCAGGCCTGCCGGCGGTGCGCAACAGCGCGCGCGAGCGGCTGGAGCGCGGCGAGCTCTCGCTCGGCTTCGGCGTGCGCGCTGCCCGCTCGGTCGAGATCGCCAAGGCGATGAAGACGGCGGGCTTCGACTGGCTCTTCCTCGATCTCGAGCACAGCGCGATGTCGATCGAGACCGCGTCGCAGATCGCCATCGCGGCGCTCGATGCGGGCATCGCGCCGATCGCAAGGATTCCCAAGGGGGAGTATTCGCTCGCCACGCGGCTGTTGGACAACGGCGCGCTCGGCATCGTGCTGCCGCATGTCGACACGGCCGACGAGGCGCGCGAAGCCGCGCAGCGCCTGCGCTATCCGCCGCAGGGACACCGCGGCGTGTTCTCCAGCATGCCGCACTACGACTACCGCGCCGTCAAGGTCGACCAGATGACGGCCGACCTCAATGCGGCGAACCTGATCATCGTCATGCTGGAGACGCCGGCGGCGATCGACAACGCGGACGCCATCGCGGGTGTCGACGGCATCGACGTGCTGCTCATCGGCACCAACGACCTGTGCATCGAGATGGGAGTCCCGGGCGACCTGGCGCATGCGAAAATATCGGAGGCCTACCGCCGCATGGTGGCGGCGTGCCGGCGCCACGGCAAATGGGCCGGCATGGGCGGCGTCTATGACGAGCCGCTGATGCGCCGCTACGTCGAGATGGGCTGCCGCTTCCTGATGGCGGGCGCCGACCTCGCCTTCATGATGGGCGCGGGGGCGAGGCGGACGGAGTTCTTGCGGGGATTGAAAATGTAGGATGTAGGCGTCATTGCGAGGCGCGCGAAGCGCGCCGAAGCAATCTCCGCGGCGCGAGATTGCTTCGCTCCGCTCGCAATGACGCCGCTCAGATCTTGCCCTTCAGCCGGCTGTAGACCTTGCGGGCATTGCCTTCGTAGATCTTCTGCTTGTCGGCGGCGCTGAGCCAGGCCACCTGGTCGATGTAGCGCTTGGTGTCGTCATAGTGGTGGCCGGTGCGCGGATCGATGCCCTTCACGGCCCCGACCATTTCGGAGGCGAACAGGATGTTGTCGACCGGGATGACCTTGGTGAGCAGCTCGATGCCCGGCAGGTGATACACGCAGGTGTCGAAATAGACGTTCTTGAGCAGCAGCTCCTCGAGCGGCGGCCGCTTCATGTCCTGCGCCAGCCCCCGGTACCTGCCCCAGTGATACGGCACCGCGCCGCCGCCGTGCGGGATGATGAATTTCAGCGTTGGGAAATCCTTGAACAGGTCCGACGTGATGAGCTGCATGAAGGCGGTGGTGTCGCCGTTGATGTAATGCGCGCCGGTGGTGTGGAAGTTCGGATTGCACGACGCGCTGACATGGATCATGGCGGGCACGTCGAGCTCGACCATCTTCTCGTAGAGCGGATACCACGACTTGTCGGTCAGCGGCGGACCGTTCCAGTTGCCGCCCGACGGATCGGGATTGAGATTGCAGCCGACGAAGCCGAATTCGTTGACGCAACGCTCGAGCTCGCCGACACAGGTGCGCGGATCGACGCCGGGCGATTGCGGCAGCTGGCAGACGCCGATGAAATTCTTCGGATAGAGCGAGCAGACGCGGTGGATCAGCTCGTTGCTGATCTGCGACCATTCCAGGCTGATGCCGGCGTCGCCGATATGGTGCGCCATGCCGGACGCGCGGGGAGAAAAGATCGTCAAGTTGGTCCCGCGCTCGCGCTGGAATTTGAGTTGGGCGCCCTCCAGGCTCTCGCGGATCTCGTCGTCGCCGATCTTGAGTTGCGCCCGCAAGGGCTTCTGCGCCGGGTCCTTGATGGCGGCGACCTGGTGCTTGCGAAAATCATGCAGCTTCTGCGGCTCGGTCGTGTAGTGGCCGTGACAGTCGATGATCATAGGGCCTCGCTGGAATCAAAACGGGGACTGGCCGGCGCTTTCAGCCTCAAAAACCTTGCCGGCCGGCATGGTAGGAAGGCGGGTCCGCGGTTGTCAAACGCGACAAGACCCCGATAGCGCCCAGAATCCCATTGCGTCCGGGCAAAGTCGCAATATGGTGTGCGCCACGTTTCACCCTCAACACCGTCTCAGGGGATTTCTATGGCCGATCTGCCGCGTCTCAATCAAGTCATCAAAGCCTTCGAGCAGGGCCAGACGGCTTTCACCACCTTTTCGCCGGCCGAAATCGAGGCGGCGATCGCGCTCGGCCAGTCGAAATTCGACGGCGTGGTCTACGAGATGGAGCACAATTTCTGGGACGCGCGCGCGCTGCGCGATGCGCTCCAGTTCATGCTCAACCGGCGCCAGCTCGTGCAGGGCGGCTCGCTCGCCCCCGCCGTCACCCCGATGGTGCGCATCCCGCCCAACGGCGGCGAGCACAACCAGTGGCTCGCCAAGCAGGCGCTCGACCTCGGCGTCTACGGCGTGCTGTGGCCGCATATCAGCACGGTCGACCAGGCCTATAACGCGGTCGCGGCCTGCCGCTATCCGCGGCTGAAGACGGCGCCGCGCTTCGAGCCGGCCGGCATCCGCGGCGACGGTCCGACCACCGCGGTGCGCTATTGGGGGCTCACCCAGCAGGAATACTACAAGAAGGCCGGCGTCTGGCCGCTCGATCCCGAGGGCGAGGTGCTGGTCATGCTGATGATCGAGGACACGCTGGCGATCGAGAATCTCGACGACATCCTCGCCAAGGTGCCGGGCATCGGCCTGATCCTGATCGGCGAAGGCGATCTCAGCCAGGAGCTGGGCTTCCCGCGCCAATACGAGCACCCGCAGGTGCTCGACGCCATGTCCCACATCGTCAAGACCTGCAAGAAGCACAAGGTGGCGGTCGGCCATCCGCATGTCGACTCGACCAATGTCGAGCGCATCCTGGGCGAAGGCTACAGCTTCCTGATGGCGGCGCCGGTGCGCAGCTTCGCGGCGCTCGACAAGGGCCGGCAGCTGGCGAAGCGGGGGT
>Ga0137415_10002489_pt1 | contig 18351 bp, 20 predicted proteins | sample CZODoug3_1_1_16f_FD_183082 | JGI IMG/M metagenome (GOLD analysis project Ga0137415, IMG submission 183082) | Vadose zone soil fungal communities from Angelo Coast Range Reserve, California, USA - CZODoug3_1_1_16fungal (Hybrid Assembly) | ecosystem: Environmental > Terrestrial > Soil > Vadose...
CGCTGACCGTCATCGGCACGGTGTTGCCGTTCTCGACTAGCGGCGGCACGTCGAGCTTGACCTTGCCGGTGTGCAGGTCAGCCTCGCCGACGACGTTACGGATCGCGGAGGCCAGCATCGCAGGCGTCGCGTCCGCGGGCCGCAAGGTCACGATCGGCACCGTGCTGCAGAGGGCTGCGCTGCCGGCAAGGCCGAGAAAGCGGCGGCGCGAGGTTGGGTTGACATCGTGCATGTCAGATAAACGCTCCTAGTCGCGCAACGTTGCAAGATACGCGACAATATCCTCGATCTGTCCGGCCGACAGGATCGGCTTGCCGCGCCAACTTGACCCGACGCGCTCCAGGCCGTCGACGCGGTAATAGGACGGCATGATGGTTGCGGGATTGAGGCGCGCGGCGTCGACGAGCCGGAGCCGAAGCTGGCCGATGGTCGAGCGGCTGCCCGCACCGGCGAGGCTTGGCGCGAGGTCGCCCTGGAACCTGGTTTCCGGAAACGGCCCGGAGTGGCAGAGAATGCAGGTGCTGGCGCGGTCCAGCACCAGCGCGCGGCCGCGCGCCGGGTCGCCGGGCGAGCCCGTCAGCGATTCCGGAATGCCGTCGCCGACGACCGCGTAGGATGCCAGCGTCTGCGCGCCGGCCGTGCAGGGCAGGGCGAAAGCTGTGGCTGCGATAAGCCACCCGATGTGGGCGGCAGCTCTAGCCAAAGGCGTCCACCGTGATGGTCTGGTACCACTTTCGCGCCTCATCGGCTTCGCGACTGACCGCTACGGCCCCAGAGGCGTTCCCGTCCTGACGATCGCGTACCGGGTCACGCCCGCGGCGGGCCGACTCAGGCCGGCGGACGACGTCTCGGAGGTGCGCTGGTTCCCTCGGCGCGCCGTTCCGTATCGCGCGATCGCGTTCTCCGGGATGCGACGGCTGTTTCCGGGCGTACCTCGGCGGCGGCTGACGGCGGATCGATCCGCCGTTCGTGCTAGACTCGGGGTGAGCACGTCGAGGAGGCCGAGCCGATGCTGACGATCCACGCGCAGCCCGAGAGTTTGCGGCGGCCCGTCCTGATCATGGCGTGGAGCGGCTGGAACGACGCGGCCGAGTCGGCGACGACGGCTGCGCGTTACCTGGCGACATCGCTCTCCGCCGAGAAGTTCGCCGAGATCGACCCGGAGGAGTTCTACCACTTCGGCCTCAGCCGGCCCGACGTACGATTCAAGGCCGGTTCGGAGACCGAGCGCGAGATCATCTGGCCGGCGACCGAGTTCTCGATCGCGCAGTCGCCGTCACTCGCGCGCGACGTCATCGTCGGCGTCGCCATCGAGCCGCACCTGCGCTGGAAGACCTACTGCGAGAGGGTGCTCGAGCTCGCGCGGCGGTGCGACGTGGCGCTCGTGCTGACGCTCGGCGCGCTCCTCGCGGAGGTGCCCCATACGCGCCCGGTCCGCCTCGCCGGCAGCGCCACGGATCCGGAGCTGGCGGCGCGCCTCGGCATCCGGCCGACGCGCTACGAGGGCGCCACGGGCATCGTCGGCGTCATCAACACCATCTGCCGCGACAACGGATTCGCGACGGCGAGCCTCTGGGCGAACGTGCCCCACTACATCTCGGGCATCGAGAACCCGAAGGCGACGTTGGCGCTCGTCAAGCGTGTGCTACCGATCCTCGGCCTCACGCTCGACCTCTCGGACCTCGACGAGGCCGTCCGCCAGTTCGACCGGAACCTCACCGGGATCGTCTCGCAGAACGCGAAGATCGCCGGCTACGTCAAGAAGCTCGAGTCGCGTGACGCCGAGGAGCCGCTGGTCGCCGAGCCGGGACGGGAGAGCGACCTTCCACCGGCCGCCGAGCTGGTCGCCGAGATCGAGCAGTTCCTGCGCCAGCAGCGGTCCGAGTGACCGAGGGGCGCTGTTGTAGCGGGGTCCGCGAGGCCGGATCCAACCGTGGGTGGCCTGAGACAGGTGCGGAGCGGGTCCGTTGTAGCGGGGTCCGCGAGGCCGGATCCAAGCGTGGGTGGCCTGAAACCGGCTCCGTACGGCTTGCCGCCATTCGCTCCATCAGGATCGTGCTGACCGGCTGTGTGGCCGTCGCCTCGCTGGCCGGCCCCGTGGCGGCGGAGCGCGCCGACGTCACCTGGCATCCTGCGAAGCCCAGGATCGGCGACGTTGCCTGGCTCCATGTGAAGGACGTCCCCGAGGGCGCCATAGTCGAGGGCTCGCTGGACGGCCGCCCGCTGGCGTTCTTTCCCTACGGAGGTGGCCACGCGGCGCTCGTCGGACTGGATCTAGAGACGAAGCCTGGCGCGCACACGTGGCGCGTCGCGGTTGTCGAGCGAGAGCGCGAGCCCCGCACGGGTCGGGGGCAGGTGCAGATCCTGCGGCGCGACTTTCCGGTCCAGCGCCTCGCGCTCCCACCCGCGATGGTGGAGCCGGACCCCGAGACGGAGCGACGCGCGGTGATGGAAGGACAGCGCCTGCAGACCCTCTACCGGACGATCACGCCCGAGCGGCTCTGGCGCGGCCGCTTCACGCGGCCGGTCGCGGGGACTGAGCGGGCCACCGGCTTCGGCGCGCGGCGGATCATCAACGGCCACCCGCGCGCCCCCCACGGCGGCGCCGATTTCTCGGCGCCCAAGGGGACACCCGTCGTCGCGGCCAATGCGGGGCGCGTCGCGCTGGTCGGCGAGTTCTTCTTCCCTGGACGCTTCGTGATCCTCGACCACGGGCTCGGCCTCTACACGCTCTACTTCCACCTCGACTCGCTCACGGTCGCCGAGGACCAGCGGGTCGAGCGGGGGCAGACGCTCGGGACGGTGGGGGCAACGGGACGCGCGACGGGCCCACACCTGCACTTCGGCGCCCAGGTCGGTGCAGCGCGGGTGGACCCCGCCGTCCTCCTGAACCTCTCCGTCCTCGACTAGCGGCGCCGCCGCGCCTTCGTCTTCGCTTTCCGGGCCTTCTTCGGCCTCGCCTTGGCTTTGGCCTTCCGGGCCTTTGCCTTCGGCCGGGCCTTTGGCTTCGCCTTGGGTCGGGCCGCCTTGTGGGCGGGCGCCGGGGTCATCGGGGCGGAAGGCGCCATCGGCGACGGCGGGGGTGGTGCGGGCGACGGCGTCCAGGGCTGGGGCTCACCGAACGTGCGTTCCATCGTCTCCTCCGTGAGCGAACGAGTGAAGTGGCTCGCGCCTGCCATACCCCGCCGTCGGCGCGAGCGCAAGCGGGAAATTAGAGCGCGACGCGGCGACGGAGGCGGGCGGCGTCGGCCGCGAGCGCGCGGTTGGACCAGACGGTGAGCGCCGAGCGCGCGAGCAGTGCGCGCACCGCGCCGCGTGCGATCTTGACGGGCGCCGTGGCGGCGAGCGGGTTCGGATGGGCCGCGAGCTCGGCGACGGTCGCGAGCCCGATCAGGAGCGGCCACGCGCACGCGAGGCGCATCCGCCACTCGAGCCGCGGGATCGCGAGCGTGTACCGCCACGCGACGTCGTAGTGCGCCAGGGTGGTGCCGAGGAGGCGGCGGTACAGGGGGAGCGCGCGGACCGACGCGTCCCGGTCGAGCAGATCCTTGGGTCCCAGGCCCAGCCTCGCCAGCTCGTCCGCTGGCACGTAGCAGCGCCCATGCCTCAGGTCGCTCGGGACGTCGCGGAGCACGTTGGTGAGTTGGAGTGCCTTGCCGAAGCGGATGCCTTGTTCGCTCTTCTCCCGGACATCCCACCGCGACAGCCGCGGCAGATGAGCCACGTGCAGCGCCGTCCAGAAGGGCCCGACGCAGCCCGCGACAAGATAGGTGTAGCGGTCGAGTTCCTCGAGCGTGTCGAGCGCGGTGAGGCCGGCCGCGCCCTCACCGGGAAAGCGCGTGAGGTCGAACACCATTCCCGAGGTGAGCGTGGCGAGCACCGCGCGGACCTCCGCGCGGTCCGCGGTCGGCAGCGCTTCGAGGCGCGCAAGCGCCTCGCCCACGCGCGCGAGCAGCTCGCGCTCCGTGGCGTGGGCCTGAGGGGGCGCACACGCGCGCGTGACCGCGGCGACGTCCGCCGCCTCGCCCGCGCAGGCGCGCCGCAGGGCCTGGAGGTGGACGAGGCGGGCGTCGCGCGGGATCAGCCGCGTGTCGGCGACGGTATCGGCCGCGCGGGCGAGCAGGTAGGCGAGGCCGATGGGCTCGCGGAGCGGGCGGGGGAGAATCGTGAGCGAGAGGGCAAAGGACCGGCTGACCCGCCGCAGGAGGTCCCCCAGCAGGTCGTCGGCCATCCTATTCGTAATCGAAGGGACGCTTCGGCGGGTCGGGCGAGTCCTTCGCCTTCTTGAGCCCCTCCTGGAACTTGCGGTCGAGGAGCTTGCCCTTCTGGCCCTCTGCTTCCACGCCCTGCTTGAACCGCTCCTCGATCTGAGCGGCGCGCGAGCGCAGCTTGTCGAGCGCGGCGCCGAGATCGGCGACCGTGCGCGTCGGCGGCGGCGGCTCGTGCGAGATGAGGGCGCGCAGCTCGGGGTCGAGCGTGAGCTTGGCCTTGCAGCAGGGGCACTCGACGGTGAAGGTTTTCTTCGCCACGCGCCCAACCTAACAGCGCGCCTCGAGGCCGTCAAGCGGCCGCGTCGCCGGCGGTGCGCACCGCCGAGGCCAATATGGGCTTGCGATCCTCGAGGTACCGATCTAGGGTCAGGGGGTCGCGGATCCGTTCCGCTGGCAACCCCTGCCGAGCAAAAGGAGCGAGGCATGACGATATATCTCGCGATCGTCGCGGCGCTGCTGTCGATCACGCTCGTCGTCGGCCCGGTCGCCGCTCAGGGCAAGCCGGAGCTCACCGTCGCCCTGTCGAGCTTCTCCACCGAGGTGCTCGACCCCGTCCTGGGCGGCCACATCGTCAAGTACTACCTGTCGCTGATGTTCGACTACTTGGTCGGCACGACGCCCGACGGCCTGCCATCGAAGGACGGCGGGCTCGCCACGCGGTGGGAACCCTCACAGGATCACCGGCGCTGGACGTTCCATCTGCGCAAAGGCGTCAAGTTCCACACCGGCGAAGAAGTCACCTCCGAAGACGTGAAGTGGAGCCTGCAGCGCGCCATCGGCAAGCGCTCGACGACGGGCTACGCCGGGCCGCTCCGAACGCTCATCCAGGACATCGAGACCCCGGCGCCGGACCGCGTGGTCATCGTCACCAAGGAGCCGACGCTGATCATCCCGACCTACCTCTCGCGCTCTCTCTCCACAGAGGGGATGGTCCTACCGAAGAAGTACATCGAGGCCAACGGCGACGACGTCTTCGCGCGCAAGCCCGTGGGCAGCGGCCCCTACCGGTTCGTGGAGCAGGTGACCGGCTCGCACATCAAGCTCACCGCCGTGGACAGCCACTGGCGCATCGGCGCGCCCAAGTACAAGACGGTGACCTTCAAGCTCGTCCCCGAGGAGACGACACGCATCGCGCTCCTCCGCCGCGGCGAAGTGGACATCGCCGACGTGAGTCGCGACCGCGTGGCGGAGCTCGAGCGTGAGGGCTTCCCCATCCACATGCGCAAGGAGGAGGCCATCCTGACCATGTGGTGGATCCTGCCGCGGGACGGCATGCCGACAAAGGACAGGCGGGTGCGCGAGGCGCTCAACCTTGCCGTGGATCGTGGCGAGCTGGCGCAATCCATCTTCGCGGGCAAGGCGGATCCGGCGTTCATCCCGATGGGTCTCTCTTGGTCGTATCGCGACTTTGGCTTCAAGCTGACGCCCGAGATGCAGTATCCGTACGACCCGGCGCGGGCCAAGAAGCTCCTGGCGGAGGCGGGCTACGGCGGCGGCTTCAGCATGGACGTCTATGCCTACCAGCTTCCGGGGCTGCCCGAGGGCAAAGCCTTCGCCGAGGCCATGACCGGCTACTGGCAGAAGATCGGCGTCCAGACGAAGCTGATCCCGGTGGATTACCCGGCGTTCCGCAAGAACTGGTTCGACCGGAAGACACCCGGCGCGATGGGCTACTACAACATCGCCAACCGCGACTGGATCGGGACGTACGCGCTGATCGAGAAGATGGCCTACTCCAAGTCGAAGGCGAGCGACGTGGTGAACGATCCCGAAATCGACGGGATGCTCGAGCAGGTTCTGCGGCAGACGGACAAGGACAAGATCGGCGTGCTGATGCGTAACGTCTACACGCGCCTGCGTAGCGAGCACTACGGCGTGCCGGTGGTCTACCTGCACTCGCCCTACGCCGCGTCCAAGACGCTGGGCAAGTGGAACATCGGCACGGTCATGTACGACTTCTTCATCGACGAGCTGGCTTCGTCGAAGTAGGGCCCGAGGCACGGGCGCAGGTGATCCGCTTCGTCCTGGCGCGCCTGGTGCAGTCGCTGGTGGCCCTGGCCATCCTGACGGTCGTCGTCTTCGTCCTGGCTCGGGCCACCGGTGATCCGCTCCAGCTCATCCTGCCGATGTCGGCGAGCGAAGAGGACTACGCCAACGCGCGTCAGTACCTCGGCCTCGACCGGCCGTACGTGGAGCAGTACTTCTCGTTCGTGGGCCGGGCGCTCACGGGCGACTTCGGGAATTCGCTGCGCGCCCGGCGCCCGGTCGTCGAGCTGATCCGGGACCGCCTGCCCAACTCGCTCAAGCTCGCCGCCTTCGCGATGACCGCAAGCCTCCTCATGGCGTTCCCGCTCGGCGTGATCGCGGCGGTCCACAAGGGCACGGCGATCGACCGCGCCGCCCAGGTCATCGCGGTGCTCGGCCAGTCGCTCCCGACGTTCTGGGTGGCCATCGTCCTGATCGAGGTCGTCGCGGGGCGGCTCCAGTGGCTGCCCGCGGCCGGCATCGACGGCTTCGCCAGCTACGTCCTGCCGGGGTTCACGCTCGGCTGGTTCGTCGTCGCCGGGATGATGCGGCTCCTCCGCTCGAGCATGCTCGAGGTGCTGGACACCGAGTACGTCAAGCTGGCGCGCGTCAAGGGCGTCGTCGAGCGCCGCGTGGTGTGGCTCCATGAGCTGAAGAATGCGCTCATCACCGTCGTCACGTTCGCCGGCATCTACTTCTCGATCCTGGTCACAACCGCCATCGTGGTGGAGACGGTCTTCGCTTGGCCCGGTCTCGGGCGGCTCGCCTACGAGGCCATCACCTCGCGCGATTTCCCCGTCATCCAGGCCGTCGTCCTCACGACCGCGGCGATCGTCGCCCTCGTGAACCTCTCGGTGGACTGCCTCTACGCGTTCATCGACCCGCGCATCCGCTATGCCGGCTGAGCCCACCGTCCCCGGCGCACTCGCGGAGCCCTTCCCCGCGTTCGGCGCGGCCCAGCTCGGGCGCCGGGGTCGACGGCTGCCCGTCGTGTCGCTCGCGATCATCGGCGTCTTCGTGCTCGTCGCGCTCTTCGCGGGCGCGCTGAGCCCGGCCGATCCGGAGGCGCAGTCGCTGCGCGCGCGGTTCAGCCCGCCGGTCTGGGACGCGCGCGGGACCTGGAAGCACGTCCTGGGCACGGACCGCCTGGGCCGGGACCTGCTCGCGCGGGTCATCTGGGGCGCGCGCGTCTCGCTGACCGCGGGCGTCCTCACCGTGCTCCTCGCGAGCGCCTTCGGCGGCGCCGTCGGCCTGGTCGCCGGCTACTACCGCGGGCGCGTGGACGCCGTGCTCATGCGCCTCACCGACGCCACGATGTCGTTCCCCGTGATCCTGCTCGCGCTGATCCTGGCCGTGACGGTGGGACCGAGCTTCGCCAACGTCGTGATCGCCATCGCCGTGATCCTCTGGGCCCGTTACGCGCGCGTCGTCCGCGGCCAGGTGCTCACGCTCATGGAGCTCGACTTCATCGTCCAGGCGCGCATCGCGGGCGCCTCGGCGTGGCGGATCATCACGCGCCACCTCCTGCCCAACACGCTCAACACTCTCGTGGTCCTGATCACGCTGCAGATCGGCTATGTGATCATCGTGGAGGCGTCACTCTCCTTCCTCGGCGCCGGCATTCCGCCGCCCACGCCGGCGTGGGGCTCGATGATCGCCGAGGGGCGCGACTTTGTCACGAGCGCGTGGTGGGTATCGTTCTTCCCCGGCCTCGCGATCCTGCTCGTCGTGCTCGCCTTCAACCTGCTCGGCGACTGGCTCCGCGACACACTGGACCCGAAGCTCCGCCAGCTCTGAGCGCTCGAACCCGTCCATGCGCTCGGTCGCTATCGTCGGAGAAGGGCTCGTCGGGCTCAGCGCGGCGTTTCACCCGCGCCACGCCGACCCCGGCGTGGGACTCGATCCGCTCGCTGAGCTCTGGAGCGGGCTCCGCGTGGCCCGGCGAGAATGACGGCGGCCGTCATCGAGGTCCGGGACCTCCGCACCCATCTCGTCACGCGCTGGGGCACGATCAAGGCGGTCGACGGGGTGTCCTTCCGCGTGGCGGAGGGCGAGACGCTCGGCCTCGTCGGCGAGTCGGGGTCGGGCAAGAGCATGACGTGCCTGTCAATCCTGCGGCTCGTGCCGCGTCCCGTGGCGCGCATCGTGGGCGGCGCGGTGCTCCTGGATGGCGAGGACCTCTTGCAGAAGAGCGCGCGCGAGATGCAGCGGATCCGCGGCAAGAAGGTCGCGATGATCCTCCAGGATCCGATGAGCTCGCTGAACCCGGTGTTCTCGGTCGGGATGCAGGTCCGCGAGCCGCTCACGATGCACCACGGCCTCACGGGCCGCCGGCTCGTCCAGCGGGCGATCGAGCTGCTCGCGTCGGTGGGGATCTCCTCTCCCGAGACGCGGCTCCGCGCCTTCCCGCACCAGCTCTCGGGCGGCATGCGTCAGCGCGTGGTCGGCGCCATGGCCATCGCCGCGCCGCCGCGCCTCCTGATCGCCGACGAGCCGACGACGAGCCTCGACCTCACGATCCAGGCCCAGTACCTGCGCCTGCTGAAGGATCTCCAGGCGCGCCACCGGTTGGCGATGATCTTCGTGACCCACAACCTCGGCATCGTCGCGAAGATCTGCGACCGCGTCGCGGTCATGTATGCGGGCCGCATCGTGGAGGCCGGTCCGGTCGCGGCGATCTTCAGCGCCCCGGCGCATCCGTACACCCGCGCCCTGCTCGAATCGGTACCGAGGCTCGGGGAGACGAGCGACTGGCTCACGCCCATCGAGGGCCAGCCGCCCGACCTCGTCGCGCTGCCTCCCGGCTGCGCCTTCGCGCCCCGCTGCCCGGAGGCGATGGACCGCTGCCGCGCGGAAGCGCCACCGGAGTTCGCCGCCGGCGCCGCGCACACGAGCCGCTGCTGGCTCGAGGCGCCGCCGTGAGCCTGCTCGAGGCGACGGATCTCACCAAGCACTTTCCCGTGCGCCGGGGTGTGTTCGGACGGGAGATCGGGCTCGTGCGGGCCGTGGACTCGATCTCGTTCGTGATCGAGGCGGGCCAGACGCTCGGCCTCGTCGGCGAGTCGGGCTGCGGGAAGACGACGACGTCCCGGCTGATCCTCCGCATCGTGGCGCCGACGAGCGGCGCCATCCGCTTCGAGGGCGGGGCCCTCGACGGCCTGGACCGCGATGGCCTGCGCCGCTACCGCCGCTCGGTCCAGGCCGTTTTTCAGGATCCGTACGCGTCCCTCGATCCGCGGATGCGGATCGGCGCGATCGTCGGCGAGCCGCTCGTCATCAACGAGCGGCCGTCCTCGAGCGCGCTCCGCACGCGCGTCCTCGCGCTCCTCGAGCTGGTCGGCCTCCCCGAGCGCTCCCTCGACCTCTTCCCGCACGAGTTCTCCGGGGGCCAGCGCCAGCGCATCGCGATCGCTCGGGCGCTCGCGCTCTCACCGAAGCTCGTGGTGCTCGACGAGCCCGTGTCGGCACTCGACGTCTCGATCCGGGCTCAGATCCTGAACTTGCTCCGTGATCTCCAGCGGCGGCTCGGCGTGTCCTACCTGTTCATTTCGCACGACCTCGCCGCGGTCGCGCACATGAGCCACGCGATCGCGGTGATGTACCTCGGGAAGATCGTCGAGCAGGGCGCGGCTGCCGAGGTCGCCTTGCGCCCGAGGCATCCCTATACTCAAGCGCTGTTCTCGGCGGCGCTGCCGCTCCAGCCCGGCGGGCGCTCGGACGAGATCATCCTGGCCGGGGAGATCCCGAGCCCGCTCGCCCCGCCGCCCGGCTGCCGCTTCCACCCGCGCTGCCCCCACGCGATGGAACGGTGTGCGCGGGACGAGCCGCGGCTGGCACCGGAGAGCGGTCGCCTCGTCGCGTGTCACCTCTATCCGGCGGCGTGACCCCGGCCCGATCGGGCCGTCGGCCGAGCTCGACCGTTGGGATGCCGCTCCATTTCCGGGGCGCCCGCGCGACGCGCCTTGACCGCGCCGGGGCGCGCCGGTAGACTCGCGCCGCTTCTCACATCGCACTCACCATAAAAGGGGACACGAGCATGCGGAGACTCCTGGCGACCCTCCTGATCAGCCTCGCGCTGGCGGCGACAGCGTCGGCGCAGCTCACGGACAAGAAGGCGCTCACGCTCGCCGCGGCGAAGAAGATGGCCGCCGTCGCGGAAACCGAGGCGGTCAAGAACAACTGGAGAATGGTCATCGCCGTCGTCGACGACGGCGGCTATCTGATCTACCTCCAGCGGACCGACGAGACCCAGGCGGGCAGCGTGGACGTCGCCATCCAGAAGGCCAAGTCCGCCGTCATGTTCAGGCGTCCCACCAAGGTCTGGGAGGATGCCTTGGCCGGAGGTCGACAGGCGATCCTCGGCCTCAGCGGCGCGATGCCCATCGAGGGCGGCGTGCCGATCATGCTCGACGGCAAGCTCCTGGGTGCGATGGGCGTCAGCGGCGGCACGGCCGCGCAGGATGGCCAGGTCGCCAAGGCGGGCGTCGACGCCCTGCCGCCGAAGTAAGCGCTCGGGAGGTCGGCGGGCGGGGGCTCCGCCGTCGTGCGACAATGCCGCCGATGGCGGAGCTCACCAACGATTTCTCGTGGTCGCGGAGTCGGGACAACACCTTCCAGGAGTGCAAGCGGAAGTACTTCTACCACTACTACGGCGCCTGGGGCGGCTGGGACACCGCGGGGTCCGAGGAGGTCCGCCGCCTCTACGTCCTGAAGCAGCTCGCGTCGCGGCAGCAGTGGGCGGGGCGCGCCGTCCACGACGCGATCGAGATGGCCTTCCACGCCTTCGCCCACGGCCGCGACATCCCCGTGGAGCCCTTCATCGGCGACGTCATCGAGCGCATGCGCGGCGAGTGGCGCTCCTCCAAGGCGGGCCGCTACCGTGACAATCCGAAGACGACCGCGCTCTTCGAGCACGAGTACCGGATCGACCTGAAGCCCGAGGCCTGGCAGGCGCTCAGCCGGAACGTCGCTCAGTGTCTCCGGAACTTCTTCCGTCTGCCGCTCACCGCCGAGATCCGCAAGACGGAGCCCGAGCACTGGTCCATCGAGCACTGGTCGAAGGTCTTCGCCTTCGAAGGCACCTCGGTCTGGGTCGCGCCCGACTTCGGCTACTGGACCGGGGACGGCCGCCTCGTGCTCGTGGACTGGAAGACGGGCGGCGCCCATGGCGCCGGGGCCGCCTTCCAGCTCGGCTGCTACGCGCTCTACGCCAACGAGGTCCTCGGCGTCGAGCCGGCGCGCGTGGACCTCATCGAGGCGAACCTCCGCGAGCCCGAGGTCACGCCCCACCAGTGGAGCGCGGCGCGCCTCGACGAGATCAAGGAGCAGCTCCGGCTCTCCGTGCGCTCCATGAAGGCGTACCTCGTGGACCCCGAGGCGAACGTCGCGATGCTCGCCGATTTCGAGAAGACCGAGGACCTCCGCATCTGCCGCTGGTGCAACTTCAGGGCGGTCTGCCGGCCGGAGCTCAGCTCGTGACCAGGAGGAGAGGGACGTGAGAGAGAACACCCTGAAGGCGATCTGGAAGAAAGGCGAGGCGGTCGTGAACGGATGGCTGTCGATCCCGACCGGCTTCTCGGCGGAGGTCATGGCGCACCAGGGGTTCGATTCGCTCACCGTGGATATGCAGCACGGCGTCGTCGACTACCAGGTCGCCGTCACGATGCTCCAGGCGATCTCGACGACGCCGGTGATCCCGCTGGCGCGCGTGCCGTGGAACGATCCGGCGCGCCTCATGAAGATCCTCGATGCGGGCGTCTACGGCGTCATCTGCCCGATGATCAACACGCGCGCCCAGGCCGAAGCGCTCGTGGCCGCGTGCAAGTACGCGCCGCGCGGCTACCGGAGCTGGGGCCCCGTCCGGGCGTCGATCTACGCGGGCAGCGACTACGGAGACCACGCGAACGACGATCTGATCGTCATGCCGATGATCGAGACGGCCGAGGCCGTGAAGAACATCGACGAGATTCTGAGCGTGCCGGGGGTGGACGCGGTCTACGTGGGCCCGTCCGATCTCTCCCTGACGCTCGGGTGCAAGCCGCGGCTCGACCAGACCGACCCGCCGGTGGTCGAGGCCCAGCAGAAGATCGTCGACGCCTGCAAGCGGCACGGCGTCGTCGCGGGTATCCACAACGCGACCGCCGCGTACGCGCTCAAGATGATCGCCGCAGGGTATCAGTTCGTCACGCTCGCGAGCGACAGCCGCTTCCTCGCCGCCAAGGCCGCCGAGGAGGTCGCCGCCGTTCGGAAGACCGGCGTCAAGGCGGGCAAGCTTCCCGCGTACTGAGCGTGACCGAGCCCGCATATCCCTTCGGCGACGCGTTCCGCGAGCGGGCGCGCGCCCACCTGGCCGCCTTCGACCGGCAGGCGCTCGCCGCCGACGGACGGCGGCCGGCCGCCGTCGCCATCGTCCTGGTCGCGGATGAGGCGGGGCGCGCCTGCTTCCTCCTCACGCGCCGCGCGGCGGGGCTCCGCACCCACGCGCGCCAGTGGGCGTTGCCGGGCGGCCGGATCGACCAGGGCGAAAGCGTCGAGGGGGCAGCGCTCCGCGAGCTCGAGGAGGAGCTCGGGCTCGCGCGCGAGGCGGCGTCGGTGCTCGGCCTGCTCGACGACTACCCCACGCGCTCGGGCTTCGTCATCACGCCGGTCGTCGTCTGGGGCGGGGGCGACGCGGAGCTCCGGCCGAACCCCGACGAGGTCGCGGCCGTCTACCGGGTGCCGCTCGCCGACCTCGACCGGCCGGACGTCCCGCGGCTCTTGACGATTCCCGAGAGCGACCGGCCCGTCATTCAGGTGCCGCTGCTCTCGACGCTCGTGCATGCGCCGACGGCCGCCGTCGTCTACCAGCTGCGCGAGGTCGTCGTCCACGGCCGTCCGACCCGCGTCGCCCACTTCGAGCAGCCGGTCTGGGCGTGGTAGCGGGGCGACGCCCGCGGCGACATAGTATTCTTCTCTGATCCCAAGCCGAGGAGGCGCGATGGGCGGGCTCGACGGGCAGGTGGCGATCGTGACGGGTGGAGGGAGCGGTATCGGCCGCGAGGCCGCGAGGATGCTGGCGGCGGAGGGCGCTCACGTCGTCATCGCCGGCCGCCGGAAGGAGCCCCTGGAGCACGTGGTCGGCGAGATCCACCGGACCGGGGGCAAGGCCACGGCGCGCCAGGCCGATGTCGGGAAGCACGCCGAGGCGGTCGCCCTCGCTCGCTTCACGGTGGACACGCTCGGGCGCGTGGACATCCTCGTCAACAACGCCGGGCACTCGAGCAAGGCCCGCTCGATCCGCTGGGTGGACAAGCCGGAGTGGGACGGCGTGCTCGACGTGAACCTGAACGGTGTGTACGCGCTCACCCAGGCGGTCCTGCCGGGGATGATCGCGCGCGGCGGCGGCACCATCGTCACGATCTCCTCCCTGGCGGCGCTCCGACCCGGCCTCATCGGCGGGGCGCCCTACGGCGCGGCGAAGGCTGCGGTGCGGAACCTGATGGGCCACGTGCACACGGTGCTGCGCGACAAGGGGATCCGGGCGACGACGATCATGCCGGCCGAGGTGGACACGTCGATCCTCGACAACCGGCCGCTGCCGCCCGACGCGAAGGCGCGCGCGACCATGATGCGCGCCGAAGACGTCGCCCGCGCGATCCTCCTCTGCGTAACGCTCCCGGCGCGCACGGTCATCGAGGAGATCGTGATGAGCCCGACGATCCAGCGCGACCTGAGCGCCGACCTCGCGGTGGCGGGCCGCGCCGGCGCGCCGCCGGACGCGCCCTAGGGAGGTCCGAATGGCTGAGCCCACGTTCACCGTCATCGAGGGGGCACTCGCCGTCGCGATGCCCGAGGCCACGGGCCTCGGGCTCGTCACGCGCGCGGAGGCCGGAGGGCGCCCGGTCGCGCTCGATCGTGACGAGCGCGCGGCGTATCTCGGGGTCGCCGCGGCGGAGCGTGCGCGAGCGCTCGCCTCGCTGGAGGCACCCGACTTCGCGCTGCCCGACCTCGAGGGCCGCCTGCACTCGCTCGCCGACCACCGCGGGAAAAAGGTCCTCCTCGTCGCGTACGCGTCCTGGTGAGGGTGCCGCCTCGACCTGCCCGTGTGGCAGGCGGTCTACGAGGAGCTCGAGGGGCGCGGGTTCGTGGTCATCACGGTCGCGCTCGACAAGACCCCGGAGGACGCGCGGCCGTGGATCGACGCCGCGAAGCCCACCCACCCATCGCTCGTGGACACGCAGCACGTCCTCGCCGACCTCTACAACATCGTCAACGTGCCGACGGTCCTCTGGATCGACGAACGGGGACGGATCGTGCGGCCGAACGACGTCGCCTTCGGCACGGACACCTTCAAGCACATCACCGGGCTCGAGGCCGCCACGCACCTCACGGCCCTCAGGGCGTGGGTGAGGGGCGAGCGGACGGCCCTCCCCGAGGCGCGGGCGCGCCAGCTGCAGTCGCTCCCCACCGAGCGTGACCAGCAGGCGCGCGCGGAATTCGGCCTCGGCGAATGGCTCTTCGCACAGGGCCGGCGCGCCGCCGCCGAGCGCCACTTCCTGCGCGCCGGTGAGCTGGCGCCCCACGACTTCACGATCCGGCGCGGCACGATGCCGATGCGCGGCATCGATCCGATGGGGCGGGAGTTCCGCGAGATGCTGGGGGCGTGGACCAAGGCAGGGAACCCGTACTATCGACCACTACCGGAGTGACCATGGGACTGCTCGACGGCAAGGCAGCGCTGGTGACGGGCGCGGGACGGGGCATCGGGCGCGGCACGGCGCTCGCGCTCGCGAAGGCGGGGGCGAGGGTCGTCGTCAACGATCTGGGTGCGAGCCTCGCGGGGGAGGGCGGCGACCAGCGCCCGGCCGCGCAGGTGGTGGACGAGATCGTCAAGGCCGGCGGCGCCGCCGCGCCCAACTTCGACTCCGTCGCCGACTTCGCCGAGGCCACGGCGATGGTCGAGCAGGTGATCAAGACGTACGGCCGGATCGACGTGCTGGTGCACGTCGCCGGGATCCTGCGCGACCGGATGGTCTTCAACATGACCGAGGCCGAGTGGGAGGCGGTGCTCGCCGTCCACCTCAAGGGGATGTTCAACACCGTGCGCGCGGCCTCGATCGCGATGCGCGAGCAGCGAAGCGGGCGGATCATCAGCATGTCGTCGGTCTCGGCGCTCGGCGCTCCCGGGCAGCCGAACTACGCGGCGGCGAAGGCCGGCATCCTCGGTCTCACGTGGTCCACGGCGAACGCGCTCGCCAAGTACGGCGTGACCACGAACGCGATCCTCCCGAGCGGCGCAACGCGCATGATCGACTCGACGCCGCGGGGACGCGAGGTCTTCGAGCAGACCGGCAAGTGGCCGAGCCAGCTCGCGGTCGGAACGGAGCGCGACCCCGACAACGTCGCGCCCCTCGTCGTCTACCTCGCGAGTGACGCCGCCCGGGACGTCAACGGCCAGGTCTTCCACTCCTTCGGCTACGGCTACACGCTGCTCGCCCAGCCGCAGGCCATCCGCCGGCTCGAGGCCGACCGCCGCCTGACGCCGGACGAGCTCGTGAAGCTTTTCCCCTCGACTCTCGGCCGGAGCCTCAAGGAGCCGCCGGGCACGCTCTTCGGCAAGAGCCTCCACGACCGGCCGGCGGGCGAGTGGAAGGACCTCGGGCGCGGCGTGCGCGTGTGGCAGTCGGCCTGGGAGGAGCCGTGAGGACGGTTCTCTTCGTCTGCCACGCCAACACCTGCCGCAGCGTGATCGCCCAGGTCCTCCTCGCACGGATGCTCGAGGAGCGGAGCGCGAGCGACAGAATCCGCGTCGCCTCGGGCGGCGTCGGCAACGTCGCGCGCGACGGCATGATCCCGTCGCTCGACGCGCGGATCGTCCTCCGCGAGGAGGGCATCCATCTCGGCGAGACCGCGATCGTCTCGACGGACCTCCGCGCGCACCCGGAGGTCGTCGCCGGCGCCGACCTGATTCTGACGATGACCGCCGCCCAGAAGCGCGCACTGGCCACTCTCGCCGCAACGGACGGGCGACCGGTGTTCACGCTCAGGGAGTTCGCCGGCGAGGACGGGGACATCGGCGATCCGGTGGGGCAGGGTGAGGACGTCTATCGGGCCTGTCGCGACGAGATCAAGCGCTGCCTGAAACTCTCACTGGACCGGCTTCTTGTGACATTATCGCCCTGAGGTGCCCATGACCCGGACCCGGCCCGTGTCGGTCCTCGCCCGCCCGCGACCAGGTCGTGGGGTGAAGTGAAGCCGCGCGGGCGACTGTTCCGCCAGTACGTCATCGTGCTCGCGGCGCTGGTGAGCGGCCCGCTGCTCGCCTCGGGCGCCATCAGCGTCTACCTGTCCTACCAGCAGAACAAGACCGCCCTGGTCTCACTCCAGCGGGAGAAGGCGGGCGCGGCCGCGGCGAAGATCGACGGGTTCATCAAGGAGATCGAGCGGCAGATCGGCTGGACGACCCAGCCCCAGCTCGGCCCGGCGGCGGCCCAGCTCGATCAGCGGCGCGTGGAGTACCTGCGCCTGCAGAAGCAGGTGCCCGCGATCACCGAGATCAGCTACCTCAACGCGGAAGGCCGGGAGCAGCAGCGCGTCTCCCGCCTCGCCATGGACGTCGTCGGCAGCGGGCTCGATTTCTCACGCGAGCCGAAGTTCCTCGAGGCGAGGGGCGGGCGCGTCTATTACGGGCCCGTGTACTTCCGGAAAGAGTCCGAGCCGTACATGACGATCGCGATGGGCGCCGCGGGCCGGGAGGGCGGCGTCACCGTCGCCGAGGTGAATCTCAAGTTCATCTGGGACGTGGTCTCGCAGATCAGGATCGGCAAGGCCGGCCACGCCTTCGTGGTCGACGGGCAGGGAGCGCTGATCGCGCACCCGGACATCAGCCTGGTGCTCCAGAAGACCTCCCTCGGGGGCCTCGCGCAGGTCAAGGCGGCGCTCGCTGGCCCGCCCGGCCCGGCGGGGGAGTCGGACGACGAGCTGACGCTCGCGCGCGACCTCAAGGGTCAGCGCGTGCTAACGGCCTCGGCCCCGATCGTGCCGCTCCGCTGGTCGGTCTTCGTGGAGCAGCCGCTCGAGGAGGCCTTCGTGCCGCTCCGCGCCGCGATCCAGCAGACGGTCCTTCTCGTGCTCGCCGGCGTCGCCCTCTCGATCGTCGCGAGCGTGCTCCTCGCGCGGAAGATGGTGACGCCGATCCAGGCGCTCCAGGCCGGCGCGGCGCGGATCGGCGCCGGCGACCTCGACCAGCGCATCGCCGTCAAGACCGGCGACGAGCTGGAGGCGCTCGCCCAGCAGTTCAACAGCATGGCGGCGCAGCTCCAGGAATCGTACGCGGGCCTCGAGCGCAAGGTGGAGGCGCGCACCCGCGAGCTCAGCGAGGCGCTCGAGCAGCAGACGGCGACGGCCGAGATCCTGCGCGTGATCTCGAGCTCGCCGACGGACCTCGTGCCGATCATGCAGGCCCTCGTCGAGAGCGCGGCCCGCCTTTGCGAGGCGCAGAATGCTCAGATCTTCCGAGTCGAGGACGACATGATGCGTCTCGTGGCTCGGCACGGCCCGGTGCGGTCGAGCCTCGAGGCCGGGCAGGCGAGACCGATCACGCGCGCATCGGTCTCGGGTCGAGTGATCCTCGACCGCATGACGATTCACGTGACCGACCTGCTCGCGCAGGTCGAGACGGAATATGCCGACATCGCTCCGGCCATCCGACGCGAGGGCATCCGGACCACGGTCGGGGTGCCGCTGATGCGGGAGGATTCGGCGATCGGCGCAATCACGGCGTTTCGCACCGAAGTGCGGCCCTTCTCCGACAAGCAGGTCGCGCTGCTCCAGACCTTCGCCGACCAGGCCGTGATCGCGATCGAGAACGTGCGCCTGTTCAAAGAGCTGGAGGCGCGCACGCGGGACCTCGCGCGGTCCGTGGACGAGCTGAAGGCGCTGGGCGAGGTCGGTCGCGCCGTCAGCTCCACCCTGGATCTCGAGACGGTGCTGACGACGATCGTCTCGCGCGCCAACCATCTTTCCGGCACGGACGCCGGGGCGATCTACGAGTACGACGAGGCCACGGGACTGTTCC
>Ga0137415_10002491_pt1 | contig 18345 bp, 17 predicted proteins | sample CZODoug3_1_1_16f_FD_183082 | JGI IMG/M metagenome (GOLD analysis project Ga0137415, IMG submission 183082) | Vadose zone soil fungal communities from Angelo Coast Range Reserve, California, USA - CZODoug3_1_1_16fungal (Hybrid Assembly) | ecosystem: Environmental > Terrestrial > Soil > Vadose...
GGGCTCAACCCTCCCGCCAGCGTCGGAAAATCGAGCGGCCGGAAGCCATAGTGGGACAGCCAGCGCACGTCGGACTCAAAGAATGCGCGCAGATCATGCATGCCGTATTTGAGCATGGCGATGCGATCGATCCCCATGCCCCAGGCGAATCCCTGGTACCGGTCAGGGTCGATGCCGCAATTTCGCAACACGTTCGGATGCACCATGCCGCAGCCGAGGATTTCGAGCCAGTCGTCACCCTGGCCGAAGCGGATCTCGCCTTTGTCGCGGCGGCACTGGATGTCGACTTCGAGGGAGGGCTCGGTAAACGGGAAGAACGACGGCCGGAACCGCATTTTCACGTCGTCGACCTCGAAAAACGCCTTGCAGAACTCGGCAAGAATCCACTTCAAGTGGCCGAGATGGGAGTCCTCGTCGATGATCAGGCCCTCGACCTGATGAAACATTGGCGTATGCGTCTGGTCGCTGTCGCGCCGATAGGTACGGCCCGGGCAGATCACGCGGATCGGCGGCCGCTCGGCCAGCATGGTGCGCACCTGCACGGGTGAAGTATGGGTGCGCAGCAACAGCCGCGAGCCATCAGGCTTCTGATTGAAGAAGAAGGTATCGTGCATCTCCCGCGCCGGATGGCCGACGGGGAAATTGAGCTTCGTGAAGTTGTAATCGTCGGTCTCGACGTCCGGCCCCTCCGCGACCGCGAACCCCATGTCCGCAAAGATCGCGGTGACCTCGTCCATCACCTGGCTGATCGGATGGATACGGCCGATGTCCGCGGGAGGCTCCGGGGCCGGCAGCGTCACGTCGATGGCTTCCGTATTGAGCCTTCTCTCAAGTGCCGCGTCCCTGAGAACCTCCCGCCGTGCCGCAACGGCATCGGTAACCCGGTCCTTAAGGCCATTGATGAGCGGCCCCTGTTGCTTGCGCTCATCGGGCGACATTTTGCCAAGCGTCGCCAGCAGGGCCGAGATCGAGCCCCGCTTGCCTAGCGCCGCCACGCGCGCGGCCTCCAGCTCTGCTTCGTCGGCCGCAGCGTCGATGGTGTGCATCAGCTCGTGCTCAAGTATCGCAATGTCGGTCATGACCGCCTCGTCAAAATTCGCTACGGCTGCCTGCCGCTCCGCCCCTCCCTCCTCCCGCTTGCCGGGGAGGTAGGAGGGGAGGAGCGAGAGCCCGGCGATTTCGAAGTTCGAATCATATGGGCGCGGACTGTAGGGTGGGCAAAGGCGCGCTCTTGCGCGCCGTGCCCACCTGGAAAGGCCCAGGGGTGGGCACGCTTCGCTTTGCCCACCCTACCAGCGTCAAACCGTCAGTGCGGCCTTGGCCTTGTCGACAATGGCTTGGAACGCCGCCGGCTCCCTGATAGCGAGATCCGACAGCACCTTGCGGTCGACCATGACGCCCGCCTTGCCAAGGCCGTCGATAAATCGACTGTAAGTCAACCCGAACTCGCGCACCGCCGCGTTGAGCCGCTGAATCCATAGCGCCCGGAAGGTGCGCTTGCGCCGTTTACGGTCGCGAAACGCATATTGATTGGCCTTTTCGACCGCCTGCTTGGCGATCCGTATGGTGTTCTTGCGCCGGCCATAATAGCCCTTGGCGGCTTTGAGGACTTTCTTGTGCTTGGCATGTCCGGTGACGCCCCGTTTGACGCGGGCCATGGCGGATCTCCTTCGAAGTCTTGGCGTAGTTCGTGGCGTGGATGATGGCGTCGGCTGTAGCCCGCCGCCCCCGCCCCGCGGGGCAGTAGGTGGGGGCTATATGATCGGCGCGACGGTCAGCTGTTCGGCAACCAGTATTTCTTGATCCGGTCGCCGTCGGTCTTGAACAGCACCTTGGTGCCGCGATGATCGCGGATCTGCTTGGTGGTCCGCTTGATCATACCGTGGCGCTTGCCGGATTGGGCGAAAAGCACCTTTCCGGAGGCGGTGACCTTGAAGCGCTTTTTTGCGCCCGACTTCGTCTTCAGCTTGGGCATTTGGCTCTCCTTTCCGACCTGGACCCCACCCTGCCCTCGCCCGCCAGGCAGGTGAGCGTCGGGTGGGTCCACCGGGTGTTGCTCGATGAAGCTTGAGGCTCGCCGGCGTGAGGCTCGACGAGGCTTAAGGCTTGATTGAGCAGGTTGCTCCTTATGAGCGTGCTGCTTGAGCACTCCGCCGCCACGGCAGCCCTTCAGCCGGGCGGCGGGAGGCCGGGTTATGGCAGAGCGCCCGGCAAATGGCAACCGCCGGGGCCGCAAAAGACCACAACAAGACCTGCACGGAAATCAGCGCCCGTAGCGATGCCGGGCGCCCACCCCACCGGAAGCGGCGAACGGAGAGCCTATCTTGGCGCCAGCACCATGACCATCTGACGCCCCTCAAAACGGGCGTCCATCTCGACCTTGGCGACCTTTTCCGTATCGCCTTTGAGGCGATCGAGCAGCCTGATGCCGAGTTCCTGGTGCGCCATTTCGCGGCCGCGGAAGCGCAACGTCACCTTGACCTTGTCGCCCTCCCCGAAGAAGCGAATCATCGAGCGCATCTTCACATCGTAATCGTGATCGTCGATCATCGGGCGGAATTTGACTTCCTTGATTTCGACGATCTTCTGCTTCTTGCGCGCTTCCGCCTGCTTCTTCTGCTCTTGAAATTTGTACTTGCCAAAATCAAGCAGCTTGCAGACCGGCGGCTTGGCGTTTGGGGAAATCTCGACGAGGTCGAGGCCGGCCTCCTGAGCCAGCGCCAATGCGTCGGAAATTGAAACTGTGCCGCGGTTGGCACCGTCCCTATCGATTAGATGAACCTCGCGTTCGCGGATGTCATCATTGATGCGCGGACCGTCTTTGGCGACGGGTAGCGCGGCTCTCATCGGGCGACGAATGGCTATCTTCTCCTTTTGCTGTTGCACATCCCACAGCGCAACAAACTTTTAGACGGCGACCATAGACGAGCATGGAGCGCCCATGGCCACGTCCACACGGCTTTGCTACGCGGAGGTCTCTCAAGATCGGTACAAAAGGCCAACAAGTCAACGGTGTTGCGTGAATTTTAAGGGGGTTGAGCGGGCGACGGGTTTTTCGTGGCAGGGATCTTTAAGTCAGGCCCGAGGACGTGCAAGTTCCCCATACAGGGCAAGCATTTGCGTCGCGCCTTCGTCGGTGGCGAATTGTGCGACCACGCGCTCGCGACCGCGTCGCCCGACCGCCAGGCGGACGCTGTCCGGCGCAGATAACAATCTGATCAAGGCCGCGGCGAGTTCCCGATCGTCTCCGCTCCTGAACGTCAGCCCGGTCATGCGGTCTTCCGCGACCCCGGGAGGCGCCAACACCGTCTCCGATCCGGCGCCGAGATCGGACGTGATCACCGGCCGCGCCATCGCCATCGCCTCAAGCACGCTTCGCTCCGAGCCTTCGAGCTGGATCGCAGGAGAAACAATAGCGGTCGCCGCACTGTAGGCTGCCGGCACATCGTCCGGCGGTCCCACAATCCGGATCACGTCGGACGTCTGTGTCGCCACCACCAAATCCCACAATTCCCCCGCGTAGCTGGACCGGCCCGGGTCCTCGCCGACAAAAACAAAGGTGAAATCGCGCACTCCCAATTCCTTGAGACGCCTCGCAGCCCGCACCACGACGTGGTGCCCTTTACGACGCAGGATGCGTCCGATCACCACAATGGTGCGGGTCTCGGCCCCCATGTCCCACCCGGATCGCACAGCCGCGATCCGCTGCGGCGTCACCAACGCGGGGTCGAAGGCTGCGAAATCGATGCGAGACGGAACCACGACAATGCGGCCCGACGCGCCGCGGTAACGCGCCGCGATCGCCTCGGCGATCTGGTCGCTGACGGCGATCACCCGCTCGCCCCGCGCCATCACGCCGTTGTAGAAGCGCTTGAAGACGTTCTGCTCGCGAAATCCGTTGTACCAGGTGGTCACGAAAGGCACGCCGGCCATGCGGGCGGCGATAAGCGCGCTCCAGGCGGGTGCGCGCGCCAGCGCATGCACGATCGTGCAGCGACGCTGGGCAATGACGCGTTTGAGAACAAAAGCATTGTGCAAGATGGTGAGCGGGCTCCGGCTCGCTAAGTCGACCCGCATCGTCTCAGCGCCGCTGGCGGCAAGGCTCGGTTCCAGCCGGCCGCCATTGGACACAACGACGGCGTGATGTCCATTGGCGCAGAGAATGCGGGCGAGTTCCACGGCGCCCTCGTCAGCCGCGCCGGCTTCGACTGTCGGTACCGCTATCAGGACGACCAGCGCATGCGCTGCAACCGGCTCGATCGGAGCTTCCGGGCAGTCCGTGCTCGACATCTCATCGGCGCAACGCGCCGCCGTCGACATGATCGCCACTCCCCACTTCCCTCCGGACTTTAACGTTCGTGCTCTTCGGACACTTTAACTATTATCGCCGGCTGCAACTCTCGTTCGAGGCGGGCATGATATAAACCGCAAGGCGGCGGGCCGCAACGATCTTTGCGGCTCTTACGGACGCGATCTTTAAGGGGGCGCGCGATCTTTGGCGATTCGTCGCACATCTTTTTGGGAATGTCATGCAACAAGACTTCGAGCCCACCGCTGCCATCGCGCCGGAACCGGCGGCCGAATTCCTGCATGTCGGGCGCGGCAACGACATGCGGAATATCGCGGTGCGACGCCGAGGCGGTGCGACGCCCGGTCTGTTATGGCTCGGCGGACTAAAGTCGGACATGGGTGGAACCAAAGCGGCGGCACTCGACCGTTGGGCTGCGGCGCACCAGCGCGATTGCGTGCGCTTCGACTATTCGGGGCACGGTGAGTCGGAAGGAAAATTCACTGACGGAACCATCAGCCGCTGGCTCGACGAAAGCATTGCGGTGTTTGACGCGTACTGCCATGGGCCGCAAGTTCTGGTTGGTTCTTCCATGGGCGCATGGCTGGCGCTTCTACTTGCGCGCGAATTGCGGCGCCGGGAACCGCCGCATGGCCCGCTGTCGCCTGCCGCACTGGTCCTGATCGCACCGGCGGTGGATTTCACTGAAGAGCTGATGTGGAAGCGATTCCCGGCTCCCGTGAAGCGAAAGCTCGAATCGGAAGGCGTGTGGGAGCGTCCATCGCAATATTCTCCAGAACCTTATCCGATAACGGCGGCCCTCATCGAAGACGGCCGCCGGCATCTTCTGCTCGGCGGGCTCATCGAAACCGGATGCCCGGTGCGCATCCTGCAAGGGGTCGCCGATCCGGATGTGCCATGGCGGCATGCTGTCGAATTGGTTTCGCGCCTCGCACAGGACGACGTCGTGCTGTCGCTGATAAAGGATGGCGACCACCGCCTGTCGCGACCCGAGGATATCGAGCGACTCGTCGGCGTTGTTTCGGAGTTTTGCAAAGATGGGAGCGGTTGAGGTGGATAGCCAGGGTCGGATGGGAAAAGCCGCGGATGGCGCCGGAGGGACGAATTTTACCGTTGATTAGCCATAATTAAACTATGTTTGCAACGGAGGGTTAAGCTCTTTGAAGAGCTCGGTTGGGGGTGCAGAAGTGCATCATGTTTTCGCTAAAGCGGGCATCTTCGCGTTAGCTTTCCTCATCATGCTGGTTTTCGCCGCCATGGCGAGCCTGGGCGTGAGCTTGAGCGCGGTGTCATTGCGGTCCGCGGCTCCGTCTCCAGGCGAGATCGTGGCATCCACTCCGGCCGAGATCGTGGCGTCGCGGTTCCCATCTGCGGACGCCACCTTGCCTGTCCAATCGGCAACGTTCTCGACGGCCAGCGTGATGCCGGTCGAGCATTGGGAGCGGTTCGATCAAGACGCCTTGTCTGGCGTGGCAACGTCTGGCGTGGCAACGTCGGGCGTGGCAACGGCGGAGCCGCCTTGGCCAACCGCCGCGGAGGGCAGGCCGGCCGCGATTGAGACAACGGCGCCGCCGATTTCGGAATCAACGGGCGAATCTGCCGCTACTGGCGGGACTGCGCCGCCGAAAGCGCAGGCCGCAAGTGCGCCTGCGCGCCGGGTCACGAGCCGTTCGAGCAACGTGCTCAACGATGCGCAGATCGCCAGCATCAAGCAGCGATTGAAGCTCACGGCCGAACAGGAGCGGATGTGGCCGGCAGTCGAGGCCGCGCTACGCAAGATCGTGTACACCAAGAACGCCATGAACCCGCAAACTCGCACCGCACAAGCGAGCGGTTCCCCCACGGCCTACATCGATCCGAGCAGCGCCGAGGTACGGCAGCTCAAATCCGCCGCCCTGCCGCTGATCATGCGCCTCAATGACGAGCAGAAGCGCGAAGTCAAAATGCTGGCCTACGTGATGGGGCTGGAAGCCGTCGCGGCTCAATTCTGACGGGACGCCCCGGACGGCTCGTTTGCGAGCGCCCGCAGACCCTCGCGATACGTCGGATAGCGAAGCGAAACGCCGAGCACGGACTTTACGCGCTCGTTTCGCACGCGCTTGCTTTCGCCGTAGAAGCTGACCGCGAACGGCGTCATCGTCTTCTTTGCTTCCTCGAAAGCAATTTCGGCCGGCGGCGCGACGCCGAGCAGGCTTGCGGCAAACAAAATGGGATCGGCGGGCGCTGTTGGCTCATCGTCGGCGGCGTTGAAGACCCCTCCGGCGCGGCGGCCCAAAGCCCTGTCCACTGCCTTGTCGATAATCTGTGCGAGATCGGCGACGTGAATGCGGTTGAACACTTGTCCGGGCTTGATAATCCGTCGCGCCCGGCCCGCCTTTAAGGTCTCCAACGCGTTGGCGCCGGGTCCGTAGATCCCTGAGATGCGGATGACGGCGACCGGGACGCCATGCGCCTCTCCAAGCGCCTGCCAGGCGCACTCCGCTTCGATGCGGCTCGCGGCGCGCGTCAGCGCCGGGGCGAGCGGCGTCGTTTCGTCGATCCATCGGCCGTCGTGATTGCCATAGACCGCGATTGTCGAGAGATAAACGATCGACTTCAGCAGAGGCGCAGCCGCAATTGCGTCGCGCAAATGCGCCAACACCGGGTCGGTATCGCGATCAGGCCCAATGGAGACCAGAAGCACGGTTGCGTCGGCAATGGCGGCGGCAAGCGCAGGCGAAGCAGCAGCCCCGTCGAACACGAGCATATCGACCGCATTATCGCCGAACCGCCTCGCACTGAGCGCAGCCGCGCTTGTCGCGCTGCGCGTTGTGCCGACGGTGCGATCGAAACGCTTGCCGTACAGCGCTACGTAATGCCGGGCCGAGTAACCGAAGCCGGGGCAGACCAGGGTGATCATGCGGAAACGCCCTTTGCGTATCGTCTTTTGCTTCGTCCTTTCCCACGTCCTATGCAAGAAGCCCCGGCACGCAAGGTGCCGGGGCTTTTCATACTTGGTTCGCGAGACGAAATCGCCCGGATCAATCAGCCCGTCGACCGGCCCTTTGGGCGCTGGCCCATGCATTGCTGCACGAATTCGGAGTGACCCGTTTGCCCGTGCGGCACCCCTCTTTCGATGGCGAGTTGCTCGCATTTTTCGAACGAAGCGGTCGTAGGGGCGGCTTTGCGCTTAGCGGCCGAAGCCGGAACGGCGAAGCTGACCGCCAAGACGGCCGCAACCGCCAGCGTCATGATACGCATCATGTCCTCCGTGGTTATTAATGGCGCCCCCGACGGCCACCTGCTCCACGCAAGCTGAATGCAATCTGAACGGCGTCCGGTGAAGGTGCTAAAGCGGACGTTGTGGCAGGTCCCCGAATTCCGCATAACAATCCGACAGCATCACGGCTGCGATCAGCGGGCACCACGTCTGTGGTGCCGGAAAGGCCTTCAAATGTCGACAGACCGCAGCATCATGCCATAGCCCTCCGCCGCCCATTCATCCCGTACCGACGCATCGGTTTCGGCGGATGCGTATTTTGCCCCCAACGCCGCCAAATCCCGCTTCGCAAGGAGCCGCCCCAGCGCCCATACGGCCGCGCCGCGGACGATGGCCGAAGTATCGTTGAGGAGGCGCTCGGCGCAGGTTGCGAGGGCGGGATTGCGGCTGTTGCCGACGGCAATCAGGACGTTGCGGACGAAGCGGTCGCGCCCGGTCCGCTTGATGGCGGTCCTGGCGAACAGCTTGCGAAATCCGGCGTCATCGAGCCGTGCAAGATCGGCGAGATGCGGCGCGCGAAGTTCGGCACGGGCGGCAAGTTTGGCGTCGTGCCCCTGGCGGGCAAACTTGTTCCAGGGACAAACCGCGAGGCAATCGTCGCAGCCGTAGATGCGGTTGCCCATCAGCGGCCGCAAATCACGCGGAATCGGGCCCTTGTGCTCGATCGTGAGATAGGAGATGCAGCGCCGCGCATCCAGACGATACGGCGCCGGAAATGCCGCGGTCGGGCAGATGGAGAGGCACGCGCTGCAGGTTCCGCAGCGATCCGGTTCGGCCGGGTCGGGAGGCAACTCCAACGTGGTGAAGAGCGCGCCCAGAAACAGCCAGGAGCCGAATTCGCGCGATACCAGGTTGGTGTGCTTGCCCTGCCAGCCGAGGCCGGCGGCCGCGGCGAGCGGTTTCTCCATCACCGCGGCGGTATCGACGAAAACCTTGGCGTCGCCGCCCGCCTGAGCAATGAGCCAGCGGGCCAGCGCCTTCAACCGCTTCTTGATCACGTCGTGGTAGTCGTCGCCATTCGCGTAGACCGAGATGGCGGCCCGTTCAGGCTTCGCAAGAATGACGGTGGGATCATGATCCGGCCCGTAATTGACCCCAAGCATCACGATCGATCGTACGTCCGGCCACAAGATGCGCGGATCGCCGCGCCGTTCCGGCCGTGCCGCCATCCAGTCCATTTCGCCGTGAAGGCCCTCGGCCAGGAAGTCCCTGAGGCCTTGCTGCACCGGGGGAGCGAGCGTGGGACTTGCCACCGCGATCGCATCGAAGCCAAGCGCTGTCGCCGCCTTTGCGAGCGCCCGCCTGATGTCGGCAGGCGCGGTCAGAAGTCGAGATCGGCGTAGGTCCGGGACGGCGCAATTCCCGGAAAGGACTCGGTCAGCAGCGGCCGGAATGCGGGCCGCGACTTCACCCTCGCGTACCAGTTCTTGGCTGCTTCGTCTTGATGCCACGGCACGTCGCCCAAATAGTCGATCACGGACAAATGCGCCGCCGCTGCAAGGTCCGCATAGCTCAGGCGCTCGCCGGCGAGCCAGTCGCGGGTGCGCACCAGCCAACTGATATAGTCAAGATGATACTTGATGTTAGATAACGCCGCACGGATTGCGTCGGGTTCGGGCGCCCCACCGCCGTGGGCCCGGGTCATGAGCCGCTTGAGGACCCGTTCGGTGACCAGCGGACCGCTGACCTCGGCGTAAAATTTGTCGTTGAACCAGCTGAGCAAACGCCGAACCTCGACTCTCCCGACGAGATCGACCGGCAACAGGCGATGACTGCTAAGCGCAACGCCGCGAGTCTCGTCGAGATATTCCGCAATGATTGCCGCGCCCGGCACCGCCGGATGCCCCTCTTCCAGCAACACCGGGGTCGTGCCGGCCGGGTTGAGGACCAGAAACTCGTTCCGTCGCTCCCACGGGCGCTCTTCGACGAGCGTGGGATTGAGACCGTACTCGCCCGTCGCGATGCGCACGAACCGCGAGTGCGGACAGAGGGGATGGTGAAACAGGGTGAGCATCGGGTTGTGCGTCACATCGACCTAATCCGCGGCGGACCGAATCCTTCAAATGCCAACGTATAGAAATCCACAATGCGTTTAAATCCGGGCAATGCCCCTGCCTCCTGGGAGCGCGGGCGTCTCGCCCGCATCTTCTTTAACACAAGGGCGGGCGGGACGCCCGCGCTCCCAGGAGGGAAGGGAGAGGCGCTTAAATCACCCTTAACGGAGTATCAACGGGTGAACGAATCGAGCGTTGATGTGTTGGCCGGCGGTCGGGCTCGGCCAAAATAGTCAGGCTCTCTTGCCCGGCCGGTCCGGTTGGGCCACAAGCACTGCGGCTTGGGGGCCTCTCGCGATCCTTGTTCATCTTGTGATCTTGGCGGTTTACACGGAGTTCCTGTCCATGTTGGTCGATATTTTCAAGGCAGCCGGTCTCGGCATCGTCGAAGGCCTCACCGAATACATTCCGGTGTCGTCGACCGGGCACCTGCTCCTGCTGCAGCATTTTTTCGGCTTCGGGGACGACGATTTCGGCAATACCTTTGCGGTGCTGATCCAGCTCGGCGCGATCCTGGCGCTGCTGAGCATCTACTTCGCCAAGCTATGGAACATAGCGGTCGGAATGCTTTCCGACGTCAAGGCGCGGCGATTCGTGCTGGGCGTCCTCGTTGCGTTCCTGCCGGCCGCGGTCATCGGCGCCCTTTTGCACGGCTTCATCAAGGGCGTGCTGTTCAATCCGTGGATCGTCTGCTTCAGCCTGATCGCCGGCGGGGCGGTATTGCTCTATGTCGACAGCCTCGATCTGCGGCCGCGCTACCGCGATGCGACCGCCTTTTCGCTTCCGGTTTATCTCGGCATCGGCATCTGCCAGTGCCTTGCCATGGTTCCAGGCGTTTCGCGCTCCGGCGCAACCATCATCTCCGCGATGCTGCTCGGCGCCGACCGCCGCTCGGCCGCGGAGTTCTCGTTTTATCTCGCCATGCCCACGATGGCCGGCGCCTTCGCGTATGACCTCTACAAAAACGGCGCCCACATGAGCGCCGACAATATTGTGGTGGTTGCGATCGGGTTCATTGCCTCATTCATCGCCGGGTGGTTCGTGGTGAAAAGCTTTCTCGACTATGTGTCCGGGCACGGCTTCGACCTGTTCGCATGGTGGCGGGTGATCGTCGGCACGCTCGGCCTCGTCGGGCTTGCGCTGGTGGGGTAACGTCATACGCGGGCTTGACCCGCGTATCCATCCGCTTCGCAAAAAGTGTTTTCGCTCGATGGATCGCCGGGTCAAGCCCGGCGATGACGGCCTGCTCTAAGCCAAATGGCCGCGAAACTGCCCGGCTTTGCGGAACCGCCAGAGATAAGTTGGCACGATCGCGGCAACAGATTGCGGTGTGATTCCAAGCCCTTCGAGCGTGAGGCCGTCCCGGCGCGCGGTGTCCGAGACGACATTGTCGTAGCGTAGCAACTCGACCTGATCCCGGGTCAAAAGCGGCTTGGAGAGAACCCGTAACGGCAGCTTGGACACCAGTTCGAAAATCGCGGCCTGCAGCTTGGCAACCCCGAACGGCAGCGGCAGGAGCAGCCGGCGTCGTTCGATAGTCGCCAAAGTGAATTCCATCAGCTCCTTGAAAGTGTAGACGTCCGGCCCGCCGAGTTCGTAGATCGAGCCCGGCCTAGTCACGCCGTCAACAGCTTTGGCGATGGCCTCCGCAACGTCGCCGGCAAAAACCGGCTGAAACCGCGTATGCCCGCCGCCGACCAGCGGCAGAAACGGCGACAATCTGGCGATGCCGGCAAACCGATTGAAAAAATCGTCGTTGGGCCCGAACAGGATCGAGGGCCGGAAAATGGTGGCCTCCGGGGTTGCGGCCAGTACCAGTTCCTCGCCGCGCCGCTTTGCCCTCGCATAGGCAGCGCTCGAATCCTCATCGGCCCCGATGGCAGAGACGTGGACCATACGGGCATTGTGCGCCGCTGCCGCCAACGCAACGCCTTCGGCGCCGAAACTCTGCACCGCGTCGAAACGCTGGCGGCCGGATTCGAACAGGATGCCGACCAGATTGATGACCACATCGCTGCCGCGCACCGCAGCCGCGACCGACGGCCGATTGCGCACGTTCGCCTGGACCGCATGAATCTGGCCGACGCAGCCGAGCGGCTGCAGATGACCGGTGAGGTCCGGGCGGCGCACCGCAACGCGGACGCGATACTGCCGCTCTGCCAGCGCCTGCACCACGTGGCGGCCGAGAAACCCCGAGCCGCCGAAAACGGTGATCAGGGTTTCCGCATTGGATTTTGGGGTCATGGCCGCCTTGCCTCACCGGCGTCTTGCGCCGCGCCTACCCCCTCCCTACCCTCCCCCGCATGCCCGGAGGGTAGGGAGGGGGTGCCCGGGCGGAATAGCGGATCGGTCTGCGGCTGTACAGGGGCGAGGCCGCCGATTTTTGCTGGCTCCTTCGTGCGACCTGATTGGCGTACACTTGCAAGGACCGGGCAATGCAAGGCCGGGCAACAGCATGACGGGAGGAAAATCAATGAGTGACCAAGCCATCGGCCGTCGCACGTTCTTGACTGCGGCCGCAGCCGCCGCCGTGACGGGCACGCTCGACGCAACGGCCGGCCGCGCCCAGCAGGCCGTGCCGAATACGACCGGCACCGGTCCGGCCAAGGTGAAGGCGCCGGCCAATGCTGCCGACTGCCATATGCACATCTACGACCCGCGTTTCCCCGAATCCAACCCGCGCCCAGGCCAGAACCCGAAAAACGCCACCGTGTCGGACTACCGGCTTTTGCAAAAGCGCACCGGGACGACCCGCGTCGTGGTGGTGCAGCCGCGCAACTACGCCACCGACAACCGGGTCACCGTCGATGCGCTCAAACAACTCGGCGCGACCGCGCGGGGCGTGGCGGTCGTGCACCCCACCATCACGGATGCGGAACTGAAAAGCTTGCATGACGCCGGCATCCGCGGCATTCGCTTTTCCCTCGGCGGCGCCAACGCCGTCGTCAGCTGGGACATGGTCGAGCCGCTGTCCAAGCGCGTCAACGAACTCGGCTGGCATCTGCAGTTTAATGTCGAGGGCGACGATATCGTGGCCCATGCGGACCTGTTGCGGCGCCTGCCGTCGCAAATGGTGTTCGATCATCTGGGCCATCCGGTGCTGCCCGCCGGGATCGACCACCCCTCCCACGCGGTTCTGCGCAGCCTTCTCGACAAGGGCCGCACCTGGATCAAGCTGTCGGGCGCCTATTCCAACAGCAAGATCGGGCCGCCCGACTATCCGGAAGCAACCAACACTGCGCAGGCCTTCGTCAAGGCGGCGCCGGAGCGACTGGTGTGGGGCAGCGACTGGCCCCATCCGAGCGAGCAGAACAGAACCCTGCCGGATGACGCCCTGCTGTTCGATCTCCTGGCCGTGTGGGCGCCGGAAGAGACAACGCGCAAGCGCATCCTGGTCGACAATCCGGAGAATCTCTACGGGTTTGCAAAATCCGCGTGATCTCTCCGTCCTTACCGGTTCCTTAACCCGCCGCTGGCGATCGCACCATCACCGCAGCGGTTCACGAAAGCGGTCGTCGAGGCTGAGCAAGGCGATCGTGCTGACGATTGCAGCCGCAACCACATAAAAGGCGGGGGCGAGCACATTGCCGGTAGCGGCGATCAGCCAGGTAACGATGAGGGGTGCAAATCCGCCGACCACGGCGACCGGGATATTGTGCACCAACGACACCGCGGTCGAGCGCAGGTGGGTTGGAAATAGCTCTGCATATACCGAGATGGCCGGCCCGGCGTACGCCGCCATCGCCAGCCCGAAGACCAACTGCACGGCAGCGAGTTTGGCGAGGCTCGGCTGGACACTGATCGCAGCGAAAGCCGGATAGGTTAACAGCGCAAAGGCCAGAGCGCCGACGAGGAGCAGCGGCTTTCGGCCGTAGCGATCGGAGATCGCAGCCAGGACGGGGCTGCCCACGAACACCACGCAGCCGGCGGCGGTCGTCGCAATCAGAGCTTGCGAAAACGGCAGCCCGAGCTGCCGGACCGCAAATGTAGGCATGTAGATAAACAGGACATAGGCACTCGCGGCGTACAGGACCGCAACTCCTGTGCCGGTGAGCAGCGGTCGATACTGGTCCCGCACCGTCTCCGTGAAGGAAAAGACCGCTGCCTCCTTGCGGGCCTTCAGAAACACCTCCGGCTCGTCGAGTTTCGATCTTATGTAGAAGCCAACCGGCACGATGATGAGACCGATCGCGAAGAGCCAGCGCCATCCGCCAGCCTCGAACTGAGCCGGCGTCATCGAGAGCGAAACCAGCGTCGTCATCATGGCGCCGAGCAGCAGGCCGGCTGCCTGGCTCGCCGTCTGCCAACTCGCGTACAAGCCCCGGCGGCCCTCCGGCGCATTTTCCACCAGAATTGCGGTGGCGCCGCCGAGTTCGCCGCCGCAGGAAAAACCCTGCAGCAGGCGCGACATCACGACGAGCAGCGGCGCCCAGATGCCGATCGACGCGTAGGTGGGGGCAACCGCAATCAGTCCGGTCCCCAAACCCATGAGGAAGATCGTCAGGGTCAAGGCTGCCTTGCGACCGACGCGATCTGAGTAGATGCCGAGAACCAGGGCGCCGATCGGCCGCACGACGGCGCCGACACCGAACGTCGCCACCGAAAGGAGCAGCGAAGCGAGTTCACTTTCCGTTGGGAAGAACAGCTTCGCAATCGTGCCGGCCAGAAATCCGTATATCAAAAAATCATACCAATCGAGGGTGTTTCCAATCGTGGCGACGAGAACGAGGCGTCGAAGCCGAGCGCCGCTCGAACCGACATCGGCGCCGACCGGCGCCGCGTTCACTGCTTGTGCGTCGGAATTGACGGTCATCTTCCCCTCACTGCGTCTTCCCGCCAGCCGCCGCCATAAGGCATTTCAGGTTTTGTGGATCGAAGAAGGTCTCGGGCCGGATCATTCCTTCACGCGCCATGAAGAACCGGTTGGTCGCCTCCTGGTTTCCGCGCAGGGCCTCGTACAGCCTGCCCTCTTCGGGAGGGCGTGGCTTGAATTGGGCGAACTCGAGATTTAGCCGGTAGTCCGCCAGGGTCGCCGCGTTGCGATTCCGCTCGTAGTCCGCCATCGCTTTGTCAATTGAGCATCGTGCCGAAAGGCCTTGGCTGATGGCCTCGGCGAGGAGCGCCGCGTCGCGCAATGCGTCGCAGATACCCAGAGCCAGATACGGATCCTTGTGGCAACTTGCATCGCCGACGAGCGCCCAACCCGGGCCGAAGGGTTTGCGCAGGAAGTTCGGCAGGTTGGCGGCGCCGTAGAATCGTTCCTCGCGTCGCCCACCGCGAACGCGCTCACTAAGCCCGGGAATGAGATCGACGACTGCCATGAACGATCGTTCGAGGTCCGACTGAATGGCTTGCTGTCGCCAAATCGGCCACCCGACAAAGAGGGCAAACAAGCCATCGTTCGTGGGATGCCCAAAGATGGCCCGTTCGCCCCTTTCGTAAAGCTCCAGGCCATTGAAGGGCACGCCGCTCCAGTAGGAGAAATACCAGCAGGCGACGGTCGGGGTGACTTCGTATTCTGTTGCCCGGACGGTACGGGCGAGGTGGGAGCCGCGGCCGTCGGCTCCCACCGTAATGGCGGCGCGCTCCGTTACTCGCGCCCCGCTCGTGCGATTGCGGCCGCGGATGCCGGTTACGTGATTTCCGTCGCCTGTGTATTCCTCGGCTGCGAATCCGTCCCGCAGCTCAACACCCGCCTCAAGCGCGCCATCGATGAGCAGGTTATCGAGCGTAATGCGCCGAGGGCCGTAGCCCGCCGCAACGCCATCGATCACCAGATCGCGACCCACAAGCGGGAATGGTCCTGTGTCCCGAGTGATCGTCGTGATCGGCGGGCATCCGGTAGCCACCAGCCGCTCGAGCAGGCCCCAGTCGCGTAGGCGCCGGGGACCGTGGCGGTGAATGAGGTGGCCGTGCGGGATGTCGCTTGGAAATTTGGCGCGGTCCACCAACAGGACCTTAAGACCGTTGCGCGCAAGCAGCATGGCGGTCGATGCGCCCGCGCAACGTGCGCCGACCACGATGACGTCGTACGTGCCGGTCATGTGACCCTCTTTGCCGCGTGGGCTTGCAATATCGGTAATCTCTGCTTGATCCCGCAATTGGCGTGTGGCGCAGTCCGGCCACGCTCCAAGGCCGTCGAACAACCCCGGACAATCGTGATGATTCGTAGGCTTGCGCACCGCCCCCGAACAGCCGCAAGATTGCCGGATGGCGCCGCAAAGTTGCATACTGCAGGCGTGTTCGACTGGAACGACCTCAAACACCTCCTGGCGTTCGCTCGCCAAGGCAGCACGCTGGCGGCGGCGAAGACGCTCGGCGTGAACCAGTCCACTGTGCACCGTCGTCTCGTGGAGCTGGAAAGGCGTCTCGGGCGCCGGCTTATCGAGCGCCACATCGGGGGCTACCGGCTCACCGAGCTCGGAGAGGAATTGCAGCCCTATGCCGAGCGCGTCGAAGATGCGGTGGCGGCGTTGGAACGGTGTCTGGCATCGTGCGACCAAGACCTCACCGGCACAATTCGCCTAACGTGCCCTGCGTCCGTCGCTGACCGTCTGGCGAGAACGCACCTGCTCGACCTCTTTCACGCGCGCTACCCGAGCCTGCGGGTCGAACTGGTGATGAGCGACCGGTTTCTCGATCTGTCGAAAGGAGACGCCGATATCGCCATCCGCGCCGGCGAATCCCGGGACGGATCGCTTGTCGGCCGCAAAATCGCCGAAGGGCGCTGGGGCATCTTTGCGAGCCGCTCCTATGTCGAACGCCATGGCCGACCCGAACGCCTCGAGGATATCGACCGTCATTTCGTGGTCGCACCCGATGGCGCCATTGCGCACTATCCGGTGGCGCAATGGCTTCGAGCCATTGCGCCACACGCGACAATCGCTGCCCGCAGTGACAACTGGCCCGGTTTCGTTTTAGCCGTGAAATCGGGCGCCGGACTTGCGCCTTTGCTGATCATCGAGGGAGACAGCGACCGCGAGCTGGTCCGCCTGATCGACGATGTCCCGGATTTGGTGACAAATTACTATCTCCTCGCGCACCGTGACTTGCAACGCGCACCGCGCGTGCGCGCCTTCTTTGATTTCGCCGGCACCGAGATCAAAGCCTTCCGGACGACGCTGGCGGGAAAAGCGCAAAGGAAGGCGCGCGACACGGATGCGCCAATCATCGATTCGCGGACGCCGACCCGATAAGGCGGCCAAGGGACGAGGTTTTGGGCCGAGTTTTAGCTGCGGCCGCTCTCCACAAAGGATTGCGTGCGACTGCGCAACGCACGACAGCGCATCTCGCATGCTAGCGCCAATTGCCTTACCTGAGGGTCGGGCGGCGGCGATCATCGCTGAATAGTATTCAGATCGACAATATCGCCCGAATAGACGCTATGGCATGTCAGGCAGAAGAAAGGATCGCTCCGTGATCTTCCGCCAGCTTTTCGATCAGGCATCCAGCACCTACACCTACCTGCTCGCCAGCCGGCCCGGCGGAGAGGGTTTGATCATCGATCCGGTGCTGGAAAAGGTTGACCGCTATCTGCAACTCGTAAGCGAGCTCGATCTGAAGCTCGTCAAGGCCGTGGACACGCATCTTCACGCCGACCACATCACCGGCCTTGGGGCGTTGCGCGACCGCACGCACTGCATCACCGTAATGGGCGAGCAAACCAAGGCCGATGTGGTCTCGATGCGGCTTGGCGACGGCGACAGGCTCACGATCGAAGGGCTGACGCTCAAGGCCATCTATACGCCCGGCCACACCGATGATTCCTACAGTTTCGTCATGGCGGACCGGGTGTTCACCGGCGACACGCTGCTGATCCGCGGAACCGGCCGCACCGACTTTCAGAACGGCGACCCCCGCGCGGAGTACGACTCGATCTTCGGGCGGCTTCTGAAGCTGCCGGACACGACGCTGGTCTATCCGGCGCACGATTACAAAGGTGACACGGTCTCTACGATTGGCGAGGAGAAGGCGTTCAACCCACGGCTTCAAGTCAAGTCGGCCGAGGAATTCGCAGACCTGATGAACAACCTGAAGCTCCCCAATCCGAAGATGATGGACGTGGCCGTGCCCGCCAACATGAAAATCGGCCTGGCGCAGGAGGAGATCGCGCGCCGCGGCTGGGCCGTAAAGGCGCTAGATGCACAGCGCATGATCGACCTCTCCGATGTGGCGCTGATCGATCTGCGCGAACGCAGCGAGCGGGAGCGTCACGGCGAGATCGCCGGCTCGATGCACGTGCCCTACCCGTCGCTGAAGGAGAATATCCAAAGCGGCGGCATCCTGTACGAGCTGGCGAAATCCACGGGCAAGCGGCTCATGTTCTACTGCGCCTACGGCGAGCGCTCCGCGATGGCGGTGCAGGCCGCCCAGGAGGCGGGCCTCACGGCTTCCTGCCACATCGACGGCGGCTTGGATGCGTGGAAGAAGGCGGGAGGCCGGCTGGCGCACTGACGTGCGCGCTTCACGACGGAGGGTAGGATGGGTTGAGCGCCAGCGAAACCCATCAACAGCGCCGATGGGTTTCGCTGGCGCTCAACCCATCCTACGAACTGACTGGCGCGCCGGCCCGGTCACCTCCGGGTCTGCTTGAAATAGCGCAGATCCGGCGGTGGCTGGTCCTTCTTGGTGGGCATCAGCAGGCCATCAGCGCTCAGGAAATAGGCCTGCCCGCCAATATCGACATGGACGTTGGCCTCGGCGCAGATGTCCTCGTGCCACCA
>Ga0137415_10002492_pt1 | contig 18344 bp, 8 predicted proteins | sample CZODoug3_1_1_16f_FD_183082 | JGI IMG/M metagenome (GOLD analysis project Ga0137415, IMG submission 183082) | Vadose zone soil fungal communities from Angelo Coast Range Reserve, California, USA - CZODoug3_1_1_16fungal (Hybrid Assembly) | ecosystem: Environmental > Terrestrial > Soil > Vadose...
ATAAGAGAAGGGAATTAGCCTTTGCGCCCGGCAAAAGCTGTCTCAACTCGATAGTTTCAACTCGCGAATAGCGTCTCCCGCGCCGCCTAAGTTAGCAAGACGCATCTCAGAATATTTGCGGGAGAGAATCACACCGGGGGCACCAGCCTTGAACGCCGCTGAGACTGCGTCTTTCACGCTTTGCGGTGTGCGTTTACTGTGATTGGCTTCGGTCGGAATGTCCACATCAATGCCCGGCCATATCTGAGTATTGGTGCTGGCAACTCCTTCCATCGCGCGTTTGGTCTCGCGATAGACATAATCGGCCGAGAGGCCGGTATAGGGAATCTGGTCGTAGCTGTGTTCCTTGTACCCCATCACCTCGTAAGTAAATTCCGTCAGCTGCTGCTTCGTGAGGTCTCCGTAAAGCGTCGAGCCGATATTGTCCACGTACAGCGCCATCCGCTCGCCGCCGCAGTTGTTGTACATAACGATCTTGATGAAATCGGAATAATTGGAGAGCTCACGCAGGTCCTGTTCCGCACGGTAGATCGGATTGAAGGAATTGTTGTGCCAGATGTGCCAACCTACCGGCACTGTCGGCTTGGCTGCCTTCACCGTTTTGTATATTGCGGCGTAGGTCTCGCGAAGGCTGTCAGTCCAGAGCATTTCCCAGGCGGCTAGTTCGGGATACCGCAAGAGGAGCCGCCAGAATTGAACGTAGTAGCCGTCCACGGGGCGTTTGCCACTCCGCGCCGAGCGAACGAATTTTTCCAACTGCAGAAATCCCTGCCTGGCACGCTCCACATTGATGCCGCTTTCTTTCGCTCTGCTCTGACAAAACCCGCAGAAGCAAGTTACCTTACCAGGATTGATCGGCGGTACGTCATGCGTGGCTCCCAAGCCGTCCGAAAGCGCACCCTGGCGCTCGGATCCCCACATAATTCCGTCGATGTCATAGGAACGGGCGTAGTCCTCGACTAGACCCGTCAGGAAATTCCGGTAGTCCGGATTGTTGACGCACAGCGTCTCGGCATTCCGCCCGTACAGATCTCGCTCCTGAAGTTTTCCGATGTTCGGCAAGTCGGTGCGAAACACGTCCTCGAGCCAGCAGATGACGTTCATGCCGCGCTTTTTAGCCGCAGGGAGCACTTCGGCCAGGATATCCAGGTCGCCATGATCGGGCGCGCGAGTGTCTTTGAGAGCCGTATTCTTGTAGTACTGGGGATGAGGAGTGGCGAAGTTCCCGCCGTGAAAATTGAGATCGTACTCCTGCTTGCCGTGATCGGGCAGAGGCTGGCCCGGAATCTGTCTTCCGGCGATACCTCGACCGTAAGTGAATACCGCAAGAAACAGCGTATTCACGCAGGCACGTTGCTGAAGCACGTCCAGGACTCTCTCGGTACCTTCATCCACAAACGAAACCGCTCCGACCTGGATGCCGATCATTTTGGAGGAGCCAGCAGTATGTCCTGAAGGTGGGATGGCCAAGGCGGCGCCGGCTCCAGCAGTGATTTTCAGGAATTCGCGGCGATTCACGTCCGATTTCAACATGGACCACTCTTATTTCCTTTGGTAGCAGCCGACGTCTAGGTTTCCGGATTTGACTCGCGGTGAGCCTTCAAGATCCAGTTCTCCCATCGGCACTCCGTCATTCATGCCAGCAGCGATCGCAGGCGATTCTGATTGCAGATGAAAGTCCTTGGCGGCAGCGTCAACAAAATGCGGATCCAGAAAACGGGAATGACGGTCATTCCCCGTTGACTGAACATATTTGTCGAATCCTTTCACAGTGGCGGAGGCTCCTGCCCAGGTGCTCGCCTTCGCTCCGGAGGCACAGTAATAAAGGTTGTGATCGATCGTGACCGGCGGCTGGCTTCTTTCGAACTGAGATTTACTCACCGTGATAAGACAGCGAGGCCCCGCGTAGACGATGTTGTTCACAAAAATATTGTCTGCCATGTTCCACTGCATCTGGAACTCACCGGAGCCGGTTCCCGACGTATCGTTGTCGTAGAGCGTGTTGTTGACGACCGTGCTGTGATCGGTGTGTCCCCGCTCAGGCGCATAACCCCCGATGGAAACACCCGCGGTGTGGCAGTGATAAATAAGGTTATTCCGTGCAGTGATGTAACTGGTAGCGCGGTCCTTGTGCTCGCTGGCCAGCTCGATTCCAAAATCCACATCATGAATGACGTTCTGTTCGATCAGGATCCTGGTGCCGCCGTCCACGTAAATGCCATCGGAAGATTCGTCATTGCCGTAGGCCGGATTGCCGCGCGATGTGATGCTGTAAACCAGATTGCCGCTTACCACTCCGTCGCGCGCCTGGTCAACGGCAGGGTCGGGTGCCGTGCGCTCGAAACCGATGACGTCGATTCCGATGTTGTTGTTGTCGTGGACAACATTGTGAGTAATGCGGAAGTTCGTGACGTTCCCATTCACTACCAGCGACTCGCTCGAACCAGTTTTGAGATGATGCACCTCATTGCCGTCAATCACCAGTTCACTGATAGGAGTCCTGGCGTCGGTACCGTATACGGCAATGCCAAATCCGTTGCCGCCTCGTCCCGGAGCATCACGCCCATTAAAATTCTGCTCAATATGATGGACGTTGTTCTTCAGCAGCACTATATGAGAGCCGGCCCCCATAATACTTATGCCCAATGGAGTGAACCGATGTTCGGCGGTGCGGTAGTTGCGAACTTCAAAACCTTCGATCCTTACGTAACTCTTGTTGTCAATCGTGAGTACGCCGCTTCTCCCAGAGGGAGTGAAATGCTCTGCCTCCAGGACCGCCGTTTCGCCTCGGTAGCTTCTAAAGGTAATGAATCCATCGGTCGCGTTGCCGGATGCCTTGATGCTTACGAGCTCTTCGTAGACTCCACCCCTCACATTGACGATACTGCCCGCACGCACGGTGTCTGCGGCATGTTGAACGGTGCGCCACGGCGCCGCTTGAGTGCCGGGATTCGAATCATTCCCAGAGGTCGACACGTAGAAGGAGGAGTTTGCCTGGCCAAACGCTCCGGAGACGCACGCGATTAACATAACAAGGGATAAAGATTTCACGCTCGTCCTCTCAAGAAAAGCACCCCGCTAGTTTGTAAACGCTAATTTCGCACTACCGCGCAGAGGTTAACGCACCATACCTCGCCTCATTGTGGCTGCACTTCCAAAAGCAAATGGCCGTGAAACTCAACGGGCAGATGTGCGGTGGGTCCTGACACCGTACCAAGGCTTTTTCCTGTAACGTAGTCCACCACGCTGTAGGTGCGGTCGTCGAGGCCACGCAGTTCGACTGGCCCCTTCCACTGCTTTGCAAAGAAAGCGTAGTACATGGCCTGCCCTTTGCGAATTGCATGAGTCTCCGGCACATCGAAGCCGATGTCATAGAGCTGCCCGAGATATTGCCCTCTTGACAACATCTTGTCGCGATAGATGCGAAGCCACTTTTCGAATTCCTTCTCCCGCTCCGGAGTCAGGTCGGATTTGCCCCTTTTCGCGACCAGAGACGGAATGACAAACTGTGTGCCCACGACGCCTCCCACGCCCACAGTGGACGCAAAGTCGTTGGCACCGTCACTCAGTTCGACGTGATCGCCGAAGAATGGAATAGTGTCTCCCATCAAAGCTTTTAACGTTTTCGCCTTGGAACGAACTTGAAAGGAACCTCTCGGGTCGGAAGCCACGGACATATTGAAGTGTGGCATGGTGAAAAAGGAGAACCCTGTGCCGCAAGGGCAGAATTCCACGAGCGTCCCAGGCTTTACAGACTGTGCGGTCTCGTAAATTGCGCGGAAGAAATCTGGAAGAGCTTCGACCGATTCTTCCGGCTGTGCGTGGTGGTGAGCTGGGTTGTAGCACTCTGGAACTCCGTTCATGTGCTGGCCATCAAGCTTCAGTCCGTCAAATCCCCAATCCACCAAAATTTTTCGCACCAATGCCTTGTGGTACTCCACGACGCGGCGGTCCGCTGGGCACAAATAGTAGGAGTTCCACCAGGAAACTTTTCTCGTGGAGCCGTCTTGATTCAGTAACTCGTAGTCGGGATGATCCCGGAGCAGTTCCGAGTCTGGCACAGCGCTGAGCGGCGACCACCACAGCTGGGCCTTGAATCCTTCCTGGTGAATGCGGTCAACCAGGGCCTTCATGTCAGCGTCTCCGTGGGGGAATTTCTTGGGATCAAGCGCCCAATCGCCCACATTGTTCTGCCAACCGTCGTCGAGCGTGACCCACACAAATCCCAGGCGTTTCACCGTCGGAAGTGTGTCGTATACCTGCTGAGGCTGCACCGATCGGCCATATCCCCACGCGCACCAGATGGCGCCGAAAGCCTCGTCGGGAGCAGTGGCCGTTTGGAACCCTTGTTTCATCATGAAGCGCCGGTAGTCGGCGAGCGTGCGGAAGTAGTCTCCCTGGTGGACCGCGACGAAGGTGCGAAACGTATGAAAACTTTCACCCGGGCGGAGAGAGATAGCTTTGGCGAAGCGTACGGCAATCCTGGCATGTGCGGGATCGGGCATGGATACGGGGAGGGAAACCAGCTTCGGCCGCGGCTCGACGTGTCCCACAGCCATTCCAACGTCACGCCGCCAAACATCGATAATCGGCGTACCGCCACCATAGTCGCTGGCGTTCATGCCCTGATAATTTTCCTGCTGAAAATTGGTGTGCAGCGGTAAGACCCAGTTGGGGCGTTTCTCGTAGGAGCCGCTCTGGTAAGACCAGAACGCCGGCGCGCCCACACTGCGTTGCGCGTTCACCGTGTACGCGTTGTTGGTCCAACTGTTGACCGCGAGCTTGGATGTTCCGGTATTGGTGTACTGGACCTCGAAAAACGCCATCGCAGGAAAGTCGTCAGATATGGTGACGGAGATCGTCTTTTTCAGCTCTCCTGCCTTTCCTTCCAGGGTGAGCCGCTCACCCTCCCCGAAAGTGTCTTTTGTGCGCTCGTGTTTATGCGAGGTCAGGAGGAATCCGGTCCAGGCCTTCTCGGCGGTGGTCACGGTCTCAGAGGCAGTGAACGGCCCCATCACCGTCTCCTTTTTGTCGAAACAGGCAACCACCCGGCTACCCAGGTGGTCATCAAACTCGATGCGGACATTGCCGCCTTGAATCCGAGGATTGCCCTTGCGAACGTCCGCGGCTCCAGCGAATGAAGAAGCGGCAAACACAGTTGTGAAAACAATCCAAAGCAGGGCTGCAGTTGCAGCGCTCAGCTTTCGGAACAGGTTGTTATCAGATTGCAAGATCGCTCTTTTCGTTGAAAACACGGAATCCTGTTGCTCGCAGCGCAACGACGTAAAGGAAAAAGTTAATGAAATAAAGCGTAAATAATCGTAATACAAGCAAAGACTGACGAAGTCAACCAATTTGGGAGCGTTCAGGAGGGATAAAATCTGCTCGTCGCATGGAATTTTCTTGCATTTGTCGCCATTTGTCTAAGTGCTCGCCGGTCGTTTAGGAAAGCATATTTGTCAAGAGCCGCCGAAATAATTTGGCATCTTGTACTGGACAAACGAAATGAAACGATATAAATAGTAATCTTCCGATAGAGGCCTTGGAGATGGGCATTTCATGCGAGTTGGAGCTCTAGGCAGTTTGGACGAATGTAATCGAACCACGAGTGAGGAGATAACTCCGAATGCAGCGTAGAGATTTTATAAAGAGTACTGTCGCTGTTGCGATAGCTGCAGAATTTGGATTGGGTAAAGCGCAGGCGAAGGTTCCCGCCCACAACTGGGGGAACTACGACTTCGGCTCTGGTCCCACGGTGAACGATCGCCTCAATCAGGGCCCATTCCCTCAATACCCGCCGGATGCGGTCATTCCCACTGATGATGTGGTGATGACCACAACTTCTACCGAAGACGTCGTGCCAAACTTTGGCAAAGGACTGGTGACCTATATCACAGCAGACAGCGGCACGGACGAAATCAAGGCGGACAACATTCCCCAGGCGATCGAAGACCTGGTTCGCTTTCCATTAGGCCAGCAGCTTTACATCCGCCCTACGTGGAGGGAAGTGCAGCCGCGGGCCGGACGCCTGCAAATGCCCGACTACCTGAAGCTGGTTTTTGACCTGGCGAAGAAGAACAACAAGCGGATTGGATTGCGAATTCAGATGTGCGCGCCAGACTATACGCACGATGCGGCCCTCCCGGATTTTGTCCTCGAAAAGGTGCCGAAAGTTGATCTGGTGCTTAGCGATCAGGAAGGCAGCGCTTCAGCAAAGAGATATTTGGAGAACCCGCATTCGCGTTATCAGCCCCGGTTTGACCATTCTTTTTTTCAGCAGGCATTCAACGAACTGGTTGGCCAGTTGGCGGCGGAATTCGACGGCAACCCGCTCATCGAGTTTATTGACACTTTCATGTATGGCTTCTGGGGTGAAGGGCATACCTGGCCATTCGGCAACAATCCTTTTCCTGATTACCTGACAGCAGAGCGGACCTGGATGACTATGCTCGACGTCCAGCTCGAGCACTTTAAGAAGACTCCCCTGCTGACCAATACTCAACCGCACTACAGCCGGGTTGGTAATTCGGAACTGGTTGACCGCACGGTCCGCAGCAACAATTGGATTCGCAGCGACACCATTTTTATCGAAAACGAGCAGATTGAAGCGCTCAGCAACCGTCCACCTTGGATTGCCGCGTTGCTTGAGCAGGGTCTTCCTGGTAAACCTCCCGATCCACACGCCGAATATGAAGGAATATCTCCGGCAGAGAACATGATGGCTCATGTGATCGATGTCGGGGCGAACTACTGGTCGCTCTGGAACTTTCACCGGATCAGCGCAAAAAATCTGATGAGCTACTACCAAGCTTATCCGGCAGCGTTCGACCGGATCAATCGCCACATTGGTTATCGGGTGAGACCGTCTTTCATCTGGAGCTATAAGGACCGCAGTTACCTGGGGCTGATCATTGGCTTCACAAATGACGGCATCGCGGGCGTGCCGGGCGTGTTGAGGGTGACCGTGGAGGGCCAGGATGGAAAGGTGCTCACCAGCGGTTGTCTGGACGCCGGTTACCCGTTGCCGGGCAAGATTCGCCAGGCACAGTTCGTGCTTCCGGGCACGACGGATTGGAAGGGATTGAAACTTAGAGCTGAGGTCGAGGTTAAGGGAATGCGCTATCCCGTGCGGTGGGCTTGTCACCAGAAACTGAACCACGACGGCTCGCTCACGTTGCGCCCCAACCTCCGTCAGCAGCTCTAGGCAGCAGGTGTTGATGCAAAGAGGCAGGTGGATTCCGGCCATTGGGGGAAACGTCGGGAGGGTACACAATGCGGCGGAGAGATTTTGTAAAGACAGGGGCACTCCAGGTGCGATCAGTCTTCTGCCTCCGCAAATGTGGGCGGATGTACCCGACCATTTGTGGGAGGGCTAGCCGCGGACGTGTTTAACTTTCAACTTGTGTCGTCGCTTCTGGCTTGAGGGCCAAACCGAAGACATTGATCTGTCTACTCTTTTGTTGGCTTCGCTTCTCCCCCTTCGTACCAGAAAACTGCGCCCTTGGTAATTGTGGGAAGGATATAGGATGTGCGGCTATCCGACTCGTGAACGCCGCTGACCTCCTGCACATCGCCAAGAAATGGGAGAAAGAACGCCTTCCCTTTGCCGGCCTTCGCAATGCGGACGCGCACTCCAGTTTGCGGCGTCTGCACGGGATTCACCCGGCTGCGCAATCCGGCAAAATTTGCGAAAAAGATGTGCGTGTTCCCTTCGACGGCTGCAATTGAGGTCGCGACCATGGGTGACGCCGTCACCTCAACCTCGGTCGTATTCTTCAGGCTTTTCAAGAACTCCGCTTGCGAGTCAGGGTCCGCTCGCTCGAAGTCGCTTTCGATCGCGCTCATGTACTCTTTCCCCGGACATCGCGGGAACCGCCTCACATTGGCTGTTTCACCCAGTTGTGTCGCATCGGTGCCGGTAATCGCCAGGGTGCGGCCCTTCTCGACGAACTTTCGCAGCCAGTCTTTTTCCTGGTCATGCAGAATGCGGACATCGGGAAGAACCAGCGTCTCCCCCTTGAACTCCGCCAGATTCCGGGGCGTGACCACCTGAAACTCCCAATGCTTTTGCATCAGGAGAACCAGGATTCCCCGGTAGGAACGGATAAACTCGTCAGCAAAGATGTTCCGCGTGTCCGGAGAGAAGTACACACCCACCGGATGCACCGGGTTCCGCGGCAGGTAGAAGGTCTTCTCGTGGGCTTGAATCCAGGAAAATATTTTCTTCCTGGTCGGCAGGTCATTCGACCCAGCCATCGAATGCCCGGGCGCGTCCCAGAAATTCGCCCCCGCCATGATCTCTGACATGGCCAGATTCATCATGGCCTCAGTCTTGTCGACGTTCTTATCGCCGTCCCAAGAGTAGTTGAGAATCCACGTCGCCTTGCCTTGCGCGAACGCGCGGAAGGAATGCATCCCCACCTGATACTCAAACCAGGCCAAGGGCTTTCGCGCCGAGGCCATCCCGCCCGAGCCAAACGAGTACTCATGTGCAATCGCGTCCACCACCCCGTACAGACTGTACACGTCGGCTCCCACCCGCACCGCTTGCTCCTCGATCCCCGGGTAAATCTCCGGGATTGTCTTGATCTCCGGGTTCACCGATTTCGCGTTCTCATCAATCTCATGCATAAACTCCGTGAAAGTCCTAATCCTAAACTCCACCCACTTGCGGAAATTGGGTTCAGAGAAGTCGCCCAGCTTCAAATCCTTCTTCGCATCCAGCCCCGTCTCCTTCTTGAACGCCGCTACCGTGTGGTCATCGAAGCTGGCCCAAGTGTCTTCCCATCCGTCAAAGTGCGTCATCCAGTACGGAATGTCGACGTAGATCCCATCGATTCCCGTGCCTGCGATCTGCCGAACGCGCTGCATGTAAATCTTCCGCCACTCGCTGGCATACGGCGTCACCCATACATCTTCATCGCCCTTCCTGATCCAAAACGCCGAGCCGCCGCCAAAGATTGCCGGCTCACCGGTAATCTTCCTTTGCAGCCAGTCCGGATGCTCCTTCGCCAGGGTGTGCGGTGTCGCGTCCGCATTCGCGGTAATGCATTCCGTGCCAGCGATGTATACGAAGGCGTGGTTGCCTGCCCCGTGCGCCTTTTCCGCCACGTCGTGGATTGCCTTCAGCTTCTCTTCGGGATTCACAAAACTTTCGTAGCGCCCGGGAATATCGTTGTCCACCTCAATCCCGAACACCCCGCTGGCCTGCGCGTTGCGCACAATTTGCAGAGCGTCGCCGCCCTTGAGCCCGTAAGCGCCAATGCGGACGTAGTTGGTCCAATCCTGTTTCTCGGCATCAGGAGCGGCCTTCAGGCCTAAAGCGAACAGCACTAGTAGAGAGATTGCGAACCAGCTTTTTTGTCTCATGCCTGCCCCTCGAATCGGGCACCGGTTACGAAGAAAGAGACTGACCCCGCTTATGCGAAATCAGTCTCGTGAGGAAGATCGCAACTAGAACTGGAACCGCGCCCCAAACTGCATTCTCCGGAAGTTGTTGGTGGTGGAAGTGACCGTGCCGAACGTGCCGTCTCCAGACCCGGTATCCGGGAAGGCAAAGCGCTGATGGTTGAACGCGTTGAAGGTTTCGGCGCGCACCTGCAGAACCTTACCTTCGCGAACTTTGAATTCCTTGGAGAGAGAAAGATCCAGGTTGCGGATACCGTCCCCTCGAATGTTGGAGAAGTGCCGGGGCGCGTTCCCGGGAATGTTGTCACCAGCATCGGTGAAGCAATTCTGGTTCAGGTAAGCCAGATTGCCTTGAGACGCGGCCACCTGACGATAACTCAGACCGGTCGTGAGCTGGGAGCAGACTATCTGAGGCCGCGAGTTGCCGTCGGCCAAATTCCCAACACTGTTGTAGACAGCGATTGGGTTCCCGGATTGCACGGTGGCCACGGCGTTGAATGACCACCCGCCAACAATGGCATCCAGGACGGGGTTCATGGCGCCTCCGATCCAGCGCTTGCGCCCGAAGGGAAGATCCAAAATGATGGCCGCCGTCAAACGGTGAGGGGCATCGCTGGAACCGATCCCATGTTCGACTCGAAGATCGTCGAGCAGTTGCGGGTTGTCCAGCCACAGGTTGCCCAGCCAGGCGTTCCGCCCGGCAGAGGAGTCGTCAGTCGCTTTGGAGAAGGTGTAGTTGCCTTCAAAACTGATGTAGTGGCTGGCACGCTTCTGGAAGCGGATTTGCAGCGAGTGGTACCAGGAGTTGGCATTCAGCGTCGGCAGCCCATCGAAGCTGCCATCAAACTGAGGGTAGGGCTCGAGCAGGAGACCTTGTGGAATGGTGGCATCGACGTAGCGTGAGTCCACCACGTCGGCCGCATTGTAAGTCGGGGTTGCCGGACAATACGAGCCTGGCGAGGCTACGACCGCGAAGAAGCACTGGAAGGGGTTGGGCACTTCCGTATTGAGATAGTCCGTTACCGCGGTGCTTGCCGGATCGTGAGTCGGATTCAACGCCGCCACCAGCGCGTTGCGGATAGACGAGGGCAGGAAGTTTCGGTTGCGGGTGGTGATGCCGCCGGCGCCGGCCCAGGGCAAGTGCGTGCTGCGGTTGGCGGAATAGTCGACACCCACTACGATCTGCCCCGGAAACAGGTGTTGAACGCCCAGGTTCCACTGGTAGATCTCGGCGTTGCGTGCTGTGCCCGTGTCCAGGTCGCTCGAGTTGCCGAAGCCCCACTGCGCCAGCTTTCCATACTTGGTTCCCTGCGGCAGCGCCAGACCGGCAGGAAATGGGCTGTTGCAGTTGGGCTGCACCGGGGAAGGTCCCAGACACGCGTATTGGGTTCCGTAAGCGTCTTTGGTGAAATACATGGTCGCTGTCTTCGAGAATGACGGGCCGGCATACTGGAAATTTGTGGCCACGTTCATCCCGTAGAAGACTCCCGCCCCACCCCGCAGGACGGTGTTGGAGTTAATTTGATACGCGAAGCCCAGGCGTGGGGCAAAATTGTTGCGATCCACCGGGGAGTTTCGGTGGCCGGAAGTTGGGAAGACCGACGTCCCCACGATGTTGCCGATCTGTCCAAACTGCGGGAATTGACCGGACGCATCCCGGCCCACCGGAATGCTGATTCCCGTGCTGGCCGTGAAGTCGCTGAACTGGAGATGGTTAAAGCGCTCGGTGTAGGGAGTGCTCCACTCGTAGCGCAAGCCCAGATTGACCGTCAGCTTCGGCGTCACCTTCCAGTCATCCTGCAGGTAGAAGGCGGTTTCTTTCGACTTGTCAGCCACCGGGGGCACCAGGTGAATCGAAGCCCCAAGGGCATATCCGGTCAGGATCGAGGCGAACGGGTTGCCCTGATTTGCGCTTCCTAAGCTCGGATTGTTGGGGTCTTGGGTGGTTACATCCCGGGAGAAGTTGAAGATGCCGGTGGGATTGTCCGGCTGCCAAAAGTTGTTGAAGAAAACGCGCTGCTCGCCGCCGAACCTCAGCGAATGAGCTCCTTTTGACCACTCAAACGCGGAGGAGTAGTTGAACAGGGTGTGGGCAAAGTGCGTATCGACGCAGCACTGGGTAAACAGCGACGTAAAACCACCATCGACTCCGACGGTAATCATGCGGTTAAGCCCGTTGGCGGCTAGGACCGAAGGAAGACCAACAGAACTGAGGGTTGGGTAGTTGTTGCTGATCCCGGGGGCATGCACGCGGTCCACGCTGAAACGGCTGGTCCAAAGTTTGGTCGGAGCGATGGCCCAGTTGTACTCCGCGCCGCCGTTTTGTGCCGTGGCCGGGTAGATATAGCCATCGCCATTGCCAAGGACAGTGGGTGCGCTGGATATGTCGTGATGACGACTGTAGCGTCCGCCAATCTTGTGGTTGGCTGTAATCTGATGGTCCAGCTTGACGTCGAACTGCCAGCCCGGATCGGTGCTCAAAATGACCTGACGGAAGTTGGGCGAGGGATAGGTCGCACCCTGTATGTTGGCATGCGGATACAGATTCAGAATCGCCTGCCCGATCGGGTCGATCTTGTTCGCAGGGATAATGTTTCCAGGAAATGGATTGTGCGGACAAGGAGTGAGAGATCCCTGGTTTCCGGCGCAGGGGTCGTAGATCCCGGCGCTGTTCGCGGGATCCTGGGAGAAGTCGCCGTTTCGCTCGGCGTCGGTGGGAACGATCCCTTCCAGGTTGATGGGATCCTGCTGGCGAACCTTTTCGAAGTCGGTAAAGAAGAAAGTCTTGTTCCTCTTCAAGGGGCCGCCGAGAGCGAAGCCATACTGATCCCGCACATGGTCGGGCTTCGCGCCCGTGTTGAAGTAGTCGCGGGCATCAAATGTTGACCGCTGCCCATACCACCAGCCGCTGCCGTGGAAGGCGTTCGAACCCTGCTTCAGCACCATGTTCACAATGGTGCCGCCGTTGTTGCCAAACTCGGCGGAGAAGCCGTTGTTCTGGACCTTAAATTCCTGCACGATCTCGACCGAAGGCTGGTAGTAGACGTTGGAGTTGCCGCCCTCGCCCTGTTCCGGCGCGCTCAGAGCACTGCCGTCGAGGGTGACTTGGGCTGTGGCGTTGCGCTGGCCGTTCGAGACGAAGTTGGTGCCGGTTGGATAGTTATCGTTGATCCCAGAGCCCGTGGTTTCCGTCACCCCGCCCGCCAGAAAAACCAACCCAAACATGCTGCGGCCGTACAGCGGAATGTCTCGCACGTACTCGTTGGTGACGTCGGTGCCGAGAGAGGCACTCTCCGTGTCCAACAAGGGCGCAGCGGTCGTGACTTCCACCGTCGTGATTACCCCCAGGGGATGCAACGTGAAGTCAATCGTGGTCTGTTGGTCAACCTGCAGCACGACATTCTTCTCTTCGGCCGGCCGGAAGCCCGCGCTGTTCACCTTGATCGTGTACACCGCCGGCCGAAGGCCGGTCAGGATGTACAGTCCGTGATCGTCAGTGTGTGCCGTGGCGGAGATGCCGGTGGCGTCGTTAGTGATTGTGACGGTGGCCTTCGGAACCATGGCGCCGGTTTGGTCCTTGACCACTCCTCGAACCTGCGCCGCGTAACTGGCCTGCCCAAATGCCGCCGTCGTCGAAAACGACAACAGCAACAAGACGAAGCTGACGGCAACACAATTCCAACCACGCCGGCAGACAGGCATGGCAGCCTCCTCAGCACCAGCTTTCATATTCTTACGAGTTAAAACTATTACTTTCGTTTGTGATGAAAGTCAAGTCAAATCGCAGCAAAAGTCAAAGGCGCGGAGAGCGCGAAGCGGGTAGCCTTTTTCCGCACGATTCTGACCGCATGGTCGGGTTACGTGTCACCTTCTAGCGCAAGGCTCACGGGTGCCGGCGGAAGGCGGCGCTTCAGCGTCCGGAGTAGTCAACGATTTGGCGGCGAGATCTTCCCCAGCCCGGCGGTATAGAAAATCAATCAATAGCGACAATCATGATTCTACTGCTGCGGGTTGAGCAAAGGAACAGTCGCAGTATCGATGGCACTGGGATCATCCCGCAATTTAATGTACAGCGTCTTTCCCTTTGGCCAAGGGATGGTTAACGTGGCTTCCACAAAACCTTCCGGAACGGGGACCGCGTTGGTGAAATCCGGATCTGTGCTTACCGCATCGAGAAGAAAAAGCTTGTCGCCGCTGAGGGCACACTGATTATCAGGAGCCGGGACACAGCGGACTTCCTTGAGCGTAGGAACCCTCACCAGATTCGCTAACGGTTGCCAGTCTCCTTCGATACCGTCGGCGGTGACGGGACGAAACTTCAGTGGTCCGAAGGCGGATGGCCCCAGGAGCTTCATGGGATCGAGAACCGCGAAGACAGTCTTCGAGTCTTGCAACGTGAGATTCCCGTCCCTGACGCTCAGGAACACGCGAAGTGATTCGTCCGCGGTCGAGACCTCGACCTTTTCGTTTGGAGGAAATGTCTCCGGAACCTGGGTCTTGAGAAAGAAATTCAGACGCGCGTCCTGCGGCAGTTGATCCTGGTTGCTGAGATGGATCAATGACGGAGTTGAGGCTGGATCCAGTTGAGCGCTCTTGCTCAGAATGGTCATTCTTGGGCGTGGGGCTCCGACCGAGCTTTGCAGATCGAGAACGCGGCCATCTTTAAGGTCTACCTGGAGAGTGATGGAATCTCCGGACCTTAAGCCGGTGGCAGCCGCCGACTCCTTTGCGACAACTTTCAATTCATCTTCTTGATTCGCGCGAGAAAGTTTCCCGGGATCAAAGTGCAGCCCGCTGAATTCGATTCCAGTGACCTGGTCGAGCCGGGTTCCTCTGAGGACACCTTCCGCATCGCCCGCATGGATGCTGAAACCATCCAAGCGGCCCGCTTCAGCGTAGGTATGAAGTGGAATCTCATCTGATTCGCGCACTCCAAACTTCTGCACTCCGATTTTCATTGCACCCACAGTCGCGTTCTGCAGGGAAACTTTGACTTCGAGCTCGTCGTTTTTCGAAACCTTCCAGTTAGCCGGAAGAGTCGTGCCGGTTTCATCCCTTACGGTCACTTCACTGACGCAACACACACCCGCAGATTGCAGGTGCAGAGTGTCCTCGCGTCCGACAATCAGCGCGCTGGCGTCCTTTGAAGCTACTACCCATGGTCCAGGGCGCGAAGCCCGCAGGCGGAAGCGGGGACCATCAAAGGAGCGGAACCCCCAAGTTCCGCGGAGGATCCCAATTGTTTCGACGTCTATATCCTTCGATTGCATCGCGGCTGTGTCAACAATAAATCCGCCCTCGGCTGACGCAGCTTTGGCAGGAAGATCGACGGTGACTGACTTAGACTCCACATGGAGAACAAAGTTATGCGCCAGTTCGGTTGCGAAGACCAACGGAGCTCCTTCGACTGGCAAGACAAGCGAAGGCTTATTCAGACATAAAACTTGGGTCGCATCAACAGCTCGCAGTGGCGGCAGAGGCGTAGATCGAACCGGGGGCAGTCCGATCACCAATACCGACTTTGGATTGCGGAACGAAGGCGGATTGTTGAGACGCAAATTGAGTTGATCCTGTGTGGGCAGCGCCAGTGCTGGAATGTACTGGTACTGTGCCGTGTGCGCTGTGCTGAGAATGCGTATCACGTCTACCGCAGCCCCGATATACGGACTGTAGTATCCGCTTCTCGCTGTGGGGGTGGAGCTGATCTGGGCGAGTAAATCAGTAGGCGCTCCCGAGGTCAGCGTGGCCACCATTGTTTGGCTGTGCGCGTCATCTAACACCAATTGATCCGTATTCTGGGTTAGGCAGGGCAGCTGCTGGGCGCTGGGCTTGTCAAAGCATTGCTGGTCGAGACGGATATTCAGGCTGCGAGCGAGTAGCGTTGTGCGAGTCTTTAGCTGCTCTGGATCGCTGGTAGGAATCTCGCGGAGCGTGTCCAGATATTCCTCCAGACGGGAGCGCTCCAGGCTTGCCTGTTGCAGATCCTGTGCGGCGCGAACAAACGCACCTGGCTTGCCTCGGACGGCAGTGCGAATCGTGCTGAACGCTCCTCCTGTTTCAGGCGCCAGCAAGATCAGAGCTTGCTCTGCCTCCTCTGGCACCTTGACGAAGACTCCCTCCTCGCGAACCGGTTTGTCCCACGTGTCGATATGGGTAAACCAGGAATCCGGCGGAGGGTTCGTGGCTCCGCGCAAAAAGGCAACAACCATCACATAGTGCACCGACTGGCTATCGGGCAAATCAGGATGCACCCATAGCCGGTCTCCAGGTTGGAGATTCGGTACCTCGGAGATCGGCAGAGTCGCGCCCGATCGTTGCACTCGTACCTCCACTTTGGGACCAAGAAGGTCAAAGGGAGCAGCATCCGCGCGCAGAACGCCGGTAAGCGCGAGCAACAATAAAAAACAACAACTTAGCGAAAGGCCTAACCTTCGAGTTCCCATATAAAAAGATCTTCAGATACGTAATAATTCTCGTCGGGCCTGTAGGGCTTCCCCCGCTGTGGAAGTGGGTGTCCAGCCTCGGACGTTGTTGAACAAAGCGTGGTCAAGCAGGCGCGACGAAGAACGAGACGAATGCCAGACCGCGAGGCAGCCGGAAAATGTGCATACCGACATGCCTATGTGAGGTCTCGGGATTCACGCGAAGATTGGTTTAAGTGTACCTTCTTGCGGGCTATTGGACAAGGTTCTTTCGTCAGGTTTACTTGCAGAGAGTGCTTCGCCAAAACGCAATTCGTCGCGGATGGCGCCACTGGGCCAGAATCGCTGCTCTTAATTTTCCGGTGTCGAATCGTTGCATCGTAAAGTTTGATCGAATAGCATGGTCCTTCGATGCGAGCGCGTGAGCTTCTGCTGGGTTTCCTCTTCTTATCCATCGCGACTCTCGCGCAAGGGGTGCAGGATCGTCCGGCTTTCGAAAACAGCTTAAGTTACCGGTCCTTCTACTACAGCGACGGCTCCTTCGTATCCCCCAGTGAACTGGAGCTTATCGATGGCAAATTTCCCACTGATGAAACTCATTATGTTAGTCCGCCCAACTCTCTGCGCCTGAAGTGGCGCTCGCAGTCTGGCGGTGACTGGCTCATGACTCTGAAGGTCAAGGCACGGTATGGTACCGCGGACTTTTCAGGCAGTTCATTGTTTTTCTGGTGCTATTCAGAAACTGATGTTCCTGCAGACGAATCCCCCCTGATCTATTTGAAAGACGTGAATGACGAAGGCACGCCCGGCATCCGGCTGATCGGTCGACTGGACAAGCTGCCCGCCCGCACGTGGACCAGAGTAAAGTTGCCATTCGATTCATTCGTAGGCCCTGTCAAGGAGACGCGGGCGCCGCAGTTCGATCCGCGCCGTCTTGCACGGATAACCATCTTTCAGGGGCTGGACGATGGGAAGCCCCACACGATCTATATCGATGAGATTACAGTTGGCGATGAGGTCGCGGACAACCACAACGGCCCCACGGTACCCTCGGGCCTCAACGCGAAAGGCTATGACAGGCACATTGATTTGACATGGACTCCCAGCAACGATGCTGCCTTACGTTATTACAAGATTTACCGCTCCTTCGACGGGAAAAAATACACACCAGTCGCTATTCAGAAAGGCAGCGCCACTCGCTATGAGGACTTCCTCGGTGAAAGCGGCAGGACTTCCTTCTATAAGATTAGCGCCGTAGATGTGAACTACGAGGAGTCACCGCTCTCCGCGGAAGTAGAGGCCGCCACCCGCGCAATGAGTGATGAGGAACTCCTCACCATGGTTCAAGAAGCCTGTTTTAGATACTACTGGGATGGGGCGCACCCGATAGCTGGCATGGCAATTGAAATTTTGCCCGGCGATGAAAACCTAGTCGCGGTGGGAGCTTCCGGCCACGGAATCATGGCCCTGCTTGTCGGCGTCGAGCGCGGCTTCATCACCCGGCAGCAGGGTGTCGAGCGCATGCTGAAGCTCACTCGCTTTCTGTCCAACGCCGAACGATTCCATGGCGCATTCCCTCACTTCCTGGACGGCAGAACAGGGAAGATAATTGCGCGCTTCGGGAAATACGACAATGGCGGCGATCTCGTCGAAACAGCATTCCTCATGCAGGGACTTCTGGCGGCTCGACACTATTTCACCCGGGATACCGCCGCGGAGCAGGAGATCCAGAAGACTATTACTTCACTGTGGAGATCAGTCGAATGGGACTGGTACCGCGGCGACAGCAACAGTAACTTTCTGTACTGGCACTGGTCGCCCGATTATGGCTTTTACCTACATCATCCTCTGATTGGATGGAATGAGACGATGATCGTTTATCTGCTCGCGATCGCATCGCCTACTCATCCCATCCCGGCCACGATGTATTACACCGGTTGGGCAGGACAGTCGGAGGGAGCGGTCCAATATCGCCGCTGGTGGAGTCGAACTACCCAAGGCGATCACTACGTCAATGGAAATAGCTATTACAGCATCAAACTCGATGTCGGAGAGGGAAATGGAGAAGAGCTCTTTTTTACCCACTACTCATTTCTCGGCTTCGACCCTCGCGACAAAAAAGACGCTTACACAAACTATTTCAAGAACAATCGCAACATTGCGCTGATCAGCCACGCTTACGCTGTCGCCAACCCCGGGAAGTATGTTGGCTATGGGGATAATTCGTGGGGCGTTCCGCCGGCATCAATGCCGCTGGCGCGCGCGCGTACCCGCGAGACGACAATGGAACGATCACCTGCACGGCGGCGCTCGCTTCGTTCCCGTACACTCCCATTGAATCAATGAAAGCCCTGAAATATTTCTATCGAGATCTTGGCGAAAAGTTATGGGGGGTTTACGGCTTTCGCGACGGCTTCAGTCTTTCAGAAGACTGGTTCGAAGACGTCTACATGGGACTTAATCAGGCTCCCATTGTCGTGATGATTGAGAATTACCGGTCTGGTCTCATTTGGA
>Ga0137415_10002494_pt1 | contig 18336 bp, 20 predicted proteins | sample CZODoug3_1_1_16f_FD_183082 | JGI IMG/M metagenome (GOLD analysis project Ga0137415, IMG submission 183082) | Vadose zone soil fungal communities from Angelo Coast Range Reserve, California, USA - CZODoug3_1_1_16fungal (Hybrid Assembly) | ecosystem: Environmental > Terrestrial > Soil > Vadose...
AGGCAATTCAGCGACATCAACCTCAAGCTGAACGCGCTGAAAGACCAACTGCCGCAAGGTGCAGGTCCGATCTCATTCCAGAGCGACTTTGGGGATACGGCTGCGCTCATGCTGACCATAGCTAGTCCCAAGGTAGATCAGGTAGAAATCAATGTTCGCGCACAAGCCATCGAGTCCGCAATATCCGATCTAAGAGGAAATACAAGAACCACGTTGTGCCGGTCGCGATCGTCTATTCCTTCCCTCACTCCATTTCCCCCGCAACGATGCTCGATGCAACACAACTGTTCGAGCAACAGGCAGAAGACGAGCGCATCCTGCGCGCGCCACAGGTAATTTCAGGCAGTGGTTTTATTGCCGTGGATGGTATTTCGGATAAAGATGACCCGAGCATCCACCAGTTCGTGGAGGCATTTTTTGAGAAGCAATTGCAGCGATCCGATTTACCTCCCGACGGCTGGGCGCCGATCATCATCCGTGATCTTCGTGACGTTCGGACCAAGCTGACTGATGTCACAGGAGACAAGTATAGCTACGCCGATCTGGAGCCAAGCGGATCGAGGCCTTTCTCACCGTAAGCCGGATCAGGGTGGCTCGGTAGTATCTGCCTGTTTCTGCTTGAGTCCAAAGCATTTCGTGGCCGCTCGAAGGCGCAGGAGATGCTCTTCCGGCTTTTAACCGGGAGCTCTGTTGAACAGTTGCGTTGCAGAAGCTCTCCAACTCACAACAGCAGGAAGCGGACAGACCGCCCTACCTGCTATTCTTCAATCGAGAACGAATGTCTGCCGCGACGTTCTCAGCACTACCGAACACAACCTTGTACTGAAAATGATCAGGATTGCCTACCGCCATCCGCAGGAACGTGTGCCAGTCCTGGATTGCGATGGTCCTCTTCCGCGCCTTGAGGATTTGACAAAGCTCAGTACTTGGCCAGGATATCCACTCCACGATATTGCTGAAATGACGACCGGACCGTTCTGCGTAAGCCAGCGCAGTAGCGGCCGGGTCGGGGTCATTTGGATTGCGGGGGCGATATTTGACCGCGACATCCAGATCCCCCAATTTTTCATTTGCGCCGAGAAAACTCCCGAACACGACAACAGCCTCAATAGTGAGGAGTTTGTTAGGGTCGCAATTGTATTGCTCAGCCCGTGCAAGCAATCCGATCAGGGCGTTCTCTGCCATCTGCCGACTAACTTTGCCAGCCGCGGAGGCACGAACCAGTTCCTCTCCTTTGTCCGTGAAGGTATACAGGCCTTTCTCGGGTGGTTTAATGTAGCCTTGAATCTCCAACTCCGTGGCCAGAGCTAGTGCGGATTCCTTGTCCAACGATAGCTGCTCCTGCAGCCGCGTCAACTCGAAGGAATGTTGATGCCAAGACACGAGGTGGCGAAAGAAGCTGCGGACTTTTTTGATCGGAATTCCTGAGATCGTGTCGGTGTTTCTAATTTGTAGCGTCATGCTGACTTTGTGTCTGGGGGGCTCACAATGCCGGGGTTCTGGCTGGTCTGAACAATTCTACCGGGGCCACCGTTGTCAGAGCGACATCAAGCAGTGTCAACGTTCTGATTGGCGCGCGATGGTGGCGGCTACTCAGCCACTCAGTTCATTTGCATTAGCATTGGCAGGAGCGTGACGTAAACGTGACGTGTGGACTATTGCAAGACCCTATTTATCTCCACAAAACTGAACTATGTTTTTCTTGTACGTGCTTGTAAATCAGTCATTTACATTGTCTTTCGGGTCCGATCCGTCGGACTCAAAATCCGCCGAGGTTTACCCCTCCTGGGGGTTCAACTCCTCCTCCCAGCGCCACAAATAAACCTTGGCCATTTTTAGTATTGGCCGCTGCTCCTCCTGTGCCGGCGTGCCCAAGCCGGCGTGCTATTCGCGTGCTGTTTACGTGATTACGAGTGCTTTTCGGGGACTTAGGTGTCATCCGTGGTCCTGCATGTTGTTGAATCGACGTTTTCACGCGGATTCGAGTCCTACCTGAGGAGCCATTCTTTTGTTAAGTTTACGGATGCCATCGATTTCTCCTGTAGTGCAAAATGGTGTAAAACTCCGGAGGATTTTCCGTTTGATCGCATTTTGCGAAGTTCGAAGATTGCTTCCGTACGTTCGTCGATGGCCTTGCGTACACTCTCGGGAATGTGTGGTCCATGTAGACTTCCGCGGTCCTCTTAAATGCTTGTGATGCAGGATGGGTGGAGTTCAAGACTAAATCGCAGGAGCGTAACGGGAACAGCGCATATCGAGGACCGCTTGGATCGAGAATGCCCGCATTATGGTCCATGTTAAGCAGCCCAGTTTTGCATCTTCAGACGACGCACTCGCCGGAATTCCCTTTCGTTGTTTGTGACCAGGGTCAATCTCGATGCTAGGGCATGGGCGGCGATCCAGAGATCGTTGTTTCCAATCATCTCGCCCTTCGCTTCCAGTTCGGCACGAATCGTTCCGTATGCCTGAGCCGCCGTTTCCGGCAAAGAAACCGCAGGCAAGAAGTTGGAGAGTTCACGCAGCCGCTCAAGCGCCGCCATTCGCTGCTGGCTCTTCGCGGCTCCGTAGAGCAGTTCCCCATAGGTAATGACCGAGAGCACGGCTTCTCCTGGACGGAGCTTCCGGAATCGGCGCAAAATCTCATCCGGTCTCTTTTGGCGGATGTAAATGCAGATATTCGTGTCCAATAGATAGCGAGGCTCCATTACAGCCCCTCGCGTTTCTGCGGCTGGTCCTCTTCTCGGCCAGTCAATTCAAGATCATCTGGCAAGCCAGCCAGCAGATCGAAAGCGCGAACCATGGTGCCGTCCTTCTCCCGCAGCACAATCTCATCGCCTCGACGAAAGATCTCTACTTCCTTACTCTTCAGGCGGAATTGTTTCGGCAACCGGACCGCCTGGCTATTGCCAGATCGAAACACACGCGCGGACGCCATGCAGCACCCCCTCAATGATGTATATACGCATAGTATACACATAAACTGTGTTGGTGTCTCCACCTACGTTTGCTACTCGCAAGCGGGATCTCGCGCTGAGAGGGTACGGGTCCTGAGATCCAGCTGTTAACCGGAGGGTTGTAGGTTCGAGTATCGACGGCTATGTCCACTATTCCGACCTGAACCATCAAATGGTGAGTTGCTTAAGGGCGAGTCGATCTTGCAACCTGCCATTAATTGGGCTACAAGTGCTACAGGCAGCGTCTTCGACGTCGTTAGAGATGTTGTAAGCAGGCGTTCATCAACGATCGGGGCGACCAGCCCGCACATTTCGTCGTTATCGAGTCTCGGTGCCTGAAAATCCCCTCTTCCTACCCTCCCGCAAGAATTTTAGCCATTTGCGCCTTCTCAACGGAGCGGTGGGAACAAAGTGACTGCCGCCGGCTCTAACGGTAGGTAGGAGAGGCAAACATGGAGATCGCCTGGGGTACGCTTTCGCTAGGCAGTCGAAAATGGCTGAAAACTGAATCTGAATTGGCTGTGATTCGGGCAGCCTCGTTCAGTGCATCGAGGTCGGCATCGAGGCTCAGGCCTGCCTGCTTGTACAGCGCACGCACCTCTTCACGGTCTACGAAGCGATTTGATCGTTTTCTGTAGTCAACGCCCGTGTTCCATGAGGGATTGCCGCCGGCGCGGAATTCGAGTTCGGCGCGAAGCGCGAAGAGGAAAGGAAAATCCACGTTGGACGCCCAAAGAAACTGGTTAACCTCTCGAGTGGCGTAATCCTTCGCAGCGGGCTCGGGCGAGGCTGGATCGAACCATCCCGGAGTATCTCCGAGCGCGGCTGAAAGTGCGAACCGCGCTAAGGCAAGACCTTCGCCGAATACCATCAGGGCCAGGACATGACGGCTGCATGAAAATGAGGGCCATGACCGGATGTCGAGAAAGCGTTCGGTGACGCATGGGCCGACTTCTCCTGATTCGACATGGGCAAGCTTCTTTTCTCGATGAGAATTACGACAAGCTTTCCGCCACGGGTGAAGCACAGGCTCTCCGCTTGGGGCAATACTGGGTGCGACAAAAGATGGTGTTTGACCGAGTCTGCTCGGGGCCACGTGTCCGGCAAAGGGACACCGCGAGGATCGTGGCCAAGGTCTATCGCGATGCGGGTCTCTCCTTTCCGGAGCCGGTGGTGATGCAGGGGTTCGACGAATATCAGGGCGACGCTGTGTTGGAGAAAGGTCTCCCTCTCCTGCTCGAAAGCAATAACGAGATTCGAGAACTCCACCGGGCGTTTCAGGAATCGATCAATCCCGGTCAACGATTGGCGAATTTCGAGAAGATGTTCCAGATGCTGATAACCAAGTGGGTCGAGGGCGAAGTCGTGCTTCCCACGGTGGAATCATGGACAGAATTCTGTGCCCGCGTGGACCGCGGTCTAACCCAATGCATGTCCACGAACGGGCGAGGGCAACAACTGGCGATCTTTTGTTCGGGTGGCCTACTTGGGGTAGCCATGCGGCGTGCTTTCCACCTCTCATTGCAGGATGCGCTCCGAGCAACTTGGATGGTCCGGAATTGTTCTTACAGTGAGTTCTTGTTCTCCAACGCTCACTTTACCTTGAGTTCCTTCAACGCCTTTCCACATCTGGACGACATCTCGTTGTTGACTTATAGATAGCGTTCGTGCCCACGCGCAAGTGAGGTGCAGTTCTGGGAGTTCAAGAGTCTGACATGGCGGACCTTCGCGATCATCCAACTTCCGTACGAGCCGGGGAAGGACTCCATCTGTCCCGGCTCGAACCGTTCTTGCGTAGCCACTTTCTTGACGCCACCGGAGCTCTTAGCGTCGCACAGTTCCCCAGTGGGCATTCCAACTTGACTTATCTGGTGTGTCTGGGTGACCGCCAGATGGTGCTGCGTCGTCCTCCCTTCGGCAGTAAGGTCAAAACGGCGCATGATATGAGTCGGGAGTACCGCGTACTCTCAAAACTGCACCTCGTTTACCCGCAAGCTCCGAAAGCACTCCTCTACTGTGAAGATGCATCGGTGCTCGGTTGCCCGTTCTATCTGATGCAACGGATATAAGGAATCATTCTGCGCAGAGATCCTCCCGAAGGGCTGGGAGCGAACGCCGAGACCGCCCGCCAGTTGAGCGAAGCGTTTGTCGACAATCTCGCACGACTTCATGGCCTGGACTACACGGCCATCGGCTTGGCCGATCTGGGGAAGCCCCAAGGCTACTTGGATCGTCAAGTGAAGGGCTGGATCGACCGCTACCGCGGTTCCCAGACTCACGAGTTGCCGGAAGTCGAGAGCATCTCTGTCTGGCTGAATGAACGCAAGCCCGGAGACGCTTCCTACGCGCTGATACACAACGACTACAAATATGACAATATCGTGCTTGATCCAGCCGATATCACCAAGATTGTGGGCGTGCTCGACTGGGAGATGTGCACCATCGGTGATCCACTCACCGACCTCGGCACGGCTTTGGCGTACTGGGTCGATCCGCAAGATCCCGAAGAACTGAAGCAAATCCGCTGGGGCCCTACAACATTGGCTGGCACTATGACGCGGTCAGAACTTGTCTGTCGCTACGCTCAAACCACTGGGCGTGACGTCTGCGACATGATCTTCTACCGCGTTCTCGCTCTCTTCAAGGTGGCGGTCATTATCCAGCAGATCTATTACCGCTATCATCAGGGTCTTACCAGAGACACTCGCTTTGCTTCTATGCCGGAGGCAATCAAGGTTCTCTTGAGTGCCGCCCTGCGGTCAGCGGAGGACGGTTCGCTTTAATCTACGTACGGTTAAAAATGACCAGGGCCAACGGACTAAAGGTAATAGCGGATTACCCACTCCGCTACGCAGCAGGGCTTTTCTGAATTCTCACCCTCGATGACTACCGAAAACGTGGCTTCCACCCCGTCGGCAATGTCCTTGATCGCTTGCAGGGTGAAACGGGCTCTAACCCGGGAGCCCGCGGGAACCGGAGACGGAAAGCGGACTCGATTCAGGCCGTAGTTGACGCTCATCCTCACGCCGCTCCCGATCTGAATTGCCTGCTGCAGGAAGTGACTTAAGAGGGAAAGCGTCAAAAACCCGTGCGCTATTGTGGTGCCGTACAGTGAATCCCGCCGCGCCCGTTCGCGATCGACATGAATCCACTGCCGGTCCTGCGTGGTTTCGGCAAACTGCTGAATTCGGTCCGAGGTAACTGAGAGCCATTCCGTTGTTGCGATTTCGCGGCCCACGAAATGTCTCAGGGAATGCGGGTCTTCCACGACCAGTGGCGGCATGGAGTTCTCCTCGATGCTAGGCGGTTCAGTGTGGTCGAGATTGCGCCTGCGGCTTGCTCCCCTTTCCCAGTTCCAGCTTGGCAACCGCTTCCGTGTGGACTTCATCCGGGCCATCGGCCAGTCGAAGAGTGCGAACGTTGGCCCACGCGCAGGCGAGAAAGGTATCTTGCGAAACCCCGGCACCCCCGTGCGCTTGAATACTCCTGTCCAAAACTCGTAATGCGATATTGGGCGCGACAACTTTGATCATGGCGATCTCAGACCGCGCTGCTTTGTTGCCGGCCTTATCCATCATATAGGCAGCCTTCAAAGTCAAAAGACGAGCCTGCTCGATCTCCATGCGTGAAGTAGCAATGTGGGCGCGCAGGGTCCCCTGTTCGGCCAGCGGTTTGCCGAAAGCCACGCGCGATTGCACACGTTCACACATAATTTCGAGGGCACGCTCCGCCACCCCGATACACCGCATGCAGTGGTGAATGCGGCCAGGTCCCAGCCGACCCTGCGCGATCTCAAAACCTCGTCCTTCGCCCAGCAACATATTCGAGACTGGCACGCGGACATTCTGAAATGTGACTTCGCCATGGCCATGGGGCGCATGGTCGTACCCAAACACCGTCAGCAAGCGTTCGATCTTCACTCCCGGGGCCGACATCGGCACCAAGACCATCGACTGCTGTTGATAACGCTGAACCGAAGGATCCGTCTTGCCCATGAAGATCGCGACCTTGCAGCGCGGATCACCCGCTCCCGAAGCCCACCACTTACGGCCATTTAGGACATACTCGTCGCCGTCCCGAACGATGCTCGCCTCAATGTTGGTCGCGTCCGACGAAGCTACCGCAGGTTCGGTCATAGCAAAGCACGAGCGGATCTCTCCGGCGAGCAGCGGCTTCAACCAACGATCCTTCTGCTCCGGTGTACCATAGCGCGCGAGCACCTCCATGTTCCCGGTGTCGGGCGCCGAGCAGTTGAATACTTCGGGAGCCATCATGCTGCGGCCCATAATCTCGCATAAGGGTGCATATTCGAGATTGGTGAGTCCGGCGCCGTGCTGGTCATCGGGCAGGAACAGGTTCCAGAGACCCGCCACGCGAGCTTTGGGCTTGAGTTCTTCCATCACAGCCGTCGGCGACCACCGGTTGCGCTCAATCTCTTCCTGGAAGTGCTGTTCGTTAGGATAGACGTATTCGTCCATGAAGGCTCTCAAACGGCGTTGCAGGTCTTCGACCTTCTTGCTGAATGTGAAATCCATGTGCTCTACCTGCGTTTCCGCTCAAAGCTTCCATGCGCGTTCCACGCTTGGTGTCCACGGGTTGAACTGGACCGGGCGCTCAACGCAATGGTTGCCACCCGACTGACGCTGTTCCATGTGCTCGCGGGCGTAGAAGACGCGCGTGATTATATAAGAATCAGATCGCAGGATCTCGACCACGTAATAGCAACCCTCCCGGGCAGCCTTCGGATTTTTCGTGTTTGAGCTGGACATCCCGCTCGCTCAGTCATCGAAGGTGCGGCAGCTACGAAGTTTGTTGTCGGAGATAGATTGCATCGCTGCAATACAGCTTTGCGCTGAGTGTCGCAGCCCTCCGTTTCGAGTGGGAAGCGAGTGTATATTAGCGAAGCATGGGTCACGGACCGCGAACCTGGAATGGCAGCGCTGTGGATGCAGTTCGGCTGTTACCTTCGGGCGATTCTTTTCGAGTCACGGGCTACTCTAAACTTGAACTCACTTGGCGGACTTCGATGATTTGATCGGTACACCTTGAATCTCGTCAGTTGGCGCCTGGCACGATCAACTTACGCCTTCGTGCATATATTGCAAGAAAGGACGACAGGCCGGATGTATGGACGATCTCCGGAAAAGCGAAGGGACTTGGAAGATAGCTATGCTGAATTGGAGTGTGAGACGGATTGAATGACATCGACACCGCATCCGATCGGAGCCGTAACGCAACCTGTTCACAACAAACGCTATGAGCGGTTCCTCGTAACGGAGCGAGCGAGCGAGCGAACCCCGGGGCATCTGCATTAAGCGGCTCAGTTTGTCCTCCGTTTGCGATAAAGTCAACCAGAGGTCTAAATGAAGAGGTGTGCATATGAATCGGTCCCGCAGGGTGATTGTTCTAGTCATGCTGATTGTGCTGGCCGTCACCCTGGCAGGTGCGTTTATGACTCGCGGGGTAATGGAATATCTTCCGTTTCTGCAAGCTAGGAAGGGGAGCTGGACGGGAGCCTATGTGCCTCTTGGAGTTGTGGATCAACGGCCTTGGCAGACGGCGGCGACTCTGGGGGCCTTGGCACAGTCGGCGGAGGAGAGGAAGCTCGCCAGGGACGCCGAACGTCTCGCGGATCACGAAGTCGACCAGGCGTTCTCGCAGTCACTGAGGCAGGCAAGCCTTGCAAAACCAAATCTAAGCGGTAAGGCATTGGCATTGCAGCAAAGGGTCAGCGAGCTTCAGCAGACCATCAAGAACGATGAGGCTCGGATCGCGCTACTCAGCGCAAGCGCGGGCACAAGATCAGCACGCGCAGCTTCCAACACCAGCGACCTGGAGATTGCAAAGGCGCAACTGAGCCTCGACCAAGCCGAGCTGGCGGATTCGGTGGAAGACCTCGCCCGCGAAAGCGGAGATCAGAGAGTCAAGGTTCAGCAGGAACTCGCGGCGCGCCAAGCCTCCATGAAGCAGTACTGGGATAAAGCGTCCAAGGACGACGGGCAAACTGCTGTCGCCTCAGCCGAACAATACACGACGTTAGCGCAGCAGGTATCCACATGGCACTCGCTGCGTAACCGGAAGCAGTTGATTGCGCAGGCTCAGCAGTTGGCCAGGGCCGACGTGGCCGCGCTCGCTGAGGATGACGGACGGCTGAAGGCAGAAGCTGCTGCCCTCGCGGCAAAGCCTGTTGGAGAGTCAAGTTCCGAACGTATCGATCGGCTGCAACGGATAAGCGCTCAACAAAATATCCTGAGCATCCTCAGTGATCGGCTGGGAGCGCAGCAGCAGCTTGTGGCTCTCTACGGGCGATGGGGAGAGCAAGCCGAATTACAGCAAAAGATCGTAATTCACCTGATATTGCAGTCGCTGGCGTTGATTGCGGCCATCTGCATTTTGGTGATCCTGGCGGGCTGGGGTCTCCAACTCGCGTTAGAGAGGATCGTTCACGATTCTCGCCAAAAGCAGACGTTGAAAACAGTTCTAAGTCTGGGAACGCAACTGGTCGGCCTCTTACTCATCCTGCTGATCATTTTCGGTGTACCACGGCAGATGCCAACGATTCTGGGTCTGGTGACAGCAGGACTGACCGTGGTCTTTCAGGATTTCATCCTGGCATTCTGCGGCTGGTTTGTTTTGATGGGACCAAACGGAGTGAGGGTTAGGGACTGGGTAGAGATTGATGGTGTCGGCGGCGAGGTGGTACAGCTTGGGCTGTTCCGCACCTGGCTGCTGGAGACGGGAAACTGGACTGCCCATGGCCATCCTACAGGGAGAAGAGTCTCGTTTTTGAACGGCTATGCCATACGCGGCAAGTATTTCAACTTCTCAACTGTAGGGCAGTGGATGTGGGATGAGATTAAGGTAAGCGTCCCCCCGGGCACGAATATTCATCCCCTCCTCAAGGGGATTTACGAAGCGACCATCAAGACAACGGAAGCGGATGCGAAGATGGCGGAAGCGGAATGGAAGAGGGTCACGCACGAAGAAGGCTCGCCACAGTTTAGTGCCATGCCGTCGGTTAATCTCAGGCCAGCGGGAGCCGGTGTCGACATCGTCATTCGCTACATCACTCGCGCAGGAGTCAGAGTTGAGGCCCGGAACCATCTGTTTGCGATGATCGTCGATCTGATGCAAGGTGGGTCCAGAGATGATAGGAGCCTTGCCTCACTTTCGCCGCAAGTGGAAGCGAAAGGGTGACCGGTTCTAGGATTTCAGGGATAGAGTTCTCTCTCCATCTTCGCGGTAACGCAGAATACGATCGACTTTTCGGCCGTAAGTCTGCGCCTGGGATTCACGAGATTGGCTGACCGCTCGCGGCGAGCGATGTGCGTAAGAGACGTTAACCGTTCAGTGCTGTGATCTGAGCCGACGCTAGGCGAACATCGGCGCTGGTCACAGAATGGTCCCAAAACTGGTGCCACTCTGCCGAGTTAAGTAGTTGAAGAATAGGCATGATAGCCCGGTAGTACGCAGCCCTGAAAAAGGCTGGCGTCGGGGGTTCAACTCCCTCCCTGGCCACCAATATCCTTTAAATCAGTCGTTTACTTTTCATTGTTAATTTATTACATTGAGTCAAAATCCGCGAAGATCGATATTCTTCGATCTTTGTAATCCCTTGCGCGTATTAAGGATACCGATTGGTAGAGCGCAGCCCGTAAGGGCTTGGCGTCCACGGTGTTTTGAGGGTGGAAACGTGGCGTGGACGTCGGATTGAATCTGCTGGGAAATACGTTGAGACTTGATGAACTTTCTGAGCAGAGAATCTGACTCGCATCTGGGGAACGCTGCCCTGTCACGGCACGGCCAGATGGAACAGGAGGGAACGAAAGGGAATCGGAAGGAATTAGACGACTGTCGTATGCGGGGGCGTAGTTCAGCTGGTTAGAACGCCTGCCTGTCACGCAGGAGGCCGCGGGTTCGAGTCCCGTCGCTCCCGCCATTCTCATCGGAACTCGCGCAACATACGGAGCCACCGGGAGAGAGCAGCCCAGGAGGGCGTGGCGTCTGCGTTTCTTAACGGTAGAAATATGCGAGGGAGGTTGCGATTGAGTCCGACGGAGGAAATGCGCCGGGTGTGATGAACTTGTCGAGAATCTAATTGGCTCTCCGCGGACCGAAACCTGCTGCAAAGACAGACTGCTCGCATCAAATTCCGTCGTAGCGGGAATATCCACGTTCGGCCCAATAGTCTCTTGGCTCTTCCGCGACATACGTAATGCTGGTAATGGCCTTCACATTCTTCAAACCGAGTTTCACGGGCACCAACAGGCGGAGGGGTGCTCCATGATCCACGGTAAGGGGCTGACCGTTGAAGTGTGTGGCGAGCAGTGTCTGTGGATGGCGGGCGGTCGCCAGGTCAAGCGACATAAAGTAAGGATCAGGATTCCCCGAGGCATCGAAATTGACCGAAGACTCCACACGCGCCCAGTTAGCTTGCGACATTGGTGGGAAGGCGCTAAGCAGATCATCAAATCTCAGACCAGCCCACCACGCAATCGCACTCCACCCTTCTACACAAACCAGCCTTGTAATCTGCTCATGCACCGGGAAGCGAGTCAGGAGATTCCGAATATCGAGAGAGATGCTCAGGCCGGAAGCGAGCCCCTCCAGCGTCAATTTCCATACAGAAATATAGCCGGGATCAGGAGTAGATCCGTTGTAGTTGTTCTTGAGCGAGGTAATCTGCGATTTGGTGTAGGTGGGCACCCTACGAGTTCCGGAGTAAAGGGCTTCTGCGACGTCATCGTCGACACGCAGTGCTTTGTTTAGAAACCACTCCTTCCCTGGAGGGTCCATGTTTTGATGGAAGCCGATGCGACTAAGCGTATCTTGCGGTAGGAAAAATCCAGTGCCTGCCACGGCTGCCAGCGCGCCGGCACCCAATGCCAGAAAGTCGCGCCGGCTCTGATAACGCAGGACCCGGGGAGCCATCTCAATTGCTGGGAGTGGTCGCTCTCCAAAGAAGCTTTGCGGCTTTTTCACAGAGACAGGTTTCACAGCAACAGAGGAAGCCGATTCGTCTGTTCGCGGTTCGTGGCCCACTGATAACGGGCGCGATCCATCTGCATCCACTGGTTGTTTTATGGCTTCAACGGCATCGGGCTTCTCAATGGCAATTGGGACGGAAGGACTCGTATCTTCTGGGCCCGCCTCTGGTGACTCTGCTATCTCCTGTTTCGGTTCTACGCCCGTCGAAGGTATCTGTTGCGGTTTCAAAGAGTCGTCGCCATTTTCCTTATCGTTCATTTTACAACGACCTCCGACCGCTCTACTCTTGTTGACCAACCTACGATCATGCTGCGCAGCGTATCCCACCCGTCGGCGAAAACGAGAATCACATGCGGCACGACGAAGAGGATGTAGATCCACATCAGCCAGAAATGCCCCACACGCGCGGTGTTGTACCCTCCAAAGAGCGCTGCCAGCCAATAGAGTTGCATGGGCTTGTGAATCGCCCATCCCGTAGCCACCGAAAGAAACCCCGCGATCGGAACAGAGAAGTATGCTGCGCGCTGGAGCGCGTTGTATTTTGTGCTAAAGCGGGGATGCAGCCATTTGTGGCGTGTCAGTTTAGCGAAGGGAAAACCGAGGTAGTATCGAAACATTCTGAGCGCATCAAGCAGATCGGTCCGGCGAGGTAGCAAGGAGCGCCAGCCTCCTCCGCTGACCAGCCCCGCAACGTACACAATGCCACTCAGCATGAACAGGTACGCGCATAACCAATGCAGACGCAGGGCTAACGCCAACATGCCCGGCCCAAGGCTCATGTGGTTGTAGATCCAGTCGAGTGGACTGCTGTAGTGATGTTGTCCAGGCACATGGGCGCATATCCAGATTCCAATATCCGCCGCCACATCGGTGTTTCCCTTATTCGGGTCTGGCTTGTGTTGATAGATCGGCGAAGCCCAGTAAGTCGAGATGCCACTCAGAATGAGGCCAAGGAGGATCGGCACATTCAGCCAGTGACTCCAGCGCACCAAGAAATGGTGTTTCCTGACGACGAGCACGCCCGGCTGTTCCGGCAACGTGCTCGTAGGTTTCGATTCACAATCAGGAGGCGTCGAATGGCTCATTGCTCAGAACCCTTACTGCTTTGTATCGGCAGACGCGGCTGGAATGAAAAGGAATATCTTGTCCGTCACCAGTGTTCCGTTTGGCAGTTTCTCAGTCGCCACATAGACGGTATCGCCACTAGCAAGTGTGATTTGTTCGGGTGCGACTTCCATCACTGGGACATTTGAAGGAACGGAGATCGTCTTAGAGCCGTCCTGATACTGGACGACCAGCGTGGTGCCGTTACCTTTCTGTACCGTGCCATTCGTCATGCGTGAGTGCGATACGGCAGGGCGAGAGACGGAGCCATTGGTCATTCTGCTGTGAGTAGTTGCGCCCGGCGGGTCTGTCAGAACACTACCTTCTGCCGCTCCACTCAGTTCTGCCGGAAATATGATGATCTGCTTCGCTAGTTCCTTTCCGTCCGCCTGCTCAGTCGAGGCGACGCCTACATAGGACGCGGACGTGACATGACTCAAATCCGACGGTATCTGCTTATAGGTTGTTAGGGGCTGCTTGACATCAACATGGACCACGCCTGATGGTGTCTGGACGTCGAGTGAGCTGCCTGTAAATGACTGGACTTTCCCAATAACCCCCGGGATTGGAGGGGCAACTTGCTGCGCCTCGCTCGCACCGATGGTGAGCGTAGAGGCGAGAAGGGTTAAGCTGAGACGTTGCATCAGCCCTCGGAACGCTAACTTGGACTCCTGGGGCGCCGACTCAGCTCGGTACGTTTTTGAGATTTTCATTTCTTTCTCCTTAGTGATCATCGTTTTCTCCTGAATTGTTGTTTCTTCTCCTTTGGTTTAGCTTCGGATGAATGCGAGGATGTCCGCATTGATCACGTCGGCATTCGTGGTCATCATGCCGTGCGAGAAGCCCGGGTCCCAATTACACGCTGCCGATGCTTCGGCGAGGACGCGGTCCAGCGAGCTTGACCGCGCCCTCGGGTCAGATTGTCTGAAGCCCAAGCCTACTTGGCGAGGAAATCTGTAACCAACTTGATGGTGGCCTGTGGATTCTCCTCCATGATCCAGTGCCCGGAGTTGGGCACGATGCCGCCCGTGACGTTGCTGGCGGCGAACCGCATCTCATCGGCCATACCCTTGCCGAAAAACTTCTCGGCACCGATGGCAAACACCGGCATGGTGATCTTGCCGCCCTTGGCGAGCAACGCCTTGTTGTCGGCGGCGTCCTGGCTGAATGCTCCAAACTGCTCGAAGGCATCGTGCATCGCATGCGGCCGTGCGTACAGGGCAGCATAGTGCTGCCGCGTATCTTCATCGATCCCCTTGGGGTCTCCGGACAACTCGTTCCAGAAGCGATCGAGGTAGATGCGCTCCCGGCCCTGCACCAGACGCTCCTCGTCAGGACCCCGGAAATCGAAGTGCCACAGCATCGGGCTGCGAACGATGTTGTCCCAATCGCCTATTCCGGGCAGCGGTGCATCGATCACCACCCAGCGCGTGACCCGGACCGGATATTGAGCAGCCAACGCATAGCCGACCATATTGCCGATGTCATGTGTGACCAGGTCTGCCTTCTGGACCTTGAGTGCATCCATGACGCCGGCAATGTCGACCGCCTGGTTCTTCTTGGTGTAGCCGGTATCCGGGTGATCGGACATACCCATGCCGCGCAGGTCGGGGACGATCACGGTATGGTCCTTGGCCAGAACAATTGCCAGGGGGGCCCACATATCACCCGTAAAGCCGAAGCCATGCAACAGCACCACGGCCGGACCCTTGCCGCCGACTCGGACGTAGAGGCTGGTGCCGTTCGTCGGAACCATTTGCGTGTGAAAGCTGGCCGGAAACGGCGTGATTCCCGCCACGAGGGGCGCTGATAGCAAGATCGCGACAAGGATGGTGGCGACATACCTGAACATATGAACTCCCAACAACTGCAGGTCGGCTCGGTCTACTTGCGGCGGGCCGGAAATAGCAATAACCGCTGTCTTTTTCGTCAAACGCCCAATAGATGCAGGGCGACTTCCCGATCGTGCGGCCTGGCGAAATAGCTGATCAGGCAGAACTGATATCCCGAGGGATATGACTCATGTAATTCTCCCTTTGCTCGTGACATACTCTCGCGAGCCTATGCGGCTCATAAGTTTCCTGGAACCTCGCACTCAGCCTTTTAAGGGTGTGTTTGCAAGGATCTCCACTTTTTCCACCTGCGGAGAAACCGCAAATAATTCGCTGGCCCGCGCCCCCAATGCCTTAGCGATCTCGCCAGTCAAGTGGGCATTGCGGCCCGCTTCATTTGCAAAGGTGTCGAAGATGCCGAACTTCCGTGGCCCGATCTTGATCGCATACCATTTCAAGGTCCCTTTTTCATTCAGCGCGAGTGGCTGAGCTGACCTTAGAAATGCCTCGGCATCAGCCTCTTTACCTGGGTGGGCTTCAAGCGTGACTAACAATCCAATTGCTTCCATTGACTTTCCCTCCTGTGTTGAATTCCTGCCGGCAAACAATAAGCAGTTGATCTAGTGTCCGGCTGGTCGACGCTGTGGCTTTGCTCACAATTGTGAGTAAACTGCACTTTCGAAACGGGCTTGTGCGGATTTCTGCTGGGATGGTCGGAATCTTGCTAAATTGATGCTCCCCGGAAGACACAGTGCTCAGGCAGCTGCAACGAGCCTGACGGGGCTGGACGTCAACAGGGAAGTGAAGAGCAACCCGTGAGAATGAAGTTATGGCTCCTAACCAGCAATCACCAGGAGTGGCGCATCTTCGGGGTAGGTTTCAGACGCGCGCGTCGCTTCGGAGCCGACAAGATCCTGACGATACTCTGTCGGGCTAACTCCCCAGACGTCACGAAAGGCCTGTGCAAAGTGCTGCTGGGTCTTGAAGCCGCAGGCAACGGCCACGTCCAACACGCGCGAATCTGGAGCACGCAACATCGCTTTAGCACGCTCAAGCCTTTGGCGCAGAACAAATTGATGCGGGGTCTCGCCCGTTGACTTGCGAAACATTCGTGCGAAATGAGCTGTGCTCAATCCTACCGCTTGCGCCATCTCGTCGAGACTCAGGTCGAATTCCAACTTCGCGCGAACCAACTCTTTAATCCTTCGCAAACGCGCTGAGCCGAGTCCGCCTCGGTATATCTGCACAGGACGGTGCCTTACTGCATGACCGTTGACCAGCGTTACGGCCATCGCCTGTTCGACGGAATCCAGAAACAGCCGCCCGCTAGGAAAGCCAGCAACCATCTCCGCATGAACGGCCGCAACCATAGCACTTAGGCGCGGCTCCGAAAACTTGCGTGGAGAGCGCAGGTCTACCTCCCCGTAAGCACCGTCAGAGCAGGCCATCAGTGCCGCATCGGAAATTCCGAGCTGCAGATGCGGTACGTTCATGAGGCCAACCCACTCACCCACATGACGATCGCACAGTGCTAAGTCGCCGGCCGTGTAGTCGAACTTTTCCAGCGTGGAACGCTTCGATCCCCACTCAATTGAGCCGGGCCGCAACATCATTGCGAAAGCCTGATCATGCCGTACCCAATGACGCGGCTCTGTCTCAGGGTCGGGAGAAAAGCGTTCCACTTTCATGTTCGGGACTCCGTATTGTGGTCTCGTACCTCATCTGTCGAAAGCCAACGAATGAGCCACGAAGTGGTGATTGTTTTCCTTGGCCGCTGTGCGAGACCAAATCGCTTCACAATAATAGATTTGAGAAGTGACATTGCGATACGTCGTATGTTCCAATCAGACTGATAGGGAGTGCCTATCAGATGGAATTAAGGCATCTGCGCTATTTCACCGCCGTCGTAGAGTGCAAAGGGTATCGGGAGGCATCACGGCGGCTGCATATTGCTCAGCCTTCGATCAGTCAGGCTGTGTCTGATCTGGAAGATGAACTTGGACTGAAACTCTTTTCGCGAACCGGTCGCAACGCGCGTTTGAGGCCGGAAGGCGAGATATTTTATGCGGACGCCGTTCGTATCCTTCAACTATCGGAGACTGCCATCCTCACTGCCAAGCGGGCAGCCCAAGGCAAAGTTGGGAGACTTTCGATCGGGTTTATCGGTTCGGCAACACTCTCTTTCCTGCCTGACCTCATTCGCAGATACAAACTGGAATATCCGAACGTAAAGCTTGCACTCCATGATCTCTATCCTGTCGAACTGGACCAGGCATGTGACCGAGGCGAGATCGATATCGCCATCACGCGGCCCCTTTCGCTTGAGCGCAGCGAGAACCGACAATCGAGAGTATTGCTGCGTGACCCCCTGGTTGCGGTTCTCCCGCGATCACGAAAGTTAAAGAGCAAAAAGATTCGGCTTGCCGACCTTGCGAATGAACGATTCATACTTTTTCACCGAAAAGGAGCGCCTGTTGTTTTCGACACCATCGTTGGAGCGTGCCGATCTGACGGTTTTTCTCCGCGGGTTGAGAACGAGCCAAATTCGATGCAAACGATCCTCTCGTTGGTTGAGGCGGAGGAAGGCGTAGCCATCGTACCTGCCTCCACGAGCAACCTCCGGTCGAATGGTGTGCGGTTCGTTCGGCTTGTGCCGGATCTGTATCTCGACCTGATCGCGGTGTGGCCACTCGGCGAGCCCTCAGTCGTATTGCGCACATTTCTCGACTTTCTAAGTGCCAATGCGGATGCGATTCGCGCAAAGGCTGAACTTGCTCTGTCCTCTATCGCCCGCATGAAAACATAGCACTCCTCCCGCTCTAGCAGCCTGCAAACTAATTGCAATTCGTTAGAGTTCTGCCTCTGTGTGCATGAATGTAGCAAGATTCCGACCATCCCAGCAGAAATCCGCACAACTGCTTATGCGACCTGCAGTTTACTCACAACTGTGAGCACGGGAACAGCGTCAACGGACCGGCTCGCGGTGGTTGCGCAGGTAACAGCTGCTTTGGGTTGAAACAGGGAACTCGCGGTCGAGATGTTCCGGCAGTTTCGAGTACCCCTCGGCAGGTTCAATCCGTCTGAACCGAACATACAGGGAGCTTACAAATGGCAAGTACGCAGAAAACAGCAATTGTTACAGGTGCCTCGCGAGGCATCGGAGCAGGACTCGTCGACGCATTCTTGAAGCGAGGCTACAACGTAGTCGCAAACTCGCGACACATTACCAAAGCAAATCCATTCGCAGCGTCTGCGAGCCTTGCGCTGGTCGATGGAGACATCGGCGATCGAAGCACGGCCGCGAAGATCGTGGACACTGCCGTATCGAAGTTTGGCAGGATCGACGTGCTGATCAACAATGCGGGTGTTTTCATTCCGAAGCCCTTCACCGAATACACCACTGAAGACTTCGACACACTAGTCTCCACGACGCTTGCAGGCTTTCTCTACGTGTCACA
>Ga0137415_10002496_pt1 | contig 18330 bp, 16 predicted proteins | sample CZODoug3_1_1_16f_FD_183082 | JGI IMG/M metagenome (GOLD analysis project Ga0137415, IMG submission 183082) | Vadose zone soil fungal communities from Angelo Coast Range Reserve, California, USA - CZODoug3_1_1_16fungal (Hybrid Assembly) | ecosystem: Environmental > Terrestrial > Soil > Vadose...
CGCAGCTCGTGCGACATGTTGGCGAGGAACTGCGACTTGTACGCGCCGGCCCTGGTGAGCTCCTCCGCCTGCCGCTGCGTTTTCGCGAGCAGTGCGCGCAGCTCGGCACGGCTCCGGGCCCCCTCGAGAGCGATGGCCAAGGTCTCGCGCACGGAAGCGAGCAGCTCCGTTGCCGCCGCGTTCCAGGGCTGCAGGCTGGCGAGTTCGAGGACGCCGGTGACCTTGCCGATGCGGAACAGTGGAACCAGCGCGATGGAGCGCGGGGACCCGGCCGCGAGGGCGGAGGTGACCCGCAGCTGGCCTTCGGGAGCATCGACGATCATGATTTCGGTCTGCAGCGCGGCTTGTCCGACGAGGCCCTCGCCGAGGCGGAAGCTTTGCACTCCGTCGTCCGACGAGAGCGCATATTTTCCCAGGAGGCCGAGCGCGCCATCCGCGTCCAGCGAGTAGAGCGCGCCGACGGGGCATTCCAGATAGCGGCAGAGCATCGATACGGCACGCTCCGCCACCTGCCGGGGCTCGAGCTCGCCGCGAAGTTGCTCGGACAAGGCCGATTGAGCGGTCTTGAGCCAGTCGATCCGGCTTCGCTCGGACTCGAGCCGCTGGAGGCTCTGCGCCATCTGGTTCGCCTGCCTGGCGAGATCGCCCAACTCGTCGCGGCTGACGACCGGAATGGCCGCGCGGAAGTCTCCCTTGCCGAAGCGGCTGAATCCGGCGGTGAGGCTGGCCATGCCGCGCAGCATGTCGCGGCTGATCCACAGGGAGAGCAGGAACACCAGGACGAGGGACGCGATGCCCAGCGCCAGGCGCAGCTGCGTACCGAAGCGCTGAGCTTCCGCCGTTGCGGAGAACGCCTTCGTCAGATCCGTCTTGTCGAAGACGGTTGCCTTGTCGAGGAGCTCCGCGACGCGCGTCTGTCTGGCCTGCATCTCGCTCATCTTGGCGACGACGCTTTCTCCGGTCTCGCCGGCGATCAGTTGCTTCGAGACCACCAGCGCCTGGGCGTGAAAGTCCTCGATCGCTCGTTCGAGCGAGGCCGCGAGACCTGGTTCGACGGCATCGGAGGAAGCGGCGAGCTGCTGCAGGAACTCTTTCTTCAACTCGACGGTCCCGCCGAGCTTCTCGGTGTCGCTGGCTGCGACGGCGTCCTGGAACCCACGCTGGATCCGCTCGAACTGTCCCTGGAGCTGTGGCCGGAGCCCCACTTTCGGCAAGTAATGCTTCCGGATGTCGTCGAGGTGGCCCTCCACGCGCCGGGCGATGATCGCGCTGGCCAGGACGAGGGCGGCCAGCGCGAAGCCGGCGGTGGCGACGAGGCCCAGCAGCTTCGATCGGAACGAGAGATTCATGTCCGCTCAGTTCAGTTCCAGCACGGTTGCGCCGCTCAGGGGCGTCCCGGCGGCCACGTAGCCGATCGCGCCTGGATGGCTCGCCACGAACGAGACGACCGCCTCGTCGTCGGCCAGTTCGGGTGGGGGGAGGCCCTGGCCTGAAAAGATCCGCTGCTGCCAGTAGCTCCGCACCGACGCCACCGAGCGCGACAGGATCTCCTGGGAGAACCGGGCTCGCGCCGGCGCGTCCGGGCCGAGGTCGACCGGCTGTATGGGGGTCTCGTCCGGCCAGCGGGTTGCGCGCCGCAGGAATACCTCGGCGAGGAACTTCCGATCGATCTTCGAGACGCGACTCGCCGGATTCGCGATCAGCACGTACGTGGATCGAGGGTGCTCCGCGGTCAGGGAACCCGCAGCCAGCCCGACGAGAATGAATGCGCCGATCCGCACCTTTGCCTCGGAGGTCAGAAGAAGGCCGTAGTCTTGACGGTGAAGAGCGCCCAATCCGGAGTCAGGCTGCTCAGGGGCCGGTTGCCGTTCAGGCTCGGGGAAAGTCCGGCAGTCCCGTGCATGTAGTGTCCCTCGACCTTGACCAGCCAGTACGCGTTGACGTCGAAGCGGAGGGTGAGCGCGGCGTCGAGTTGCCTGCCCGCGAAGCCTCCTCGTTGGTTCGTGTTTGGAAAGAGCACGGAATAGTAGGCTCCAGCCTGCAGCCAGGAATTCACGCGATACGACGTCAGGGCGTAGCCGCGTTCGCTGAACGTCAGGCTCTCCGGGAACATCGCAGGGTTGCTACTCTGTGCTCTCACACGCCAGCGGCTGTATTCGGCGGCGAAGAGGAGATCGCGCACGGTATACTCGACCGACGCCACCCACAGCATCACAGGGATGTTCACGGCAACCGAGCTTGAAGAGGACGCCGGAAGCAGGTGCGTTTCGAGCCGGAGGAACTGGAGGCTCCCGCCCAGGCGCAAACCCTCGATGGGCGGCACCCAGAGCATGCGCCCGCCCGCCACGAACGGCACGTTGAGGTCGACGACGGTGAACGGACTGCCGGGCTGCTGCTTCACATCGAGGAAGATCGTGCCGCCGTATAGCCTGTAGTCGAGCCCACCTGCTGCGCCCAGGTCCCTGTAGCCGTAGACCTCGCCGCCGGTCTGCGCGAGCAGGAAGTCGCGGTTCTGGGCCGGATAGATCGATTGCGGAAGCAGGACGGAAGTGCGCGCAGCATCGATGTCGCTGCTGTCGTTGTAGAGTCCGAAGGGCAGCTTCACGCGGCCGGCGCGGATGCCGAGCCAATCGCGCCAATGGTAATCGAGGGAATACCAATCGAGCGTCGCCCGGTAATCACCAATCGGTCCCAGGTCGTGAGAGAAGATCTGCAGCCCAAGCGTCAGCCGGTCGGTGGCGGGCAGCGTGAAGTTCAGCCCGATCTCGGTGAATTCGAAGCTGCCCTCCGAAGAGTGCGCGAGGTAGTCGTTGGCCGAGGTGAGGAGGAATCCCTGGCTGATGAAGCCGTGGATCTGGAGCTCGGCCAGCTGACCCGGCAAGGTCAAACCAGCCGCGGCAGCGGGACGCTGTGCGAGAAGAACGAGGGCCGACACGGCGAGGACGAAGCGCATTTGCGGCGACCCGCTCCTTTCGGTGCAGAACGTTCCCGTCGAATAGGCTAATCACGTGATGCAATGGGCAACAAGTTTTCAATGCACTCGAATCGCGGATGTTTCCGGGCGGCTCCCAGGGACCCGGCGAGAGGTGTGCAGGACGGGTGGCCACTCCGCTTTGCGCCTACATCGCCTTGGGTGGGGAAGTTTCCAAACCGCCCGAAACGGCCGATTCTCGATGGCTCATGAGAATGCGCTGGACAAGGTGCTTCCCCGCCGTTGACCGAGGTCGGGACGCGCTCCCCGAGATCGCCAGGGCTGATTTGCGTCCGACTTGACGCGCGCGTTCTGCGAGGCGCAGTGTGCGCGCCAATTTCGGGGGAGCCATGAACGAACAGACCAGGTGGTTGCGCCGCGTGAGCATCGCCGCCGGGGTGGCGCTGAGTTGCTTGGGCCAGGCCGCGGCGTCACCGCGCCCCGGAACCTACGCGCAGACGGTGCGCGAGCCGAAGACCACGATACAAGTGAGCGGCACCAGCAACCGCCTTCAAGCGGTAAGCCCGGTCGATGAAAACGTGGTCTGGGCGAGCGGCCTGAACGGGACCTACGTCGTGACCACGGACGGTGGAGCGACCTGGCGCGCAGGCGTCGTACCTGGTGCGGAGACGTTGCAGTTCCGAGACGTGCAAGCTGTGAGCGAAGGAGTCGCGTATCTGCTGGCGGCCGGGCAGGGAAGCAACTCGCGCATCTACAAGACCGAGAATGGTGGCCGGAACTGGACGCTGCAGTTCGTGGCGCCCGATGATCCGAGTTACTTCTACGACTGCTTCGCATTCTGGACGCCGGAGCGCGGCATCACGATGGCGGACGGCATCAACGCCACGGGTCAATTCCCCGGCATCCGCACGACGGACGGCAAGAAATGGAAGAGCATCAGCCTGCCGGCGGCACAAAAGGACGAAGGCGCGTTCGCAGCCAGCGGCACCTGCGTCGCCACGCTAGGCGAAACGCGGGCCTGGATCGTCACTACGAATTCCCGGGTCTTCGCCAGCAGCGACCGCGGCGAGAGATGGGCATCCTACTTGACCCCGATCGCAGGAGGCACAGGCTCAAGCGGAGTATTCACGGTCGCCTTCCGTGATGGTCGGCACGGCGTCATCGGCGGTGGCGATTTCTCCAGCGCCAAGATCCTCGACAACTTTGCGCGCTCGCGCGACGGTGGCAAGACGTGGCACCTGACCCCGCAGGCGCCTGTGCCGGGCGCCATCTTCGGCCTGGCCTACGCGCAGAGCACGAGCGATCGCAAACGCGAGGTGGCCGACGAGGATCGTGGCCGCGGGGACTCGCGCCAGGAACAAACCAAAGTAGTCGTCACCGGGCCGGGCGGCGCCGCCTGGACAACCGACGAGGGCGAGAACTGGAACCCACTCCCTGACGTCGCGGGCTACTGGGCAGTCGCGTTCGCCAGCGAGCACGACGGCTGGCTGGTCGGGACTGGAGGACGAATCCTCAAGATCACCTTCTGAGTCGCTACGCCCTGGAGCCTCCGGTGGTCGCGCTTCCGCGGCGCTCGTCGGAGAGCTGTCGAAAGACGCTTCAGGCGGCCGCCTTCGCGGTCGCCATGGACGAGATCGACCCGGTAGACATGTCCGAGCCGCTCCGAGCAGCGACGAAGCAGACGCAGGGCTTCGCGAGGCCGTACTTCTTGAGCCGGCCGATCAGCGAGCCGCGGTTCAGCCCGAGCCTCCGTGCCGCCTCCGACTGGTTCCCGGCGACCGCGTCCATCACGCGCGCGATGATCCTTCGCTCGAGCGCTTCCAATTTCTCGGAAAGAGTGCCCCGGGATTCCAGTTCGATGCAAGGCGCGGTCGAAGCGACGAAGTCTGGGTCGCCGCCAAACGCATCCACGCCGATCTCGCTGGCGCTGCGCAGCGCCACCATCCGGGCGACCGCGTTCTCGAGCTGCCTGACGTTGCCAGGCCAGTGTGCCCGACAGAGCGCTTCGACGAGTGCCGGGGAGAGGCGCACTCCCTCGTCGCCGAAGCGCATGCCATATTGGCGGGCGAATTCGGCAGCCAGGGCAGGGATGTCTTCGCGGTGCTCGCGAAGGGGAGGCACGAGCAATTCGAGCACCGCGAGCCGGTAGTAGAGGTCCTCCCGGAAGCGGCCCGCGCGGACCTCGGCCGCCAGATCGCGATTCGTGCAAGCGACGACGCGCACGTCCGCGTGCTCGACGCGAGCGGCGCCGACCGGCTGGATCTCGCCTCCCTGGAGCGCTCGCAGCAGCTTCGCCTGGATCGCCGGCGGAAGCTCCCCCACTTCGTCGAGCACCAGCGTGCCACCGTCCGCTTGCGCAAAGAATCCACGCCGCGCATGGGTTGCACCGGTGAATGCGCCCTGCACGTGCCCGAAGAGCTCTGATTCGGCGAGCTCGCCGGGAATCGCCGCGCAATTGAATCGGACGAGCGGTGCCCGGGAACGGCGACTCTGGGTGTGCACGAGAGACGCGATCAGCTCCTTGCCGGTCCCCGTCTCTCCGCGCACGAGCACAGTGACATCCTTGGGCGCAACGCGCGCCACAGTGGCGACCAATCTCCTCATGGCCATCGACTGGCCGATGATGGAAGGTAGCCGGGCTGCGGCTCGCGTCGCATCCGGCTCGCGGACATCGAAGTCTGCTTCGAAGTGGCCCATCACTCCTCCTCGGCGACGATCTCGCGCGCCAGTCGAACAGTACGAACATCGCTGGGGGGAGCAGGGGCGATTCCGACGGCCGCCCGACGTGCGGATACGAACAGCGTACGGATGCGGACCGGCCACCACCTGTGTTACGCACCGCCGCGCAACGGAGGACGCGATGTCGGTGACCGCTGGAGGAACCCGGACGTGGCTGTCCGAGTCTGATTGCGACCTGGATGCCTTCCGCGCCCTGGTCGAGCACGTGACCGATCGGCGTGACTACCCGCTGGCCGACTCGGTCGATCGGAATGTTCCGTTCTACGACGGCGATCGGTTGCGCTCGCTTGCGGCCAATCCGGAACGCCGCCGCGAAGTGCAGGCCGAAATGGTCCGGACGTTCACGGACGGTCCCGGCATCGTGGTGATCGAGCGGGCCTTCGCGGACCTCGAGGTCGTCGACCGGGCCACGGAAGTCTTCAATGCCCTGATCGCCGATCAACGTGCGGCGGGGGCGACCGCGGGCGACCACTTCGCCAAGCCAGGCGCAAACGACCGGGTCTGGAACGCCCTGGAGAAGATGGCCGTCCGCGCGCCCGAGGCCTTCGCCGACTACTATGCCAACGAGATCATCGCCCTGGTTTCGACGGCCTGGCTGGGCCCGGCATACCAGATCACCTCCCAGATCAACGTGGTGAACCCCGGTGGGGCCGCCCAGACTGCTCACCGCGACTACCATCTGGGTTTCCTGTCGACGGAGGTCGCCGCTCAGTACCCCGCGCACGTCCACCGCCTCTCGCGGGTCCTGACTCTCCAGGGCGCCGTCGCGCACTGCGACATGCCGGTCGAGAGCGGGCCGACGATGTACCTGCCGTACTCGCAAGAGTACGAGGCCGGCTACCTCGCCTTCCGGCGACCGGAGTTCAGCGCGTACTTCGACGCTCACTTCGTCCAGATGCCGCTGGCGAAAGGGGATGCGGTCTTCTTCGATCCGGCGCTCTTCCACGCGGCCGGGCACAATCGCTCCGCGAACATCAAGCGCATGGCGAACCTGCTGCAGATCTCGTCTGCCTTCGGCCGCGCCATGGAGGCGGTGGACCGCGAGCGCATGGCGAGCGCGGTGTTTCCGGTGCTGCTGAAGCGCAAGGCGCAGGGTGCCGGCGAGGCGTGGCTGGCCAACGTGGTCGCCGCCTGTGCCGAGGGCTACGCCTTCCCGACCAACCTCGATCTGGACCCGCCGGTGCACGGGCTCGCCCCGCCTTCGCAGGCGGAGACCGTGCGGCGCGCGCTGCGCGAGGACGGGTCCCCGGACGCGCTGCGGCGCCAGCTGCGTGAGGGCGCCGAGCGCCGCGAAAGCCACTCGCGGTAGCTCACTGCACCAGCAGCACGCCACCGATCATCTTCATGCCGCACGAGTACGCGAGCTCGCCGGTCTTCGTGGGCGTGAAGTCGATGACCACCGGCCGGTTGAGCGGCAGCGCGCGCTTGATGCCCAGGTCCTTGATGACGATCGCGGTGGCGCAGGTCTTGTCCGTGGTGCGCGTCACCACCAGGCGGATCGGTTCGCCCCGGCGCACGTCGATGCGATCCGGCTCGAACCCGCGCTCGGTGGCGAACAGGTCGACCCGGTGGCGCGTCTCGGTTGTCGTGGGACCGGGGGCCGCGTGCGCCACGGAAAGGATCATTCCCACGAAGATCGCATTGAACATCGTCCCCCCGACCGCCTGATGGCGATCGCAATCTAGGGGTACGCGGTGGGCGAACTCAAATTTTCAGGCATGGTTCCGCCGGTGTTCTATCCCTTCACCGACCCGGCGAGCAGCCCGCGGACGAAGTACCGCCCGAACACCACGTACACGAGCAGCGTCGGCAGGGCCGCGAGCAGCGCGCCCGCCATCGGAAGGTTCCACCTCACTGCCTCGCCCCCGGCCAGTTGCGCGAGCGCGACGGTGATCGGCTGGCTCGCCGGATTCGACAGGCTCACCGCGAAGAGGAACTCGTTCCAGATCTGGGTGAACTGCCAGATGACCACCACCACGAACCCGGGCAGCGAGAGCGGGAAGACGACGTGGCGGTAGATGGCGAAGAACCCGGCCCCTTCGAGTGCGCTCGCCTCGATGAGCGAGTCCGGGATCTCCGTGTAGTAGTTGCGGAAGATGAGCGTGGTGATGGGAAGCCCGTACACGGTGTGCACGACCACCAGCCCCCAGATCGTCCCGTACAGCCCGATGGCGCGGATGAAGCCAAACAGCGGGATCAGGATCGCCTGGTAGGGGATGAACATCCCGAACAGGATCAGGGCGAAGACGATCTTCGCGCCGGGGAAGGGCCACTTGGCGAAGACGTACCCGTTGAGCGATCCCAGCATGGCCGAGGTGGCGGACGCCGTGACAGTCAGGATCAGGCTGTTCCGCAGCTTCGGCAGGAAGGCCTGCCACGCGTCTGCGAAGCTCGCCCAGTTCCACACGCTGGGGAGCTGCCAGGCGGTGTCGAGGCTGATCTCGGCGGGATCTTTCAGCGCCGTCACCACCATCATGTAGACGGGCATGAGGAAGAACGAGGCCGCGAGGCAGAGTACGACGTACATCAGCCAGCGCCAGCGGCCGCGCGTACCGGAAACGGTCATTCGCGCACGCCCTTCCGGAGCTGGGATCGCAGGTAGGGCACGATGATCATCGCCACCAGCACGAGCAGGATGACGCCGATCGCCGCTCCCTTGGCGAACTGGTTCCCGCGGAAAGTGGTGATGAACATGAGCAGCGCGGGCACGTCGGTCCAGGCGTTGTCCGGTCCGGCCATGGCGAAGACGAGGTCGAAGATCTTCAGGCTGATGTGGCCGAGCACGATCATGGCGGAGAGCGTGATGGGGGCCATGAGCGGCAGGATGATGCGGGTGTAGAGCTGCCATTCGTTGGCCCCTTCGACCACGGCCGCCTCGCGAAGCTCCTCGGGGATCCCGGTGAGGCCAGCCAGGTACAGCGCCATGGTGTAGCCGGCCATCTGCCAGACGGCGGCTATGACGATCCCGATGAAGGCGAGGTTGAACCCGTGCAGCTCCGGGAACGGCAGCGGCCTCCAGCCGGGTGCGACCCCGACCGCCAACCCGAGCACCGCGGCGCTGCCCAGGGCAAACCCGATGGCCCGCCGGCGCCTCCCCGCGCGCCGCGCCACGACCGCCACCGCGGCCAGCGTCGCCGCGGCGAGCAATCCGATGATCACGGGCAGGTTGTTCCAGTCGAAACGCCAGACCTGTTGCCTCGAGGTCAGCCACTCGAAGCTGGCCGGGCGCAGGCCGACGAGTGTGGGGAGCTGGTTCACGCCGCCACCGGGCTGGAGCAGCCATCGCCAGATGGTGCCGGTGACCACGAACGAGAGCGCGAACGGGAAGAGGAACACGCCGCGGAAGAGGGCCTCGCCCCGCGGCTTGTGGTCGATGAGGATCGCGAGGAGCAGGCCGAAGAGGAGGCACCCCGCGAGGAAGAACACGGTGAAGAAGACCGTGCTCACCATGTCCTGCCGGAAGCGGCCGTCGATGAAGCCGGTGAAGAGCTCGCGGTAGTTCTGCAGCCCGATGAAGCGCGTCACCGGCTTGAGCGCCAAGGCCTGGCTCGGGTCCTTCCCCCAATCAGTGAGCGATGCCCAGAGGGCCCGCCCGATGAAGCCGTAGACGAATACGGCGACCATTGCGATCGAGGGAAGGACGACGAGAAAGCCGATGATCTGATTGGTGTGCTTTCGCCACTTCATCGGCTCACTTGCCGAGGCCGACCTGGTCCGCGATCGCCTGCGCCGCGTTGGCCGCGGCCTCAGCGTTCTTGCTGGCGAGGAAGATCTCCATCACCGTCCCGAACTGGCTGGCGAACGCCTCCGGCGCCACCGCGCCGTGCGCGAGGCTACCGACCACCTTGTTCGTCTTCCAGTCCTTCGCGGCGGATTGGAGATACGCGTTGTACTTGGACAGGTCGGAGTCGAGCCGCGCGGCGATCGAGCCCTTGAGCGGGTTGAACGTGTCCTGGCCTTCCTTCGACCCGAGCTCGCGCAGCCAGTTCAGCGCGGCGTCGCGATGCTTCACGCCCTTCGGCAAGCCGAAGGAGTCGGAGAGCATCATGAACACGCCGCCGGTGCCCGGCGACGCCTCCCAGCCGAAGCCTTCGCCCGGCTTGAGCTTGAGCGTCGTCGCCATGTAGCCCGCCGCCCAGTCGCCCATCACGTTGAACGCGGCGGTGCCCTTGAGCATCCGGTCGGTGGCCTGCTGCCACGAGAGCCCCGACGCGTCGGGGTTGGCGAACTCGAGCACCTGCCCGAACGTCGCCCAGACCTTCACGGCCTTCGGATCGTTGAACTTGAGCTTGCCCGTCCAGAGCGCGGTCCAGTCCTCGGGTCCCAACACGCCCAGCGCGACCGACTCCCAGAGGTGGTTGTAGGTCCAGTTCTCGCCGAGCGCGAGCGGGTGCTGCACGCCCTTGCCCTGCAGCGTTTTGCAGGTGGCGAGGAACTCGTCCAAGGTCTTCGGGGGCGAGACGCCCCACTTCTTGAGGTTGGCGGGCACGTGCCACATCACGTTCGACCGGTGGATGTTCACCGGGACGCTCCAGATCCCGTTCCGCGCGGAAAGCAGCGCGATCAGCCCTTTCGGGAACTGCGCCGTCCATCCCTCCGACTTGAAGAGATCGGAGAGGTCCTCCATGCGGTTCGCGACCACCCACGTCCCGATCAGCTCCTGGCCGGCGTGGACCTGGAACGAGTCGGGCGGATCGCCGCCGAGCATGCGCGTCTTGAGCACGGCGCGGGCGTTCACGCCGGAGCCGCCGGTGACGGTGGAGTTGATCACCTGGATGTTCGGGTACTTCTTGGAATACAGATCGATGAGCGCCTTCAGGGCGGGTCCCTCGTCGCCGGCCCACCAGGAGAAAATCTCGAGCTTGTCCTGCGCGCGTGCAGGCGCCGTGGCGAAGAGCGAAGCGAGAGCTGCGGCCAGGAAGAACGAGCCGGGTCGATTCATGGATCCTCCTTGCAGGTCGGGGCGGAGGCTATCGCCTCCAGAGCGGCGAATCGGGGCGCCAACCTAGCAGGGCGCGGTGCCGCGTGCTACCGGGCGGCCCCGGCTAGAACACATTTCATAACCTGCCTGCGAGTGTTTGCGCTCGGTCCATTCGGTCCCTGCCCGCGCGCGAACGAGCGCACGCCGCAGACCTTGCAGAAGAGGTGATGGATGTTCTTCTTCTTGAACTGATAGTCCGTCAGCGAGTCCTCGCCTTTCTCCAGCGTGAACGCGCTCGCCGGCACGAACGAGAGCAGCGTGCCGGTGCGCGAGCAGATCGAGCAGTTGCACTGGGTGACGGGCTTGGAGAGATCGATGTCGACGCGGTAGCGGACCGCGCCGCAATGGCAGCCACCGAGATGGGTCTTGAGCACGGTTTCTCCTCGGGAACACGCTACCCGATCGCTTTGGGGTCCATCCAGAGCACCTCCCAATGGTGCCCGTCGAGGTCGTAGAAGCTCCAGCCGTACATGGAGCCGTGATCCTGCGGATCGGCCGCGTGCTTGCCGCCGGCGGCGACGGCCTTCCTCACCATCTCGTCCACCTCCGTCCTGCCGCTGCAGGAGAGCGCGAACAGACCTTCCGTGTATCTGGCGGTATCGCACAGCTCGCGCCTGGTGAACGTCTTGAAGAACGGCTCGGTGAGAAGCATCGCGTACGCCTCCTCGCTGATGATCATGCAGGCCGCCTTCTCGTCGGTGAACCTGGGGTTGAACTCGAAACCGAGCTTCGAGAAGAACTCCATCGACGCCTTCACATCCCGGACCGGCAGGTTGACGAAGAGCTTGCGGGAATTGGGTGCCATGCTTTTTCTCCTAAGTTGAGGCGCGGACGGGAAGGACGGAGCGAAGCCGCTCATCGCGCAACCAGAGGCCTGCCCAGAGCAACGCGGCGACGTAGACCGGAAAGAGGACGTGGCTGAAGAGCGGGTGGCCGATGCGGACGTGCGTCGCAACCGCGCCACCGAAGTAGCCGGTCCAGAGGACGGCCCCGAGCGCCGCGGTCCGCGGGACCAGGTAGACGGCGAGGCACACCAGTTGAAGGATGCCGAGACCGAAGATGACGGCCTGGGGATAACCGAGCTCAGCGGTCCCCTGGACGGCCATGGGATGCTCGAGCACTTTCACGCCCGCGTCGAACAGCAGGAACAGGACCGCGAGGCCGCTCAGGACCCGACCCGTCCACACTGCCTTTCTCGATGCCATTGGGACCCTCCCTTCGAGCTTGTTCGAAGGTTGGACCCCGGCGACCGATCGAAATCATCGGTTCGCAGCAAAGTCGGCAACGTCCTGCGGGAAGTGGCTACGCGGGAAGATGCGGAGGCAAGCCGAACTTCGGGAACAGCGTCGACGTATCCAGGAACGAGTTCCAGCCCGTGATGCGGTCGCCCGACAGCTCGAGGACGATGAGGGCCCATGGCTGGTAGCCCCCGGATCCACCGGCCCGGTACTGAGCGAAGGAGGGCGAGCCGCAGGCGGCGGTCGGTACGAGGCGGGAGCCGCGGCAGCCCGATCCTGGCCCGAGAAGCCACTTGCGGATCGCGTCGTGCCCGCGCAGCCAGAGCGTATACGGCGGCATGGACAGCGTCGCGTCCTGATGGAGCAGCGCCACGAGCGCGTCCACGTCGTACCGCAAGAACGCGTCCACGTAGCGCTGGACCAGCTTCGATTGCGCCTCCGACAGCGGCTCCCGGGCATCGGTCACGTCGCGGCTTCCGAGCGTCGCACGCGCGCGCTGCAGCGCGCTGTTCACCGAGGCGACAGAGGTGTCGAGGCTTTGGGCGATCTCCGCCGCGGACCAGCCGAGGACCTCTGCGAGGAGCAGCACGGCGCGCTGCTTCGGGGGAAGGTGTTGAAGCGCCGCTACGAACGCGAGATGGATGCTCTGCCGGAGGATGATGAGCTCGGACGGGTCGGCGTCCGCGGGCAGCGCGCCCGCATCGGGCACAGGTTCGAGCCAGTGTGTGCGCGGCATGGTGGTGAGCGGATCGTCGACCGTACCGGCCGGGGTGGATTCCATCGGGCGCGCTCGCCGCGCCCGCTGAGCGAGCAGATCGAGGCACACGTTCGTGGCGATCCGGTAGAGCCAGGTGCGAAGCGACGACCGGCCGTCGAATCGGTCGAGACTTCGCCATGCGCGAACCATGGTCTCCTGCACGGCGTCATCGGCATCGACGGCCGATCCCATCATCCGGTAACAATGACCGGTCAGAGCGGTGCGGTGCTGCTCGAGCTGCGCGGGCGCGATGGTCATGACCGCTCGTAACTACCCACGCTCCAGCCGCAAGTCTAGTCAATCGCTGTCGCGCCTCAGCGGCAGCCGGAGGCTGAAGGTCGAGCCCTTTCCCACCTCGGATCGCGCTACCAGGGTCCCGCCGTGCAGCCGCGTGATCGCTGACGCGATGAAGAGGCCGAGGCCGTGTCCGCGGCCATCGGCGGCATCGGCGCGGTGAAAGCGCTCGAAGATGGTGGGGAGTTTGGACGCCGCGATACCTTCGCCCCAGTCGCGCACCTCGACGACTGCCACGCCGGGCAATGAGCCCAAGGTGATCTGGACCCTCTTCGCCTGTCCGCCGTACTTGATGGCATTGCCGATCAGGTTGTTCACCACGTGGCGGAGGCGCTCCGGATCGGCGGCGAGCTCGATGTAATGGTCGCCGCCCACCAGCGAGAGCGTCGCCTGCGGCTGGAGCTCGCGCCACTCGAGGAGGATTTCCTGCAACAGCGCGGAGAGATCGACGGACGCAAGCTTCAGCGTCACCTTCCCTTCCGAGAGACGGGATGCATCGAGGATCGAAGTCACCAGGGCGTTGATCCGGTCGAGGTGGCGAATGATGGCGGCGGAAAGCTTCTTCGCGGGCCGCGAGGCCTTCGTCTCCTCCAGCTTGCGCACCAGCAGCTGCGCGCTCATCCGTGCGGCGCCGAGCGGCGTCTTGATCTCGTGCGCCAGCCAGTTGAGCATCTCTTCACGAAGGCCGTTGCTCGGTCCGTTTGGACGCGCTTTGCGCCGCTGCTCCTTGACTTGTGCAACCGGCACCGATGGTCCGAGCGCCTTCTGCACCGCCGCCTCGAACTCGTTCACGTCCACCGGCTTGGACAGGAACGCGTCCGCCTCGTCCAGGCCTTGCGGGCGCGCCGCGCTCACCAGCAGGAACGGCACCGAGGCCAGCTCAGGGTCGGAGCGCAACGCACGCAGCAGCTGTATCCCGGTCCGCCGCGGCATCATGTGGTCGCTGACGACGAGATCGGGGCGCTCCGTGTGCGCGAGGAGCAGCGCCTCGTCGCCATTCTGTGCGCGCACCGTCCGGTGTCCAAGGTCCTCGACGACATCGCCGAACATTTCCAGCATCGCCTCCTCGTCCTCGGCAATGAGCACGAGACTCATCAGGAGGTCTCCTCTCCGCCGATCGCCGATCCGAGGGGCAGCGCCTGGCCCGTGAGCAGTCCGTGCGCAGAGCGAAGCGGGGCGAGGACGCGAATGCCCTGGTCGGTAATCTCGAACTCGCGCAGGTCGCTCTGGTACTTGCTGTCGCGCATCTTCAGCACCGAAAGAATGCGGTGGATCCGGCCACGGAGCTCGACGAAGCGGAGGAGCAGCAGGTTCTCGCCGAGAATCGCGATCGGCGTGCTGCTGAAATCGAGCTCGCCACCCGCGATTTTGGCTACCTCCTTGGTGAATACGGTCGTGACGCCTGCGAGCTGCAGACGCATGTTGAGGGCGCCGAAGAACGCTTCCCGCCGATCGACGTCGGCGACGGACAGCTCCAGTGCGCCAAGGCCGTCGATCACCAGTCGGCGGGCACCTAGCCGCGCGATCTCGGCAAGGATGCGCTCGACGAGGCTGTCCGCCTCCATCTCGGTGGGCGGCTGGTAGAGCAGCTGCAGCGCTCCGCTGGCAATGAAGGGCCGGAGGTCGAGCCCGATTCGATGCGCCCGGGCGACGAGGACACCCGGCGTCTCCACGAAGCCGACGAAGAGCGTCTTCTCTCCCTTGCGCACCCCGTCCAACGCGAATTGGAGGGAGAAGACGGTCTTGCCGATGCCCATGCTGCCCGCGAGCATGGTCGTGGTCCCGACCGGCAGCCCGCCGTCCAGCAGCGCGTCCAGCTCGGAGACGCCGAAAGCGGCGCGCCCGTCTTGCGGCACGAAATCCACGGCTGATGGCGTGAGTGCCTCGATGCGGGGAATGATCCGGATCCCTTCCTCGCCGATCTCGAGGAAGTGCTCTCCGGTCAGGTGAGGCCGGCCACGCACCTTGATGACCTCGGCCCGGCGAAGCCGCCGGGCGCCGTGGTGCTTGATCGTCAGCGAGAGGATCGCGTCGAGGGTGGTGGCTTCGGGCAGATCCATCAGCTTCTCGACACGGTACTCGGTCGTGAACAGCCCGACGCAATCCACCGCCGCGAGCCCGGTCCCCAGCTCGTAGAAGAACTCGCGCAGCCGAGCCTCGTCTTGCCAGAGATCGCGCATGGAGCGCATGCCGTCGATGACGAGCAGCCTGGCAGCGCGCTCCCGGACAGCGCCGAGGAGCAGATCGCGCGCTTCCTTGCCGCTCTTTTTCATCGCCGCGTACGTATTGATGAGGAAGACCCCCTCGCCGAGCAGCTCGCGGCGGAAGAACTTGAATCCCGACAATTGCTCGACCAGCTTGTCGTGCGGCTCCGAGGTCAGGGTGGAAAACACGACCGGCAGGCCCTGCGCCGCGGCGAGGAATGCGATCTGGTTGACAAGGATGGTCTTTCCGCCGCCGGGATTGCCGGTGACGATCAGCGTCTGGCGCCTCGGGATGCCGCCACCCAGCAGGATGTCGAGACTCGGGATGCCGGTCTCGAAGAGCCTGTTCCCGCCCAGGACCATGGGCCTTTGCCAGTCCGGACTCGCCGGCACGAGAGCCACCCGGTACTCTCGGGCGAGCCCCCGAAAGCACGAGCGTCGACGTCAAACGCTACCACCTCCGGCGACCGCGCGCATGGCGAGGCCAGCCCGGATGACACCTTATGAGCTACTTCCGGACGCCATGACAGCCGTTTCTCCGTGACGCACTGCGGCCCGCCCCAAGGCAAGTTGGTCGTTGACGGCGATCGTGTGCTCCCACTACTGTCCCGCCCCGGCTCGCAACCGGCGCTGTACGGTTTCGGCGGCGCCGGAGTAATCACTCCACCCGCAGTCGGAAAGAGCCATGCCCCACATCGACTTCGCAGTCGGCATCGGCGGAGCCGCCGGACAAGGCGTGGCGACGCCGGGCAACATCCTGGCGAAGCTGTTCGCCCGCCGCGGCCTGCACATCAACGCCTACAACGCCTACCAGTCCATCATCCGCGGCGGCCACACCTTCCTCACCATCCGTACCAGCGAGGAGCCCGTCCGCTGCATGGGCGACGATCTGGCCATGCTCATTCCGCTCAACCAGGACACCATGGACCGGCACCTGGTGCGCATGCGCGCCGGCGCGTCGGTCCTCTACGACCGGGACCGCGTCAAACCGGGCGCCGCGGCCGAGGGAGTCCAGCTCTGCCCGCTACCGCTCTCCGAGCTCGCGAAGAACGTTCTCTACTACAACACGGCCGCCGTCGCCGCCGTCCTCCGGCTCGTCAGCGTCGAGCTGAAGCCGTTCGAGGACATGCTCGCGCAGCAGTTCAAGCGGAAGGGCGATGCGGTGGTCGCGGAAAACGTCACGGCGGCGCGCGCCGGCTACGACTATGCGGGCGCGCACTTCAACCCGTACGCCTTCTCGCTGCCGGACACCGGCAAGCGCCTCGCGGTCGCCACCGGCAACGAGAGCCTCGCCATGGGCGGCGTCGCTGCCGGCGTGAAATTCTATTGCGCGTATCCGATGAGCCCTTCGACCGGCGTCCTCATGTGGATGGCACGGCATGCCCGCGAGCTCGGGATCATGGTGCGGCAGGTCGAGGACGAGCTGGGGGTCATCAACATGGCCATCGGCGCCGCGCACACCGGATGCCGCGCGATGTGCGCCACATCGGGCGGTGGATTCGCGCTCATGACCGAGGCGCTCGGCGCGGCGGCGATGATGGAGATCCCGGTGGTCTGCATCAACGTGCAGCGCGCCGGACCCGCCACGGGCGTGCCCACCAAGACCGAGCAGGGCGATCTCTGGCAAGTGCTGGGAGCGGGGCAGGGCGACTACCCCCGCATCATTGCCGCGCCGACCAGCATCCGCGACTGCTTCCACGTCATCCCGGAGATCTTCAACCTGGCCGACAGGTTCCAGTGCCCCGGCATCGTCCTCGCCGACCTGCTCGAGTCCGAGGGATTCTCCACTTTCGAGCCCCAGGAGCTCGACTTCAATCCGCCGCGCGACCGGGGCCAGGTCATCGGCCTGGCCGGCGAGACCCCGGAGGTCAACGGCGGATACAAACGCTACAAGATGACCGAGAGCGGCGTCTCGCCGCGCGCGGTGCCGGGGACGCCGGGGCACGCCCACGTGGTCGCCACCGACGAGCACGACGAGGACGGCGTGCTCATCAGCGACGAGTTCACCGATCCGCACAAGCGGCAGGCGATCATGGAGCGGCGCGGGCGCAAGATGGACGGCGTCCTGCCGCTCCTCGATCCGCCGCGCTTCACCGGGCCCGACGACGCCGAAGTCACGCTGCTGGGATGGGGTTCCACCGAAGGCGTGATCGACGAAGCGGTCGAGCAGCTCGCGGCGCAAGGCATCGTCGCCAACCATCTGCAGATCCGCTGGCTGGTGCCCTTGCAATCGGAGGCGATCGCGCACGCGCTGTCGGGCGCGCGCACCCTCATCGTGGTGGAGAACAACTACAGCGGCCAGTTCGCCCGGTATCTACGGTCGGAGACCGGCATCGCGGCGGACGCGCACATCCGCAAGTACGACGGCGAGCCTTTCCTGCCCCACCACGTGGCGAATGGCGTGAAGAAGATCCTCGCCGGCGCGACCAGGAAGTACGTGCCGGTGCACGAGATCCGCGTCTGAGGAGGAACACCATGGCCGAGATGCAGATGGAGTCCGGCAACCAGCTCTTGACCAGGCCGCGCCGCCCTGCGCTCAGCGCCAAGGACTTCAAGGGCAAGGCGGATCCCGACTGGTGCCCGGGCTGCGGCGATTTCGGCGTCTTGAACGCGCTCAAGATCGCGGTCGCCGAACTGGGCCTCCTGCCGCACGAGGTCCTCACCGTCAGCGGAATCGGCTGCTCATCCAACCTGCCCGGCTACATCAATACGTACGGCATGCACACGCTGCACGGGCGCGCGCTGGCGGTCGCGACCGGGGCGCAGCTCGGCAACCATCGCCTCAAGGTAGTGGTGACCGGTGGCGATGGCGACGGCTTCGGCATCGGCGGCAACCACTTCGTCCACGTCATGCGTCGCAACGTCGACCTGACGTACATCGTGATGGACAACCAGATCTACGGGCTCACCACCGGACAGGTCTCGCCTACCAGCCGGAAGGGCATGAAGACGAAGAGCACGCCTCACGGGAGCGTGGAAAACCCAGTCAACCCCATCCCCATGGCCATTGTGTGCGGCGCCACCTACGTCGCGCGCGGCTTTTCCGGGCAGCAGAAGCATCTCGTCGCGCTGATCAAGGGGGCCATCGAGCACCGGGGATTCGCCTTCGTCGACGTCTTCAGCCCCTGCGTGACCTACAACCACGAGAACACGGGCGACTTCTTCAAGCAGCGGACCCGGAAGCT
>Ga0137415_10002497_pt1 | contig 18328 bp, 17 predicted proteins | sample CZODoug3_1_1_16f_FD_183082 | JGI IMG/M metagenome (GOLD analysis project Ga0137415, IMG submission 183082) | Vadose zone soil fungal communities from Angelo Coast Range Reserve, California, USA - CZODoug3_1_1_16fungal (Hybrid Assembly) | ecosystem: Environmental > Terrestrial > Soil > Vadose...
AGAGCCCGAACTTCTTCCTTACGGACTGTCAGTTTCTCCACCAGATCGGTGCGGACTTCAAAGCCGCGCCCCGGCGTATCAGGAACAGTAATCACGCCTCTGGGTGACACCGTCACTTCCGGCTCGATGATGTCTTCCTTCCAATAGCGCTTGGAAGCGGAAACATCACCCGGCAGCGAGAAGTTCTCAAGCGACGACAGGGCAATATTGTGTGCACGGCCTACGCCGCTCTCCAGCATGCCACCACACCATACCGGAATGCCCCGCTCTTGTGCCGCATTGTGAACGGCGATCGCTTCGCTGAATCCGCCGACGCGGCCGTTCTTGATGTTGATAATGCGGCAGGACTCCATCTCGATGGCCGCCAGAGCATCGCGGCGGTTGCGAATCGATTCATCGAGGCAAATCGGGGTCTCCAGCCGCTTCTGCAGCATGGAGTGGAAGTAAAAGTCATCGGACCACAGAGGCTGCTCAATCATCAGCAGGTCGAACTGATCAAAAGTAACGAGGTGGTCGAAATCCTTCATGCGGTATGCGGAGTTCGCATCGCAACTCAACACAATGTCCGGCCAGCGGTTGCGCACAGCTTCGAATACATGCACATCCCAGCCCGGCTTGCACTTCAACTTAATGCGCTGATACCCGGCGGCAACTTCTTTCTCAACCTCGGCCAGTTGCTTCTCCAGAGTCGGCTGTATGCCAATCGATACACCACAGTTAATCGTTTTCCGCGATCCGCCCAGCAGTTGTGCCAGCGGCACGTCGCGCATTTGTGCCTCTAAATCCCATATCGCATTTTCGAGAGCGGCCTTTGCCATGCGGTGTCCGCGCACCTGACGGAAAATCTGAGGACATTTCCCTGCATGCTCGGGATCGGCGCTGGCTAATGCGGGCGCAAGCTCCTGCAACATGACCAGCCACGCCGTGTCGACAGTCTCGTCGGAAAAGTAAGGATGCTCGCCGGCAACGCACTCGCCCCAGCCCGTAAAGCCCTCAGCCTTGATCTCGGCGAGCAGGATGCGGCGATCCGTGGTCTGGCCAAAGCTCGTTTCGAATGGCTGTACCAGCGGCACACTCAGTTCACGTAGGAAAATTGCGTCGATTCTCATAGAAGGTCCCGCTCTAACTCCTCGAAAGCTGATAGCTCGAAATTACCATTCCCTGCCGAATCCCTGCGAAAGCCTGTAATGGCCAATCCACTCTGGAATGCTTGTTGGAGGCGCTGACGAATCTCTGACTGTACTGCCACCGCTTTGGGAAAATCGTCCTCCGACGATTTCCACTCGCCTATCGATGCCGGTACTTCAATTGTCTCCCGAATCGCTGGTGATGTGCATGGAGCCCCGTCCAGGATTGCCCTTACCCGCCGCGACCCCAGATACCACTCAGCGTGCAGACGGTCCGTAGGCAGCCCTGCTTGCAGACGAGAAGAGGATACACCATAAAAATTCGGTGTATAGCTCCGAACGATGGTGCCCAGCCTGTGGATATTTAGGAAAGAATTCTTGATCTCGAGCGGGTCGAAGGTCCATTCCATCAAGCCGATCTTCCTATCGAGCGCCTCTTGCCGCTGAAAAAGTTTTAATCGTCGCCCTATGCCGTCGTTACGGTACCGTGGATCGACCGCCAGCATATGCGAGTGCATATAGGCCTCAGGAGCGCCGTCTTTCCCGGAAGCGTGTATCGCCGGCAGGGCCATGGCAAAGCCAATCATGTTCTCTCGCCCCGTTTCCGCTTCGCCTCCGCCCCGGTTAAGGTCAAAGGCTCCAATCACCTGGCCCGCTACGCGCTGCGCCACGATAAAAACCCTTCGCGGAATCACATCGTCGTTTGAATATCCCCAGACCGCGATCTGCAAATCGACGCAGGCATCCAGTTCTTCAAAGCCGCTGCAATTGCGAATCAAAATCTTCTTTCCCGTGCTGGTTTCTACAACCCATGGACTTACGCTCACCCCTCAGATTCCTCTTTCTTTCAGCTTTACCCCGGTCCAGAGGCGTTCCAACTCATCTGCTGACAGACCTTCCAAGGGATATTCGCACGCGCTTTCCATAGACGCAAAGCGGCGGCGAAATTTCTGGTTCGCGTCCCGCAATGCCATCTCCGAATCAACCTTCAAGTGACGTGCGAGGTTTACTGCCGTAAATAATAGATCACCTAGCTCATCACGGATTGCAGCTTCATTACGCTCTGTGGCCTGGAGTTCGGCTTCCAGTTCTGCTGTCTCCTCGCGAAGCTTCTCCAGCAAACCGCTAATATCAGGCCAATCGAATCCAGCTTTGGCAGCCTTGGAGCCCAGCTTCGAGGCTTCCAGCAAAGCAGGCATGGATCGTGAAATGGAGTCCAGCCGTCCTTCGGATTTCGTCCGGCCCGCTTTCTCCGACTCTTTGATCGCGTCCCAATTACGCAATACCTGACCAGCATCGATGCCAGCCGTATCCAAGCCAGTTGCACCGTTCCCCGCTGCAATTGCAGCCTCATCGCCAAAGACATGCGGGTGCCGCCGAATCAGTTTTCTGTTCAGGGTTTCGATGACATCGGCGATGGTGAAATGTCCCGGCTCGGCAGCCATCTCTGAGTAAAAGAGGACTTGCAGTAGAAGATCGCCAAGCTCTTCCTTCAAATCCTGCCAATCCTCACGCTCAATGGCGTCGAAGACTTCGTAGGTTTCTTCCAGAGTGTATTTGCGGATAGATTCGAAGGTTTGCTCGCGATCCCAGGGACAGCCTACCGGAGCACGAAGACGTGCCATGATCTGCACAGCCTCGACAAAAAGCTGCCCTGTATCCTGCTCTGAAGCCATGTTCTTACTTTAACCGAACGGCTAGTAGTGGGTTATTGAATCCACAGATCACAAAACACCCATAAAGGATGTTATAGGTGGCTAGAAATCTCGACGCGGGATCAACGAGCGCTAAGGCCTGTACGCGTCAATTGAGAATTGGAATAAAGTTCTTTGAGAACTGAACTGGTCCATCGTGCTTCGCAGAGCTATGGAGCTAATGCAGACTAGCGAGAAACGCATCTATGTCCTTCAGCACCTCGGCCTCGTTTGACAGAAATACATAGTGATTCGCACCTGGCAGCATAATCACATGCGCCGTGGGCACGCCATCTTCCACCGACTTCTCCTGCCTCTCAGTTAAAGCTTCTAGTGCGGTGGAATAAGCCTTGGCTGCGGTTTGCATCGAGGTATCTGTATTCTCGTCAACCCAGATTCCTTGGCTGTGTGGGTTTGCGAAGATGACAAGCGTAGGTACCGGAATAGCAGTGTATTTCTTCGTGCCCGTCATAAGCGGCATGAACAGAGCAGTACCGGGAAAATCACCTTGTTTTCCCACACCTCCGTCAGGAGTGGGTTCCCTCCACGCGCGAAGTTCTGCTTCGGGGAAGGGGAATCCGTTCACACGCTCATAGTATTTCTGCAAGGCGCTGAAACTGGCCAATTCCGTTTTACTGGGTGGCGGAGGTTGAGGTCCCTGAAGCTTCTGCATTTCCATAATGCTCGCCCCTTTGCCGTTGTCAAAAGCATAAGAATACGCGGCATCCAGGTAGACCAGCCCCGCAACTTGGTTCGGATGGCTATTTGCAACTGAACTCAGCTCCACCCCAGCGATCGAGTGTCCCACGAGGATGGCTTTCTTCAGATTGAGCGCGTCAATCACCGCTACTACGTCATCGCCGAGGCGATCTGCTGGGTGATCCGTTGCTGAATAGCCGGAGGCACCGAACCCACGCCGGGTAATGCCGTAGACATGGTGATGAGCCGTGAGTTTTGGCGCGAAATCGTCGAACACGTGAACCGTATCGCCGCCCCCGGCCAGTAGAACAATCGGCCTGCCCGATCCACCCCAATCGAGCACTTCCAACCGAACGTCCTTGTCTACGGTTACATATCGCGTGGTGTGGGGTGATGGATCCTTCCAGACGGCTGCGCTTTGCGAATGTAGGGGAACTGCGAGGAAAGCGAGCAACACAGAACCAGCTAAACAACTGCAATGAGACACAGGGCTATCCGCTCCTTCTTCCAGTACCTACGTAGTACCTATTCCCATTGTTCCTTCGTTGACTACATATTCGGCTACCAGAATCCGTTCAGTTGACGCAAAATCGCCAATTTGCTGAATGACAAGTGAAAAAAGGCTAATTGTCCTTATAGTCGCTTTCTCAAACGAGTGGTTTTTACGCGGAGCAAGGTTCAGATGAGCTGTGGTCGCTTTATACTTCAATTGGCCAGGTCATGGTTCAACAGACAAAAAGCGATCCTTCTTATTTAGATTTTGCATACCGGAACATAGCTGACCGCTTCACCGCTGCCTACTGTACCCTGTACTTTCCGTGATCGTGCTTGTTGCCATCTTCGTTTCACTCTTTGGCCTGGCTTTCGGCAGTTTTCTGAATGTCTGTATTGCCAGGCTGCCGCGGCATCAATCTATCGTTCGTCCTGGCTCACTGTGTCCGAAGTGCGGCACAGCCTTACGCGTTATAGATAACATCCCTGTACTGAGCTGGATAATGCTGCGCGGACGCTGCCGAAACTGTAAAAAGAGCATCTCCTGGCGATATCCGGCAATAGAACTTGGTACGGCAGCGCTTTTCCTGTTGAGCTTCCTGACGTTCGGGCTTACGGTGGATGGCATTGGCATGGATATCTTCTGCTTCCTGCTGCTGGGACTGGCGGCGATGGATGCGGAAACTATGACACTGCCTGACATGTTCACTCTGCCGGGGATTGTACTGGGCATCCTCTACGCGGGCATGACAGAAGGCTTGCATGGTGCCACTTACTCAGCTCTCTGGGCGATCCTGGCTCCGCTGTTTATTCTGGCAATTCGCGGACTCTATTCGGTTTTGCGCCACCGTGAAGGCATGGGCTTGGGAGATGCCAAGCTGATGGCCATGATTGCCGCGTGGCTCGGACCCGGTTTGGCCGCGTTGGCCCTGTTCATAGGAGTTGTCTGCGCCGCAATCTATGGCCTCACCCGGATCGCCAGCCAGAACAGGTTCAAGTCCGCAATGGCGCTCCGCCTGCCACTTGGATCATTTCTGTGCGCTGGAGCCATCTATGCCATCTTCGAGGGAGAGCAAACCTTAAAGTGGTACATGCAATTTCTCCGGTAACGATTTGGAAATTGAATCGTTCGATGAAGTTACATGTTTCTGAATTTTTGCCAATTGTTTCATGTGATGCCGCGCATGAATAACGTGAAACCGCCGCCATTGATCCACTCGCAGAGGACCAAAAATGAAATGGCTCGCGACACGCTGCAAGCCAAACCGCGTGCGGCATGCTTCAAGCAATTCGTCCATACGCTCTAGTTCGTCTTTCATCGCCGTTGTCAGTTCAGCACCGTTGAGCGAGGGCCAGCCTAGCTGTCCTGGCCGTACATGCGAAGGGGCTGCAAGGCCATGAGGAAAACGGCCCAGTGAAATGCTGGCAATCTGCAACACTCTCTGCAGCAAAGTGCTCCGGTTTCGCGTAACCCGCTTCTTGGCTAGCCGCTCTTCGAGCACGTCGCTGGTATTGCTGTAGGTCATCACTAAATGCTCGACCAGTTGCTGGGCGCTCCACTGCCGCTCATCATCCAGAGGATGCTGTTGGCACCAGGCAGCGTCACGATCATGCAAAGCCTGTTCGTACACGTGAAAGACTTCTTTTAGGACTGGATGCATTGAGGGCAGAGATAACCGTGCGCAAATATATCTGCATGAACAAGTCCTCGGCAAAGGTTTCTTAAAGAAACTTAATGCACATCAAGACTTGGGTGCCGCGCTCAGAGACTTTAAGGCTTTCAAGGCTTCCTTCGATTTCTTCCCATTAGGAATGGCATCAAGGTAAAGCTGATAGTTCTCGAGAGCTTCATCGTTCTTCTTCAGCCCGCGGGCCGATTCTGCCAGGCCGAAGACCGCGTCGGCATTGCCAGGATTCACGAGGGTGGCTTCTTTGTAGCGCGTATAGGCTCCCTTGTAATCGCCGTTCTTCAGGTAGAACCCTCCGACACGCACATCTTCCTCTGCCAGCTTGGGGTTGAAGATGACTTTACCAGCACCGTCTGAAATGCGGCTGTCTTTATCACCCAGCAGATCGATGCCCTGCAGATTATCCTTGCTCGAACTGGAGTTGGCATCAGCATCGCTGCGCGGAGGAGCGGTTTTGGGGGCATCCTCATTTTTCTCCGGTTGCTTCTCAGGCTGTGCTGCCTTCTTTGAGACATCTTCCGGAAACGGGTTCTCGTCCGCCGTAGAGGGCTTCTTCTGCTCCTGCTGCTTTGGGGGAGGACTATCCTGCTGTTGCTGCTGCGCGGCCAGGGGGAACGCAGCCAGCAATACCGTCAATGCGCTGATAGGAAGTTTGCACCGCATATAGCCTTCTTTTCGACGTGCTTATTTTCTATTTTAGACGCTTCCCTGCCGCCATTCGGCTTCATCCATTGCTATACTCTGCTCAAATCTTCCATGAGCCTGATCATTCGTTCCTCTGCCATTCATGCTGCCGGTTGCTACACTACTGCCCCGATCAAGAAGGGCACGCGCGTAACCGAGTACACCGGTCCCCTCATCACCAAGGATGTCGCCGATGAGAAGTACGAGAACTCTCCGACCACGTATCTCTTTGGCCTTGGCAACGGGGATATGGTCATCGACGGCCACAGCACGGCCATGTTCATCAATCACTCCTGCGATCCCAACTGCGAAACCGATGAGGTGAAGGGGCGCGTCTGGATCAAGGCCATCCGCAATATTGCCGCCGAAGAAGAGCTGACCTACGACTACAACCTCTATGACGGCGACGATGACGAGGCCCTCTGCAACTGCGGCGCCGAAAAATGCCGTAAGACAATGTACTCACCCGAAGAAGTCAGACGCCGTGCCCGCGCTGCTAGAGCAGCAAAGAAAAAGACCTCCAAAAAGAAGAAGCAATAACAGCTTTTCCACCGAGAGACGCGTCCGCAGCCGCGCCAGGTCGCTAAGGCGATACAATCACCTTTTCGATATCTCATGGCGTACCAAGTTCTCGCTCGCAAGTATCGCCCGCAACGTTTTTCCGATGTTGCCGGGCAGGACCACGTTACCCGCACGCTGCTCAACGCCCTCTCGCAGGGACGCATTGCGCACGGCTACATCTTTTCCGGACACCGCGGCATCGGCAAGACCACCATCGCCCGCATTCTGGCCAGCGCGCTCAACTGCCGGACCGCCATCGGCTCGCCAGAACGCCTGACGCCAGAACCCTGCGGCATCTGCGAGTCCTGCACCGAGATCCGCACCGGCAATGCCGTGGACGTCATCGAAATCGACGCCGCCACAAACCGCGGCATCGACGAGATCCGCGAGCTGCGCGACGCAGCCCGCTACCGCCCCGCGCGTGACAAATACAAGATCTACATTCTCGACGAAGCGCACCAGATCACCGATGCCGCCTTCAACGCGCTGCTCAAAACGCTTGAGGAACCGCCCGATCATGTCGTCTTCATGATGGCGACCACGCAGCCCGAAGACTTCCCGCAGACCATCCGTTCACGCTGCCAGCACTTCAGCTTTCATGCCGTGCGCTTCGACGATATCCTGGCGCAGCTTCGCGGCATCGCCGAACAGGAAAGCATCGTAGCCGAAGACGCCGCCCTTGCTCTGCTCGCCGAAGCCGGCGACGGATCGATGCGCGATGCGCTCTCCATCATGGACCAGGCCATCGCCTCGGCTCCAGTAAAAGACGGCAAGCCTCATCTGGATGCGGAGCAGATTCGCGAGCTGATGGGCACAGTTCCCAATGCCGTCTTCGAGCGGCTGATGGAAGCCATCGGTGAGGGTCAGACACCAGCCGTCATCGAGGAAGTCAACCGCCTGTTGAATGCGGGAAACAGCGCCTCGCAAATTGCCCGCCAGTTTGTCCGCTACCTGCGCAACGCCCTGATGGCGCGCATCGGGGGAGAGAACTCCGAGTTGCTGCAGATTTCCCCCGACGAGCGTGCCCGCGCCGCCAGATCAGCACTTCTCTTCTCCGAAGAAGACCTGACCCGCTTCCTGCAAGTAATGCTGCGCACCTTCGACGAGCTCAACTATCGCCAGGAACAGCGCTTCCACCTGGAACTTGGTCTGGTAAAGCTCGTGCATCTCCAACGACTCCTGCCCGTCGAAGAGTTCCTGAGCCAATTACCGGCAGGCAGCACGTTGGGCAAAACAAGCGGCGGAAGCATGCCGTTACCTCAGGCCAGAACCAAACCTGCAGCGCCGCCCACTACGCCAGCACGTGCCCCGGAACCACCGAAGCCTGCATTCTCGCCCTTTGAAGCCGACCGCAGTCGGAAGATTCAGGGAGAGAGCGTAAGCACACCCGTAATTGACACGCCTCCTCCGGCTCCTGTAGCAGTAGCTCCGGAAATACCGCAACCAGCTTCGCGTGCGCTTTCTCCACTGGAGGCGGCCTCGCGCACCGTGGAGATGGCGCCGCCGAAAGCTCCGGCAGCCGTTGGGCGGATTGAGCCGATTCAGGAAGCGACCGATGGAGCCCTTGCGCTGGCCACTGAGCCTGTTCCCGAATCGGCACCTGACCAGAACCTCGACCAAATCATAGAAGCCGTCTGCGCGGCTCTGGAGCGCGAAGGACACAACACAGCCGCCGTCCTGTTGAGCAATGGCAACTGGACCCAGAAAGGCGACACCATCCAGGTCGAGCTTCCCATCAAGAAGACGATGCTCGGCCTCACCATGAACGCAGAAGCGGAGAAGATCTGCCGCAACGCGATGCGCGCCATTGGAGCAAACCAGAAGCTGGTCTTCCTGCCCGGAGAAAATGGCGGAGCTTCCACCGGCAATGCAAAACCAAGTGCTGCCGTCAGCGGAAGCGTTCAGGCAGCCGCGCTCGAAAACCCCCTCGTTCGGCAGGCACAGGAATTATTCAAAGCAGAAGTACGCAGTGTGCTCGACCTGCGGGAAAAGTAGAAGGAGCGTCATCAGGATGAATCCGTTCAAGATTCAGGAAATGCTGGGCCAGGCAAAAGAAATGCAGGAAAAGATGCAGCAGAAGCTGGCTGCCACTGTTGTCGAAGCCTCATCGGGTGGCGGCGCAGTCACTGTAAAGATGAATGGCAAAAAAGAAGTGCTCAAGGTTACGATTGACCCTTCTGCCGTAGCTAGTCTCACTGGAGCGTCTGCCGACGTGGAGATGCTCGAAGACCTGATCGCCGCTGCCTTCAACGAAGCAGGCCGACGTGCCGAGGAAATTTTGAAATCGGATATGCAAAGCATGCTGGGTGGCCTTAACCTGCCTCCTGGCCTGCTTTAGAGCACATATCGTAAGATCAGTGATTGCACAAGATCAAAAGCTTTAGAATGATGCAAAGAAGCTAATTCCCTCATGCCCACTCGACGCAGCTTCCTGAAGCAATCCGGCCTTGCAGCGGCGACTACTCTTCTGGCTAACCGGCTTTCATACGCGCAACAGCTTACGCAGCAGAATACTCCGGCCCCCAATACTGCGCCGCCGCAAAATGCCATCCAGCAGATGCGCGCAACGGCGGCAACCACTCCCATCAAGCAGACAAAGCTGCGCGACACGGTCTTCTTACTGCAAAGCGTAGGCGGCAACATTGTCTGCCAGATCGGACCGGATGGAAAACTGCTCATTGACTCGGGCTTTGCCACGGCAGCGCGCCGTCTGCTTCAAACCATCGAAAAGCTGGACGCCCACGCTGTAAAGCTCCTTATCAACACGCACTGGCACTTCGACCATACTGACGGCAATGCGGTCCTGCATGACGCCGGAGCCTTCATCCTGGCGCAGGAGAATACGCGCCTGCGCCTCTCCACAGCACAGACCATCAAGGCCCTGAACATTCAGGTACCGTCCGCACCCACTAGTGCGCTTCCACAGGCAACCTTCAGTGACCGCGAGAAGGTCTACTTCAACAACGACGAGCTGGATCTAACCCACGCACCCAACGCGCACACCGATTCCGACATCTTCATTCACTTCGTGAATGCCAACGTTCTCCATACGGGCGATCTGTGGTTCAACGGCATGTATCCCATGATTGACGACGGCACCGGAGGCACCATCAACGGCATGATCCGCGGCGTTGATCAATGCCTGGCGCTCGCCGATGACAAGACAAAGATCGTTCCCGGCCACGGCCTGCTAGGCGATAAAGATGCGCTGCAGAAATACCGCGACATGCTGGTCAACGTAGCCAACCGCATTGAAAAAATGAAGATCGCCGGCCAAACCCTCGATCAGGTAGTTGCCGCCAAACCCACCGCCGACCTCGATGCAGCATGGGCCAAAGGCGTCGTGAAACCCGACCTTTTTGTCACACTGATCTACAACACGCTCTAGCCCTTCTTCGGAAGTACCTCAGTATCGATGTGTGCCGACCTCTGATCCGAAATCGGATGACTGAAGGACACAGCAAAATCATCTACCTGATGCAGAGAAAACACCGGCGTCGCCGCCGAAGCTTTGATATGAAAGAAATCTGCATCCTGTACCTGATCGAGAACGAAAGCAGGGCGATGATCCTCCTGCAAAGTCTTGAGCGTAATGTTGCTCATCGAAAGCCCCTTCACATGACGGATGAAGAATCCATAAGAGGGCATCGTCCCAAACATATTCGGCTCGGGATATTTCGCTTCGTTCTCAGCAGGCTGTAGCGCGGCATCTTCAGTAGTGCCTCCGCCTTTCGAGACCACCAGCACATCGTGAATATTGACATCTTCGATGATGCCGTTGGGAATGCCACTGATAATCGATCCGAACCGCGATGCGGAGTTCCAGCAGACAACATTGCTGATAGTCACACGGCGCAGCGTGCCGATCTTGGTCGTCTCAGCCGGCCCGCGCAGCCGCGCACCCAAACGCATAAAAATCGGCGCGCTGGAGATATCGCGCATGGTGATGTTACTGATAGCCACGTCTTCAAGCAGTGCTCCATCCTCGGATTCGAGCGCGAGTCCCTGGCAACCATCGAAGACACAGTTGCTCACGGTAATGTTCTTGAAGCCACCATTCGACTCGGTGCCGAACTTAATCCGTCCCGTGCGCGGCACTTTGAAGTCCGGCGCGAAATGCTTGTACGTACCATCGAGCAGTGTGCCCTCTTCGTAATCGCCACTCACAAAGCAATTAGTGATGGTGACGTTTTCTGTAGCGCGTGCATAGCCCAGACCGTAGGAGCTTTTCAGGCAGATGCCATCGTCCCACGGTGAGTTCACAAAGCAATTCGAGACACGCACATTGCGACAGCAATCGATGTCCATACCGTCGCGATTGGTGTCGATCTTTAGATTGTCGATAGTGAGGTTGTCGACTGCTGTGGCGAGAATGCCGAAGTGTCCTCCATGCAGGATAGAGAAATCGCGCAGGATAACGTTATGGCAGTTCTTGAGGCTGATGGCCTTGTTCCCAACACCTGGGTCTTCCGCTTTGGGACCTTTGCCCCAGCCGCGGCTCAATCCACGACCCCAGATCAGACCTGGTCCGAAGATAGAAACATTTTGGATGTCCTCTCCCCAGATGAGGCTGTTGTGCCAGTGATTGTGTCCGTAGTCCTGATACGGGTCCCACTGCGCTTTAGGCTCTGCAGCGTCATACGAGCCTGAAGCAGAGGTGTCGGCTGCAATGATGGTCGCGCCCTGGTCAAGATATAAAGCAACATTGCTCTTCAGGTGGATCGAATAGCTCAGATAATTTCCAGCTGGGAAAACGACCGTGCCGCCCTTCACCGCAGCCGCATCGATGGCGCGATTGATGGCTGCAGTATCAACCGTCTTGCCGTCACCAGCAGCGCCATACGCCAGTACTGAAAAGGATGATTCTTCATGCGCAGAGACATGCCGGGGCGTGGGAGCAGGCATAGCGCCTGCTCCCATGGCAGCGCCGGTTGCGCCAAAGCCTGCAAACTTCAGAAAGTCTCTGCGTGTATCGGATGCGTGCATAACATTCCTCAAAGTTGAGATATCTATGCGGATTCAAGAATGATGTTGGCGTATTGCGTTGTGTCCCCGGTACGGATAAGCCCAATTGCCAGCGGCACGCGCTTTTTGAGCTCGATGTGCGGCTCGAAAGTCGTTGGAATATCGGAGAGCGCCGTAACAAAATGCTGCTGAACGACCGAACTATTTGCGGACTTGAACTCCTCGGCCATAAACGCTGCTCCAATAACGAAGTTTTGCCGGATGGCGGTCAGCACATCGAGCACACGCGGCACGTCATCGACCAGCGAGATGTCTACGATTTCAATCTGCGGCCAGAATGGAAAACCGCGGTCGGCGATCACCAACGCGTTGGTATGGCGCACACGGCTCAACAGCGAGAGGATGGCCGGATTCAGAATGCCTGTCTTCAGCATAAGTAAGCTTCTCCGTTATAAATGGGGCCTTCCAGTTTGCGCTATCGAGAAATGCCGGCTGTCTCCGGCTGCGAAACCTTCGCTGCCACAAACGAGTACGCCATGATGAAGAGATAGCTGCCCAGGGGCACCAGATAAGCGAGAGCGATACTCTTCGTCGTCTCGGATATCCATCCCATAAGCGGTGTGAGAATCGCGCCACCAACAATCGCCATCACCAGCATGGAGCCGCCAAGCTTCGTATACTCGCCCAGACCCTTGATCCCCAAAGCAAAAATGGTAGGGAACATGAGCGACATGAAGAAGCTGGTGAGAAAGAGCGCCCACAACCCGATCCAACCGGGATGTGTCACGCCAATGCTTACAAGAATTACATTGATGACGCTGTAGATCCCCATCAATCGCCCAGGATTGATAAACCGCATGAGAAATGCCGATCCAAAGCGGCCAACTGCAAAAGCAACCAGCGTACCGGTAAGAAAATATCCGGCAACTTTCACCGGCTGATGCGCATAGTCCTGCACATATTGGATGAAGTAACTCCAGGTACCAACCTGCGCGCCTACATAGAGAAACTGCGCAACCACAGAGAAGATGAAGAACGGCTTGCTTAAAAGATGCAACAACCCACCCTGTCCGCTTCCCTTCCCAGCTGTCATGGAGCTGCTGCGTGTCTCAGGAAAACGAACTCGCGCAATGATGGCTGCAAGGATCAGCGCAACCGTACCCAGGATCAAATATGGCTTTACCACACGCAGAGTCTCGCTCTGCAAATAAGCCGCATATGTGTTGGCAGCCTTCTTCGCGGCAATCTCAGCCTGAGTCAACTCCACTCCAGAAAAGATGAACATCGTGCCGATCGCCACACCGCTGATAGAACCAATGGGATTGAAAGCCTGCGAGAAATTCAACCGCTGCTCGGCGCTCCCAGGATCACCGATCTCGGCAATAAACGGATTCGACGCCGTCTCGAGAAACGCCAGCCCGCTGGCAATAACGAACAACGCGAAGAGGAAGAAGCTGTAACTATTCACAATGGCCGCAGGCCAGAAAAGAAACGTTCCTGTTCCGTACAGCACTAGGCCAGTCAGAATGCCGGCTTTATACCCAGCTCGCCGCATCAACATCGCCGCAGGCATGGCCAGCAGGAAATAGCCCATGTAAAACGCCGACTGCACCAGGCCAGCCTGAAAGCGGGTGATGGCAAACGAGGTCATGAACTGCCGAATGAGCACGTCGTTCAAATTGTTCGGCACGCCCCACATGAAGAACAGCGACGTGACCAGCGCAAAAGGCAACATGTGGCCAACAGGAAAAAGTGGAGCCCGGTGCTTGCCTGCGACGGCAGTTTTCTCGATGGGGATCTGCATGCTCAAGACTTCATTCTCCACTTGCAATCATGATCTTGGTAAACCGCTCCGGGTGCTCGCTCCACTGACGCAAAATGTCGGGAGCCTGCTCCAGCTCGACGATTGCCGACACGGCTTCAGCCACGGGAAAACGCTTCTCTTCCAGCATGCGGATCACTTCACGGAAATCTTCCGGCAGCGCATTGCGTGAGCCTAGAATATCGAGCTCCTTCTGCACGAAATAGCGCGTCTCGTAGGCTACATCGTCCTTCGCATATCCGATATACACCACGCGCCCCGTGAAGGCGACCTGCTCTACCGCAGCACGGAACGTATCCGGCCGACCCACGGCTTCGATGATTACATCTGGCCCGCGCCCATCCGTCAGCTCTTTCAAGCGAGTCTCCAGAGATTCGACCTTCGTGTTGATCGAGTGCTGGGCTCCAACCTTCCTGGCAAGATTCAGCTTGGCATCATCCACATCGATGGCAATCGTACGGGCTCCACGAAAGACCGAACCGGCAACGGCGCCAAGTCCTACACCGCCGCATCCGATAATCGCTACCGTATCCTGCGCCGTGATCCGCCCGCGCGCGGCTGCATGGAAACCAACCGTAAGCGGCTCGACAATACAAAGCTCCGTGATGCTCAGATTCGCCGGAAAAAGCTTCTCTGCCGGAACCTGGATGAACTCGGTCATCGCGCCTTCGCGCTGCACACCCATGGTCTCGTTGAATTGGCAGGCATTCGGCCGTCCCCGCTTGCAGGACGGGCACTGACCGCAACTGAAATAAGGCGAGAGCGTCACATTTGTTCCGGGCACAATCTCAGGCCGGGAGCTGCTCGCTTCAACCACCGTGGCTGCAATTTCATGCCCCGGAATACGCGGATACGAGACTAGCGGATTCTTGCCGCGAAAAGAACTGAGATCGGTGCCGCAGATGCCCACACTTCGCACCTGAAGCAAAACCTGATCGGCGATCCGCGCAGGCTCTGGAACTGTCTCGATCGTTGCCTCGCCTGGTCCTTTGAGTATGAGAGCTTTCATCAGTTAGCCACCTTCAGTTTGTACACCTGCGACGCAGTGCCTCCGGAAAATGCAGCGCGCTCGTCGTCACTCAATCCAGCCGTATACCGCTCCAGCAACTCAAACCACGCACGGTATCCGACACCCACCAGGCACACCGGCCAGTCCGAACCCATCATCAACCGTTTTGGACCAAACGCCTCGAACACCGTATCCAGATAAGGCTTCAACCCGTCTTCCGTCCAATGCTTCCAATCCGCCTCAGTCACCATGCCGGAAACTTTGCAGCAGACATTCTCGCGCTGCGCCAGCTCCTGTATCCGTTCGCGCCATGGCGATAGAATTCCCTCACGAATACGCGGCTTCGCAATGTGGTCGAGCACGAAAATTTGTTCCGGATGCGCATCCACAAACTGAATAGCCTGCGGAAGATGCCGCTCATAGATCAGAACTTCATAGACCAACCCGGTAGGCAGCAGCGCGTCGATACCGCGATTGAAATCCGGCCGCAGGATAAAATTCTCATCCGGCTCGGCCTGAATCACATGCCGAAGCCCGCGCAGCTTCGGCTGAGCGGTCAGCTTCTCAAGCGAAGCTGCAAAATCATCACCAGCAATAGGAGCCCAACCTACCACGGCGTTGATAAAGGAATTCTCATCCGCAAGCGCCAGCAGATCATATGTCTCTTCCAAAGACTGCCGCGCCTGCACCGCAATCGCGCCATCGATCTTCGCCTCGCGCATCTCCGCAGCCAGATCCGCAGGAGTAAAATCGCGCTGCAAAGGCGTTATGCTACTGTCAATCCAGCCATACTCTTCCGGCGAGTAGCGCCACAGATGGTGATGCGCGTCGATTCGTTTGGGCATGTTTTCTCGAGAGGCTCTCAGCCTACCGTTTTGACGATAAACTTGGCAAGTTAACGCTGTCTTTAAGCTATAAAGCTATTTAGCAAGACCACACCAGATTGCATATTGAAATGATCTCTGTAATAAAACCTGTAATGGATAAAGTACGGCACCATATTCGGAGCGATAGTGCGCATCTCGCTGTTCATCACTTGCTATAACGACACCCTCTTCCCCGAGACCGGCAAGAGCGTCGTTGCGCTGCTCGAGCGGCTCGGCCACCAGGTCGACTTCCCTCTCGCCCAAACCTGTTGCGGCCAGATGCACTACAACACCGGCTACCAGGAAGAGGCCATGCCCCTCATGCGCCGCTTCGTCGAAATCTTCAAAGACGCCGAAGTCGTCTGCATCCCGTCTTCCTCTTGCGTAGCCATGATCCGTGACCACTACCCCAAAATGGCCGAAGCCACAGGCGACCCCGCGCTCATCCGGGATACAGAAGCCCTCCTGCCCAAAGTCTTCGAGCTAAGCGAGCTGCTCGTGAAAAAATTAGGCCTAGAAGACGTAGGAGCCTACTACCCGCATCGCGTCACCTATCACGCAAGCTGCCATTCGCTCCGCAGCCTGCACCTCGGCGACACGCCTCTGAAGCTTCTACGCAAAGTACGTGGCATCGACCTTGTTGAGCTTGAGAACGTCGACCGCTGCTGCGGCTTCGGCGGAACCTTCGCAGTGAAAAACATGGATGTCTCCGCCGCCATGCTCTCCGAAAAACTTAAAGACATAGAGAACACCACCGCCGAGGTCTGCACCGCCGTCGACAACTCCTGCCTCATGCACATCTTCGGAGGCCTCCATCGCCAGCGCGCAGGAGTCAAGACCGTGCACCTGGCAGAAATTCTCGCAGCCACAGAAAAGAGCAGCCGATGACCGTCCGCGTAGGAGAATCCGCCAACGCGCCGTCCTTCCCCAAAGCCGCCCTGCCGCTGCTCGACGACGCGCAACTCCGCAAGAACGTCCGCCACGCCACCGATGTCATCCAGCACAAGCGCGCCATCGTCGTCGCCGAGCAAAAAGACTGGCAGCAACTACGCGACGCCGCCAGCGCCATCAAGGAGCACACCCTCCGCCACCTCGACCACTACCTGCTCGAGTTCGAAGCGAAATGCACAGCGGCAGGAGGACAGGTCCACTGGGCCGCAGACGCCGACGAGGCCAACCACATCATCATCGGTCTCGTCCAGCAGTACAACTCGAAGGAAGTCATCAAGATCAAGACGATGACCTCCGACGAAACGCGGCTGAATGAAGCACTCCAAGAAGCCAGCATCCACCCCTACGAAACCGATCTCGCCGAACTCATCATCCAGCTAGGCCATGACAAGCCCTCGCACATCGTCGTGCCTGCCCTCCATAAAAACCGCATGCAGGTGCGCGAAATCTTCCAGCAGAGCATGGGTCTCCCCAATCTCGGCGACAAGCCCGAAGACCTCACCGCCGCAGCCCGCAATTACCTACGCGAAAAGTTCCTCCGCGTAAAGGTCGGTGTCAGCGGAGCCAACTTCCTCATCGCCGAAACCGGCGGCGTCTGCATCGTCGAGTCCGAGGGCAACGGACGCATGTGCCTCACCCTGCCCGACGCGCTCATCACCGTCGCCGGCATCGAAAAGGTCATCCCCGCCTTCCGCGACCTCGACACCTTTCTCCAGTTGCTGCCGCGTTCCGCCACCGGCGAACGCATGAACCCCTACAACTCCATCTGGACAGGCGTTCACCCAGGCGACGGCCCCAAACATTTCCACGTAGTCCTGCTCGACAACGGGCGCACCAATATCCTGGCCGACGCCGAAGCGCGCCAGACGCTCAACTGCATCCGCTGCGGAGCCTGCCTCAACACCTGTCCCGTCTACCGCCAGACCGGCGGCCACGCCTACGGATCAAGCTATGCCGGACCCATTGGCGCAATTTTTACGCCGCAAGTACTCGGCATGGAGCATGGCCAATCGCTGCCCTACGCCTCATCGCTCTGCGGAGCCTGCTACGAAGTCTGCCCAGTCAAAATCAATATCCCCGAGGTGCTCATCCACTTGCGCGGCCGCGTCGTACGCGAGAAGCAGAGCGCAGCCAACCTAGAAGCCATCGGCATGAAAGCCATGGCGGCGATATTTAAAAGCGCGCGACGCTTTGAAGCTGCACAACGACTTGGACGCATAGGACAATGGCCCGTCGTCTCCGACGGCTGGGTAAAGCATCTGCCCGGACTCATGGGCAACTGGACCGCTGTCCGCGATCTCCGTGCCATTCCGCAACAGTCCTTCCGCGACTGGTGGCGGACACGCAAGAAGGAGTCCGGCCAATGACTGCTAACCAGACCAAAGACCTCGTCCTCGCACGCATCCGGCAAGCGCTCGTAGCGGAAAGCAGTGGTTCACCAGCGGCCGAACACGCCGCCATCGCCCGCACCTATCAGCAGACAGGCACGCTCGCCCCCGAAGCACGCCTGCAAATGTTCAAAGAACGCCTCCACGAGTACGACGCGCACGTAGTCGAAAGCAGCGAAGCAGACCTGGCCACGACCATCGCATCGATCCTAAAGCTAAGAGGCCAAAAGACCATCGCCGTAGCCGACGGATTCCCCACAACAGCACTGTCCGAAGAATTCACTTTCCTCAACGAAAGCAGCCTCACTATCGACGAACTGCAAGCCGCCAACGGCATCCTCACCACCTGCTTCGCCGGAATCGCCTTCACCGGCAGCATCGT
>Ga0137415_10002498_pt1 | contig 18327 bp, 16 predicted proteins | sample CZODoug3_1_1_16f_FD_183082 | JGI IMG/M metagenome (GOLD analysis project Ga0137415, IMG submission 183082) | Vadose zone soil fungal communities from Angelo Coast Range Reserve, California, USA - CZODoug3_1_1_16fungal (Hybrid Assembly) | ecosystem: Environmental > Terrestrial > Soil > Vadose...
CAAATCGGCTGGTTCGATTTCCACCGCGCCAGCGATCTGATCGCGCATGGCGCGCGCGCCGCCGAGCGCGCCATCGAATCCATCCAGGAGGCGATTCACATTCTCGCGCCGGCCGCGGCCCACCGGCCCCCCACCTCGGTTGAGAAGAAGGTCTGAGCGAACGCGTCCGCTCAGGCGGTCTTGATGTATTCGCGCAGCGCTTCCTGCTCCATCTCGAATTCCCTGACGCGCGATTTGACGATGTCGCCAATCGAAATCAGGCCGACCACCTTGCCGTCCTCGACAACCGGCAGATGCCTGAATTTACCCAGGGTCATCATCTCCATGATGGCGGCGACGGTGTCGGCCTGCCTGCAACTGACGACCTTGCACGTCATCACCGCGCTGACCGGTTCGTCCAGCACCGCAGCACCCCGCTCACCGAGCACGCGCACAATATCGCGCTCCGACAGGATACCTTCGATACGGCCTTCGCTCATCACCAGCACAGCGCCGATCTTGCGCTCCGACAGAATCTTGATCGCAGCCGAAAGCTTCGCCCCCGGCTCGACGCTCTGGATCTGATGGCCTTTGGCATCGAGAATTGTACGTACCGTCATGGTCGTCTCCCTGAATTGTCGTCTCCCTGTATTCTCCCTGAAGCCGATCGCGCCCTTGAGCGAGCGCGGTCTTGGTTGCCTTTTGAGTCTGCAATCAACAGTTTAGCGGCAATTTTGTTGCAGACGCATTCGCAAGCCGCGGATAGTTAAGCACGCTCACGGGCTTATGCCCTAACTCTGACATGATGGATGAAATCGACATGCGCCGCAAGCGACGATCAGCCGCGTTCCGATGCGTCGGAGGACGACGCATCTGCAGCATTGGGCACGGCACGCGGGATCGGGTCGAACAGCGAAAACAACAGTAGCCCTGCGAAGAACCCGCCGATATGCGCCTGCCAGGCGACGCTGGCGCCATCGGCGCCAATCGCGATCGATCCAATGCCGAAGATGATGTTGACGCCGAACCAGACGGCAAGAAACCCCAGCACGCGCGTGTTGCGCAACGCGCGCAGCAGCGACAGTGCCGGCACCTTTGCTGCGGCATCGGCGTCGCCGCGGCTGAATGACAGAAAACTGCCCCGCACGAAGGCGAAGCGGATCGCGGCTGCCATCGTGCCGGACACCGACGCCGAAGCGCCGATCATTGGCGCCACCGCGTGTTCATGGGTGACGAGATGCGCCAGCGCGCCGGCCACGGCGGTCACCGCCATGAACAGGAAAAAGCGCGCCGCGCCAAAGCGGCGCGCCAGCGCGCTGCCGAACGGCAGCAACCACAGCACGTTGAAGCCGATATGGGTGAGATTGGCGTGCAGCAGCGAATAGGTCACGAAGGTCCAGACCTTGGCGCCGGTGCCGCCCGGAAACGTGATCGCCAGCAGCGTCGAATCGTAGCGCTTCGGGATGAAGCCGAACATCTGGATGACGACGTCGTCGATATCGAACGGCAACAGCATTCGGACGACGTGAATCACCGCAAGCAGCAGGACATACGCGGTCAAGGCGCCAGGCAGCGTCAGGATCGGTTCGCGCGGGCCGGCCGGCGGCAATTCTGGCGGGGATTCCAAGGGCTCAAACACCTAAAACGGCCGCCTCACGCGACCGATTGCGCCCCATTAGGCGGCTTGGCGCTGCGGCGCAAGGGCGCAAACCCGTCCGGGGCGCGGTGGCCGAATGCATCGATCGCCCCCAGAACCGTCCTCCATCGCCAAAGATACGATTTTTTGGATTTTTGTCCGAAATGCTCGGCAGCCCGGCAAGCACCGGGTCTATTCCACTGTTTGTTTGGGGCGACGTTGGTTCGGCGCGCACCGGAGCATTCGGACCAGGGGGCGTGCCAATCTCCGCCCGATCGCCCCTTGAGGCGAATGGAACGTCAGCATCGACGGAGAAAGACCATGAATTCGAATGGCTCCAACCAGGGTTTCGTCATTACCGCATTTTGGGAAACCAAGCCGGGCGAGGAGGATTCCGTTGCAGGCCTGTTGCGACAATTTCTTCCCGAAGCGCGGAAAGAAGAGGGCGTGAAGGAATTCCAGATTCATCAAAGCGTAACGAAACCGCAGGAGTTCTTCTTCTACGAAGTATTCGCGGCGGAAACCGCGTTCGCAGCCCACCAGCAGACCGAGCATTTCAAGAAATTTATCCTCGGCGAGGCCATCCCGAAGCTTGTCAAGCGTGAACGGTCGCAGTTTCGATTTATCTGAGCCCGTGTCACGGACCAGAGCATGATCCGCAAAAAGCATGCCCTCGGCCAGAAGCGCGAAGCGCGTCTTCGCGCGAGATGACCCGAGGGCGGAAACCGGCTTTCCCTCGGGACAAACGCGAAGCGTTTGCCCGAAGATCATCCTCAAACGAGGAGATGAGGTCATGATCCTGCTCATTGGCGCGTAGCCGAATGCGGGTGATGTGAGTTTGATGAGGGCCCAGATAGTTGGCCGCGAGCTTGTCATATCGGGTCGCACACGCCGACATTGCTTGATCTTGTTGAAAAACCGTTCGATCAAGTTGCGCGCACACCCGCTGGATTTCGTTCAACATTTCGCGCACATTGCGCGGCCATGAATACCGCTTGTCTGATGACGAGGCCTAAGCGGACTGGGTCATGGAGCCAAGGAAATGGATGAGGTCGATATCGTCAATTATGATCCGCGCTGGCCGGTACTGTTCGATGAAGAGGCCAAAAGGTTGCAGGCAGTACTCGATCCGTCTTTGATAGTGGGACTCGAGCATTTCGGAAGCACGGCTGTTCCCGACTTATCGGCCAAGCCCATCATAGATATCCTGATTGCGGTTCGATCATTAGCGGATGCGCAAGCCACCTTTGTCGAAGCCCTTCGAAATCTTGATTATGTCTATTGGGCCGACAATCCGAAGAAGGATCGAATGTTTTTCGTTAAAGGCATGCCACCCTTTGGATCAAGACGCTCCCACCATGTGCATGTGACGGAGCCGCATGGAGAGATGTGGCAACGGTTGGCGTTCAGGGACTATTTGCGAACTCACCCAGAGGAAGCTGCGACTTACGAGCGGCTCAAAAGACGACTTGCCACCGAACATCAGGCAGATCGCGAGGCTTATACCGACGCCAAATCTGCCTACGTCGAAAGTGTGATGCGGAAGGCAATCAAGTAGGGATGTCCGCTGTTGTGCAGGTTTTCGGATGCCGGCATGCGGTACGTGATTTGAGTGCCGCGTAATTTTTCGAAGGGTGTATTGGCCTCGCGGACATCGAGACGGATCACCCGGAGTTGTGACCAGGATCACATGGATCGCTCGACTTCTGGCGCATTGTAATGGCGCTATTGATATTCATTCACCTCCGTTGAGGTCCGGATGCAGTGTACGAATTGCGCAGCTGAAGTCCCGGAGCAAAAGAAATTCTGTGGGCAGTGCGGAGCGGCGGTAGTGCGGTACTGTCTGGCCTGTGGCGCGGCAAACCCAGCCCCAAACAAGTTTTGCGGCGACTGCGGGACCAAATTGCGCGTGGATTCTCCCTCGGTGGTACCAACGGCACGGGACTCGCGCCCGATCGAGCGCCGGCAGCTTACGGTCCTGTTTTGTGACCTGGTCGGATCGACTGCGCTCTCCGCGAGGCTCGATCCCGAAGACTTCAGCGCAATCATCGCCGGCTACCGGCGCTGCATTACTGAAACCGTTACCTGCTTCGACGGCTTTGTCGCGCGGCATCATGGCGACGGTGCGGTGGTATACTTTGGTTATCCTCAGGCGCACGAAGACGACGCGGAGCGCGCCGTTCAAGCTAGCCTCGCATTAGTGCAGGCGGTCTCCGCCTTGCCCACGAAAGAAAAATTGAGCGCGCGCGTCGGTGTTGCAACGGGCGTCGCGCTTGTCGGCGATATGTCGGACAGCGCGATTTCTGAGGAGCATGGCATCCTCGGCGACACCCCGAATCTTGCCGCCCGACTGCAATCGCTCGCACAACCCGGCGGCGTTGTTATCTCGGGTCGCACAAAGACGATCGCGGGACCGCAATTCGAGTATCTCGATCTCGGTAAAGTCGAGATCAAGGGATTCGTAGAACCAGTCGCTGCTTGGCAAGTCGCAGGTAAGACCACAGTGACCAGCCGATCGCACGCTCTCGAAAGCGGCGATTTACTGCCGCTGATCGGTCGTGATGAAGAAATCGAGCTACTTCTGCGCCGATGGGAGCTGGCCAAGCGTGGCGAAGGTCAGATGGTGCTGCTTTCTGGTGAAGCGGGGATTGGCAAATCACGTCTCACCGTCGCGCTGTTGGAACAGCTTGCTCGCGAGCCGCACATACGCCTGCGGTACTTCTGCTCGCCGCAGCATACCGACAGCGCGCTCTATCCGGTGATCGGCGAGACGATGCGCGCCGCTGGCTTTGCTCACGATGACAGCCCGCAAGCGAAAACGGACAAGCTTGACGCGCTGCTGGCGCAAAGCTCGACGCCGCCCCAGGATGCGGCGCTGTTTGCCGAAATGCTGTCGCTGCCCAACGATGGACGCTACCCTCCGGTTGAAGTTGAGCCGCAGCTCCGTCGTCAGAAAACGCTGAAAGCTCTTGGTTCGCACATCGAGGCGCTGGCGCGGATCAATCCCGTGCTGATGATTTTCGAAGATGCGCATTGGACCGATCCAACCAGCCTCGAATTGTTCGCCCGGGCGTTGGACCTGGCCGTGAGCCACCGGCTCTTGATACTTGTTACTTTCAGGCCGGAATTCAGCCCGCCATGGATCGGACGTCCGCACGTGACTGCGCTGACCCTCAATCGGCTGGCGCGGCGCGACATCCATTTCCTAATCGAGGAAGTCGTCGGCAACCGATCGTTGCCGGCGGGCATCCGCCAGGACATCATCGAGCGCACCGACGGCATTCCACTGTTCGTCGAGGAGATGACCAAGGCGGTGCTGGATGCGGCGGGTGAGAGTGAAGCGCAGCGGGCCTTCGCAGGGGCACCAACGCCTGTCGTGGCGGTTCCGGCAAGCCTGCAGGCTTCGCTGATGTCGCGGCTCGATCGGCTCGGCCCGGCGAAGGACGTGGCGCAGGTCGGCGCGGCGATCGGCCGGGAATTTCCCCACATGTTGCTGGCTGCGCTCGTGCGAAAGCCGGAGGCAGAATTGGACTCCGACCTCGACCGGCTCATTGCGGCGGGTTTGTTGTTTCGACAGGGCACCCCGCCGTATGCGAGCTACCTGTTCAAGCATGCGCTGGTGCAGGACGCAGCCTACAGTACGCTGCTGCGGGAGCCAAGGCGCGTGCTGCATGCGCGCATCGCCGAAATCCTCGAAAGTCAGTTCGCAGAAATCGCCGAGAGCCAGCCCGAGCTGCTGGCGCGTCACTACACAAAGGCCGACCTGATTGAGAAGTCAGCGCGCCTGTGGGGCAAGGCGGGACAGCGGTCACAGGAGCGCTCGGCGCTGGTCGAAGCCGCAGAACAACTTAGCCAAGCTCTAGCGCAAATCGCAACCTTGCCCAGCACGTCCGATCTGCGGCGCGAGCAGATCATTTTACAAGTCGCGCTCTTGAACACGCTCATGCATGTCAAAGGATACGGCGCGCCCGAAACCAAGGCTGCCGTGGCTCAGGTGAGAGCGTTGATCGAGCAAGCGGAACGGCTCGGAGAACCTCCCGATGACCCTTCGTTGCTGCTCTCAGCCCTCTTTGGCCAGTGGATCGTCAATTTCATAAGCTTCAATGGTGACGTTGCGCGAGAGCTCGCAGCGCGGTTTCTGGCCTTTGGCGAGAAGGAGGGGACGGCGGTACCGCTCATGATTGGACACCGCACCATGGCGAGTACGCTCGCGTTTATGGGGGACCTCGTTGAGGCTAGAGCGCACTACAATGAAGCGCTCGCCCTTTACCGCGCCGCCGAGCACCGGCGATTGATGACGCGATTTGGCCAGGACCTCCGGGTGACGTGCTTGGCCTTTCGTTCAATGCTCTTGTGGCTGCTCGGTTATCCGGAGGCTGCGCTCAAAGATGCAGACTGCGCGCTAATGGAAGCGCGCCAAATTGAACATGCTGCGACTTTAATGTTTACGCTGAATTTCCCTATTCTTATTAATACCTACTGCGGGTATTACGACGAGGCAAACGAGCGTCTCAAAGAACTTGTCAGCTTGGCGGACGAGAAAGGTGCCCCGTTCCGAAAGGCGGAAGGGGTGTTACGGCAGGGCTATGTCCTAACCCTCACGGGGAAAGCCACGAAGGCAGTCGAGATGGTCACGTCCGGTATTGATTTGTGGCGGTCGGCCGGATCGACAATATTTACGCCGGAGCACGAGTTCATGTTGGCAATCGCCCATGCAGATTCGGGCCAATTCGATGATGCCTGGCGCTGCATCGGCAAGGCAATGACGGCGATGCAAGCAACCAAGGAAAGGTGGTGCGAGGCTGAGGCTCATCGCGTTGCCGGTGAAATCGCGCTCAAGTCGCCGCAGCGGGACGTGGCGAAAGCGCAAGCGTATTTCGAGCATTCCCTGACCGTTGCGCGAGCACAGCAGGCAAAGTCGTGGGAATTGCGCGCGGCCATGAGCCTGGCGCGGCTCTTGAGCGATCAGGGAAAACGGCAAACGGCACGTGACCTTCTCGCCCCCATCTACGATTGGTTCACCGAAGGTTTTGACACAAGCGACCTTCGAAAGGCCAAGACGTTGCTCGGCGAGCTTCATTGATAAGGCCATCCGGCGACGAAGTTCCGGTCGTGGCAGATACTGTTGCAAAAGTCATTTTGCATCGACCAACACAAATTTTGCGGGCTGTAGGCGAGGCGATCAAATAATCATTTGAGGGACTACATAATCTGCGATGAGCTCACAGGCGACTTCGGTAACGGCCTGGGGGCGACATCGGTCGCCGATTGCAGCTCGTTTGCTCTATTTGCGGGAAATTGATCGCATGACATTTTGGGAGTTTTGCAACAGTATCGGCACAAAGCAGACGTTCCGCGAAACGCCCCGCGCCCGACGATTTCCGCACCCGGCGTGTTGCGCAACGCGGCGTTCAATCGCTGTGCACATACGGTGCCCAGCGGTCACCGCTTGGCGCGCAGCGGCCTTTTCTTGTTGATCTTTCTCTCTTACTCTTTTAGTCCACCGTGGCCATCCATTTCAACCACACGATCTATCCGCGACCACCATGTACGCAGACAAGCCGCACCGCCTCTGACGATCCGCACTCGCGATTGGGCTACCCGCGCAGCGGGCTATCGCGCAGCGATTTAGTGCTCTGGCGCATCGTGTCGTTTCGCTGCGATGCAACGACAAAACGGATTCGGGCAGTCAGTCCGATCGGCGCATTTACGAGTTCACGGCTTAAATCGAATTGGATCATGATCTCTGAAAGCTTCCTGATTTAACGCGTTTTCTTGACGCGAACCGGTTTCCACCCGGATCAAGTCCGGGCAGGCTTTCGCCTGAAAACGCTCTACTCAAACCGAACCCCGAACGTCTCTCGATATACCCTCAAGCCCTTCGGCGTGATCCGCAGCGCGCGCGTGCCGTCGATCCTGCAGACGAACCCTTGGGCAAAACTATGGGCGCAAAGGGCCGCGCCGACGACCCCCGCCAGATGGCTGCGCCGCTCGCTCCAGTCGAGACATGGGCGGCACAAAAGGCGGCCCGACTTCATCCCGCCGCGCGCCCGCATGGCCGAAACGTCGATCCCGACCCGCCCGAGAAATGCCAGGCCGCGCTCGGTGATAATGCCCGACTCGGCCGAGAGCTCGGCATATCCCGCCGAGGTCAGTGCGTCGGACAGGGAAACGCCAAGACGGCCGGCAAGATGGTCGTAGCAGGTCCGCGCCTGCCGCAGCGCCGTGTCGCGCGGGCCAACCGAAAGGTTCTTGCGCGGCGGCTGCAGTTCGGACGCTACCCGCATGATTCCCTCGATCATGCGGGCCACACCCGGCGTCGCCAACCGGTGATAGCGATGCCGCCCCTGCCTCGCGACTGCAAGAAGCCCGGCCTGCGTCATACGCGCCAGATGCCCGCTCGCGGTCTGCGGCGCGATCCCTGCGACCCGCGCGAGTTCGGAAGCCGTCAGGGCACGGCCGTCCATCAGGGCGTGAAGCATCGCGGCGCGCGCCGGATCACCCGCCATCGCCGCGACTTCGGCAAAAGCCGCCGTACTCGCCATCGTACCTGCTCCTCCCAGGAGCTGGACCCTATCGCGTCGCACGCCGGCGATGCTTCGGTCCTCGCCGTAGCATCCTTGCACGCCCGCCCGGTATTCCGGCGGCCCGCATCCGCCCCGGCGATCGAACGCAATCGCCAGCGACACCCCGCGGCAAAGACGCGAGCAGACCATGGCGACCGTGACATCGCGCGAAAAGTTTTATGGGTGGCGCATCGTCGGGGCGGCCTTTGTGCTGGCCGTATTCGGCTGGGGCCTCGGGTTCTACGGTCCGCCGATCTATCTTCAGGCGGTTCGTGATCTCAGAGGCTGGTCGCTGCCGCTGGTGTCGGCAGTCGTCACCGTCCACTTCCTGTTTGGCGCGCTCGTCGTCGCGCGCTTGCCGAAACTTTATCTCCGCTACGGGCTTCCGGCGGTTACGAAGGCCGGCGTGCTGTCGCTAGCTCTCGGCATTTCGGGTTGGGCCGTTGCGGCTGAGCCCTGGCAGCTGTTTGCGGCGGCGCTTTTCAGCGGCGCAGGTTGGGTTGCGATGGGCGCCGCTGCGGTCAACGCGATCCTGGCGCCGTGGTTCGTGCGGACGCGGCCCGCGGCGCTTGCGATGGCCTACAACGGGGCAAGCATCGGCGGCGTGGTGTTCTCGCCGCTTTGGGTCGCGGCCATCGGGATGTGGGGTTTTCCGGCCGCAACCGCGGTCGTCGGCGTGATCGTGACGATCTGTGTCTGGATCCTCGCGGACGTTTATTTCTGCAGAACGCCGCAGCAGATGGGATTGGCGCCCGATGGCGACGAGCCCGCGGACGCGGCAGTTTTCAGCGCATCCGCGGCGGCGAGACCGCTTTCCGGCATGAGCCTCTGGAAGGACCGCAGGTTTGTCACCTTGGCGGCCGGTACGGCGCTTGGCCTGTTCGCGCAAATAGGCCTGCTCGCCCATCTGTTTTCATTGCTCGTCCCCGCCGTCGGCGCTCAATTGGCAGGCATCGCGATCAGCGCTGCGACGATGGCTGCGATCGCAGGGCGGACGCTGGTCGGCTGGTTGATGCCTGTCGGCGCCGACCGGCGTCTGGTGGCCTGCGGCAGCTTTGCCGTACAGATCGCGGGCTCCATCGCATTCCTGATCGCGGGTGGCACACAAATTCCCTTGCTTGTTCTTGGCGTCATTTTGTTCGGGGTCGGCATCGGCAACGCCACCTCGCTGCCACCGCTGATCGCTCAGGCCGAATTCGCCAGGCAGGATGTTTTAAAGGTCGTTTCCCTGAACGTCGCCATTTCGCAAGGGACCTACGCGTTCGCGCCGGCCAGCTTCGGATTGATCAGGGAATTTGCCCCGCAGGCGGGCGTCGTAGCGGGTGCAGCCGCTCCGTATCTGTTTGCTGCCGCCGCACTGCTCCAGGCATTGGCGCTCACGGCCTTTCTCGCCGGTCGTCGACGATCGATCGCACGCTCGTTCTGAAATACCGCGGACGACGTCGGCTCACGCACCGGCTTGACGCTGTGCCAAGCATTTCAGGAGCCGGGGGATCTGATTCTCGAATGGCCCCGCAACGGGGTTGCGCCACCCAAGAAAAAGGGAGGGCTCTGAGAAAGCCCTCCCTCGTCGGTGCTGATCTTTTCGCGCAAGGGTAAGGGGTGACATCCACCCTGCCCGCGCGACGACCAAACTTTGTTTGACGCCGCCTTGTGTAACGATTTCGCCGGACCCCCGCAGAAAACCGGCGAGCAATGGAGTGCGCCGACACTAGCAGGCCTGCGCCGATCCCCAACTCCTTAGTTAATTTAACCTTAACATCGCAAAGGCGCCGCCAATCGCCCGATAACGCCTCCGCGGCATGGACGCTGCAAAGCCTGTCTTGCAAAACAATCAGGGGAATGCGCGTGCGCGAAAGCGGGACAGAGATGTCCCACCGAGCCGGACGCGGGACGAGGTCGAGCCATGAAACATCCATCAAACCGCGAATTTTTCGCATATTGGGACGAGAGGCGCGGCGACGCGCGCGCGCCGGACCGCAGCGAGATCGAACCCGCCGCAGTGCGCGAGCTGCTCGGCGATATCTTCGTGCTGTCTTATGACGCAACATCAGGCCACCCGTTTCGCGTCGCCGGAACCCGGGTCTGCGCCCTGCTCGGCTGCGATCTGAAGGATCGGAGCTTTTCCGAGCTGTTTGCACCGGACGGCCGCCGCGAGATCGAGGACATCATTGCCGTGGTAGCCGAGGAAATGCTGGCCGCTGTCGCCGGCATCACCGCGACATCGCAGGATGGCTCGCTGGCGCATCTGGAATTGCTGCTGCTGCCGTTCAACACCCGCGCGCACACGCCGCTGAGCCTGACCGGATTGCTCGCACCGTCCGAAAGCGAACATAGCGTGCTCAAGGATTTCAAGCTGACATCATGGCGCTATCTCGGCCACCAACCGCAAAAGTTCGTTCCCCGCGCGTTGCGGAAACTGGCGGTCGCGCGCGGCTTCATGGTCTACGAGGGTTTGCGCTAGGAAGGGCACTGATAAATCGAATTCCAGCAGCAACGGCTGATTGATGGCCGCTTCCGATCGCTTTACGGCTCAAGCCGGACTTGGACTCCGTCCGTTTAGCGCCAGAATCAGACGAATGCAGCGCAGCAGTTACCACCGTTATTCGATCACCTCGTCGGCGCGGGCCAAGAGCGTGGGTTCGATATCAAGCCCAAGTGCCTTCGCGGTCTTGAGGTTGATGATCAACTCAAGTTTGTTCGGAAACTCAACCGGCAGATCAGCGGGCTTGGCACCTTTGAGGATCTTGACGACATAGGTAGCCGCACGACGAAAGTTCTCAGCGAGATTGACGCCATAGCTGAGCAGACCGCCAGCATCGACATGTTGGCGGAAGGCATAGACAGCTGGTAGCCGCGCACTCGCGGCGAGTTGGGCGATCCGCTCCCTCTCCTGGAACAGCATGCCGTCTACAAGCACGATGACCGCCTGCACATGCTCGTTCGACAACATTTGAAATGCCACGTCGAGATCACTTGGTTCTCGCACCTCAGCGGAAACCAGCCCGATGCCCAGCTGTTTGCCTGCACTCTCGGCTTCTTGTCGATCTATGATTACACCGCTGGCAATGTTTACGATTAGCCCGACCCTCGCTAAGGCCGGGACCAACTGAGCTGCAAGTTCGAGCTGCTTTCCCGCAAGATCATCGATGCGGAACATTATGCCGGTGACATTACCCCCCGGTCGGGACATGCTCGCAATCAAGCCCAAATCAATTGGGTTCGCGAGCAACGGACACACAATCGGGATCGTTTGGGTCAATCTTCTCGCTGCGACAGCAGCAGGAGTGACGGCAGCCACGATCACTTCTGGTGTAAGTCGGATCAGCTCCTCCGCGAGCGCTGGGAACTGGTCCAAATGGCCATCGGCAAAGCGATAAGCAACATCGATATTGCCGCCTTCGACGTAGCCCAGTTCTCGCAGGCCTTCCATAAAGGAAGTGGGGAATTGCGTTCGAGTGACCCCGCCCAGAACAGCAAGGAGTGGGCGTTTCGTCGAAACCTGGGCGCACGCCAACTGCGGCAAAATTACTTGCGTCACGGCCGTGCTACCAATGAGTGTGATGAACTCACGCCTCTGCATGGAGCCTCCGAGGCCAATACCGATATAGTTGCGAATAAATCCTACGACAATCAAGCGGCGTGGGGAGTGCGACAGGATTAAGTTTAATGACGTCCGTCGGACTGCTTGTTGATGAGTCCCCTGCCCTAAATCACTCCGCCAGCTCAGGCCACGGCACGATGGTCGATTTCACGGTCTTCATCGCCATCGCATCCGCCACGGCGCGGCCGATGCCTTCCTCGGAAAACGGATACAGCGTCTGCATCTCGAGCCAGGGATATTTGTCGCGCGTGCGATAGAGCATGTCGACGCCGAGCGGCAGATCATTGCCGGTGAATCCCCATGAGCCCAACACGTTGAGGTCCTTGGTGCAGATGCGATGCCATGACGTCTGAATCGAACCTGCATCGGTAAACTGGCCCATCTCGACATAGGTGCCGCCGTCGCGCAGCATCTCGATGCCTTCCGGTCCGGCACTGGGATGGCCTGAGCAATCCATCACCAGATCGGCACCGAAGCCGCCGACGATGTCGCGCACGGCTTTGATGCGCGCTTCCGGCGTGTTGACCTCTTCGATATCGACGGTGGCTTCCGCGCCGAACTTGCGCGCCAGCTCAAGCCGCGGCGTCTCCGGCGCGCCGACGCAGATGACGCGCCCCGCACCCATTTCCTGCGCGGCGGCGACCGCCAGAATGCCGATCGGGCCCGAGCCCTGAATCACCACGGTGTCTCCCCATTTGAATCCGCCTGATCGGGTGGCGCGATTGAAGGCGCGGATGCATGACGTCAGCGGCTCCGACAACGCGCCGAGCCGCAGCGACATATCGTCGGGCAATTTGTAGATCTTGGTGCCCGGCAACATCTCGAGATCGACATAGACATATTCGGCCCAGCCGCCCCACAGATGCGGCGCCTTGTCGAAGCCGAGATAGCGGCCGTAATACACCGGCGTCAGACACTTGTTGGCACTTTCGGGATAGTGAATGCAGTAATAACAGTGGCCGCACGGCATCAGCGGCGGGATCATCACCTTCGATCCCACGCCAAGCTTCTTGCTCATGAAATCTTCCTTGAATTCCGAGCCGACCTCGACCAGCACGCCGCCGATTTCATGACCCAACGTGAATGGCCAGGGCAGTTGCTTCGGCCAGTGGCCTTTGAGGATATGCAGATCGGTGCCGCAGACGCCGCAGGCGCCGACTTTTATCAGCGCCGCTTTGTTCGGAATTTTGGGCCACGGCACAGTGCGAATGACCGGCTGCGCGCCGGGACCATCGTAGGTGCACACGCGAATCTGTTCCATGAACGTATCCTCCGGCCCTTCGGGTTGTTGATTGCAGTTGCGTGGGCGGAAGCAAGCTATGTGAACGAAGCCAAGATGCCAATCAGCTTTGCTGCAGGCAAGCCTGGTCGCGGCCATTGACAGCTACATCATGCGGTCTCAGGTTGCGTGGCAACTTCAAGGGGGCGGACGTTGCGCAATCGCTGGGGAATCCTCGCCGTTCTGTTCGCGGTTCGCGCCACCATGGCATTCCAGTTCCAAAGCGTCGCCGCCGTCGCGCCGCTGCTATCAAGCGAATTGGGAGTTAGCCTCGCCGATATCGGCGTCCTGATCGGACTGTATTTCGCGCCCGGCGTCGCGCTGGCATTGCCGGGCGGCGCCATCGGGCAGAGGTTTGGTGACAAGACGACGGTGCTGGGAGGGCTGCTGCTGAGCGCGGCTGGTCGATCGCTACGGCAGGATCGACGATCAGCATCGTGTTGTGGGTCTCGGTCGCATCCGTTCCCTTCGGCGGCTTTCTGGCTGATCGCACCAAGCGTCCGCGGAGCATTATCGTCGCCAGCTGCATCGCGATCGCGATGTTGATGGTTTTGCTTCCGCGTACCGGCGCGGTGGTTTTGATGGTCATCGCACTGGGACTGGTCAGCGGCCTCCCTGCGGGGCCGATCATGAGCCTGCCGGCGCGCGTGCTGCAGCCACAGACCAGAGCCATCGGCATGGGCCTGTTTTTCACGATATTCTATGCCTGCATGATGTTGGGGCCGGTGGTCGGCGGCGCCTGCGCCAAATGGGCCGGCAGCGCAGCCGCGGCGTTCGATTTCGGCGCCCTGACGATCCTCGCATGTCCCCTCATCCTCTGGGGATTCAATCGCATTCCGGTGGCGACGCCGAAGGTGGCGTGATCCGCACTTCATACAACCGTTGCTAACACATCATTAACCCTGCCGGCCGTAGGGTCGGATGACACCGAGCAGCCGGTTGTCGGATAGCGAAGATGGCGTTAGCGCACAAAAAATCGATTGTTCCGGCCGCCGAAGAGCGACGGCGTTTTCAGCGGGTGAGGGTTCATCTGTTGGGGCGCTATATGCTGCCGGACCGGCGCGAATTTCCATGCCAGATCATCAATATGTCGCCGGGCGGGCTGGCCCTGCTGGCGCCGGGCATCGGCAATGTCGGCGACCGCGTGATCGCCTATCTCGACCATATCGGCCGGGTCGAGGGCAAGATCACCCGCATTATCGACAACGGTTTCGCCATGAGCGTGGGCGCGACCGCGCGCAAGCGCGACAAGCTCGCAGCCCAGCTGACCTGGCTTGCCAACCGCGATATCCTCAATCTTCCGGAAGACCGCCGCCACGACCGCATTATACCGCGCAACCCGATCTCCCTGCTCACGCTTGAAGACGGCACCAAGATGACTTGCCGTGTTATCGATATGTCGCTGTCCGGTGCCGCGATCGCCGCGGAAAACCGGCCACCGCTGAAATCGCTGGTGTTGCTCGGCAAGGTCCAGGCGCGGGTGGTGCGAAACCTGGAAGAAGGCTTCGCGCTCGAGTTCGTTCACGAGCAACTGGCCGAGACCCTCGAAGACAGCGTTACCGCGCGGTAAAGTTCCGCGCACTCCGATTCCCCGTTTTTTGAAGCCTGAAGGCGGTATCCGCGTTGCCGGATACCGCCTTCGCGCGTTTGGCGGCGGCCACAATTGGGTTAACGCGGCGGATTTCTGCCACCGCAACTGCAGGGTTTGACGGGGCTTGCCACGTTAATACGTAAAATTTGAATCAATTGCAGTTGTCTAAGATTTTAAGCTAACTTGAATCAAGTATAGATCGAATTACCTTCGATTTTTACTTGCATTAGCTTCAATTGTACTTGCCGTACTTAGCGGCGGCGCAAAACCTTTGTGCGAAACGTGGTCCCAACAAGAAACGGGGGCCACAATGTTTGGGTTCAGGGGACAGGGAAAGGGATTGGCGGTTGCCGCCATCCTGTTGGGAATCAGCGCGCCGGCGAGTGCCGGTGAGGAACGAGCTCTTTATGCGAGCCTTGGCGATACCACGCGCTCGCCGATCGGTTGGGTCGAATTCTGTGCCGAGAATCCCGGCGATTGCCGCGGCGGCGCATCCCAACCGCGCGATATCGTGATGTCGCAGACGGCATGGCGAGACCTGCTGCGGGTCAACCGCTGGGTCAATGAAACCGTCAAGCCGATGACCGACATGGATCATTGGGGCGTGATCGAGAAATGGTCGTTGCCGTCAGACGGCTACGGCGACTGCGAAGACTACGTGCTGTTGAAACGCAAGATGCTGATCGACGCCGGCTGGCCGCGCGAGGCGCTGCTGATCACGGTGGTGCGCGACAAGAATGGCGAAGGCCACGCCGTGCTGACCGTAAAAACCGACAAGGGCGAGTTCGTCCTGGACAATCAGAATGAAAACGTCGTGGCCTGGACCGAGACTGGCTACCGCTTCGTCAAGCGTCAGTCGCAGAGCGATCCGAACGTGTGGGTCTCGCTTGGCGACGGCCGCCCCGCGGTCGCCACCGCCAGTGCTCGCGATCATTGACTAGACAAAGAAACAAGGAGACACGCGACCCGGTCACATCCCCACCCCTCCCCGTCCCAGACCGGATCGCGCGCGGCCAGCTCTCCCCCAAGAGCTGGCCGCAACTTTTTTGAAAAGCACGAATTGGCCGAGGCGAATGTCCTGGAACTGGCGCACCTCGGGAGAAGCCTGGCAGCGGATGCGTCCAGGTGACGACTGGCTCTGACGAATGCAGCGGCGCTACTTTGAATCCCGATGGCGCAATACGGTCACGTAGCTCAGAGCAGCGAGAGCGCGAGTTCCCTGGCCCTATACTCTCCATCGTACCGCCTTGCTTTGGTCAAACCGGGCTGGAGTGTGGGGCAGAACCGCGTCGACCTGGCGTAAACCCCGCCCCGATGCGGGTGACATTGGACTGAATACGGAGCGCCAATGCATTCCACGCTGACCTCAAAACAAACCGATCCGCATGCCGATCCGCACGACGCCGTTATGGTCGCGCGCGAAGAGTTTTCCAGCCTGGCACACGACGCCATGCGCTATCCTTCGGATGCGCAGACCCACGTCGGATCCGACTTCTCCGGATCCGACTTCTCCGCTGGCCAATCGGTTCCACCGGTCGATACGACGTTTCGCGCCGCTGCCGTCAATCAGGGCCTCCGGCCGTCGATCGGCGTGCGGGCGGCACGCGCCTTCATTGGCTTCCTGTTGGCCTTGTGCATCGGTGTCGCTGGCGTCGTTTGGCAAGCCTACGGCGATGCGGCCAAACAGATGATCGCGAGGTGGACGCCGCAGCTGGTCGCGACTTCATCGCCGCCGCTGGAGAACACGGGACTGCCCGAGCAGCCGAGCCCGCCTACCGTTCAAGCGAACGCGGCGAGCGCCGCGCCTCCGCAACCGGCGCCTCTGGCTCAGCCTGCTCCGGAAGGCGTCGCACCGACCACCGCCGCCCCATCTGGCGAAGCGGCTCAGTTGCTCCAGTCGATGGCGCGCGATCTCGTAACCGTGAGACAAGAGATCGAACAGCTCAAGGCCAGCCAGGACCAAATGTCCCGCGACATTGCCAAGGCTTCCCAGCCCGACATTGCCAAGGCTTCCCAGCCCAAGCCTTACGAGGCCAGGGCTTACGATGCCAAGGCTTATGCGGCCAGGGCTTCCGACAAGAACCTGCGACCCAAGATATCAGCGCCTCCGCCGCGGACGGCCGCCGCGCCGGCGCGCAGGCCGATGCCGCCGCCATATCCGCCCCCGCAAACCGCCGCAGCTCCTATCTTGCCACAAACCGCAACACCTTACGTGCCGCGGCCACCCGAACCACAACCACAACCGCAAGCCGCGGCTCAGCCGCAGGCCGAACCAGAGTTTTCACCGGTGCCGCGGCCGCCGATGCCCGTGCGCTAGCTCCGGTTCTTTCACCTCGCAGCCGAGGGAGCGAACACGCGTCGTCCGTTCGTGGCTCAATCAGCGACGTCGCGGGCGCGATCGCACCCGAGGAGACTTGCTTGAGGGAGGGGACTTGCTTGAGGGATAAAGGCTCAGGCCCGCATCGCAAATGCGATCAATCGACGCTGCCGTCCGATCCTAAAGAACGCTTCCTTCAAATTCGCGCCGGGAGGGGCCAAGTTGGACCATGCCTGACTGATGTGGCCCATAGGCCGCTCCCAGCGTGCTGTTCGCGTGGAGCCGCTACGCTGAAGCCCGAACAATTGCAGCAGCGGTGAATGCGGCAATTCTACCCGGTGGCGTCATCCAACGGACCCTCCGAAGCTTTACAGACCAGCCAACATAGTACGCTACGCCTATTGCGCCACGTTCGTCGGCCGCTGTCCTCAAAGGAGGACAGATGTAGAAGCTGAGTATCGATAGCTTTGTTGTCAAGCCGGATGCTCTTCGATTCCAGGACCTGCGGCGATCGGACCCGGACTTGGAATTCGAGATATCCAATTCGAGATTTGGATTGCGAGGTTTGGGATTGGAGGTTCCGGCTGGAACATAATTCCCGGTTTTGAGTTGTGGCACTTAATCGGAAAACCGAATGAAACGAAATTTGGTCAGCCTCGGTTTCCTGATGGTTTTGGTCAATCCGGGCCTCTGCCAAACCACGAAAGCAAAACCTGCCTTTTACATTGTCCTGAATTCTTTAACCAAGACATGCACGAACCAAGACATGCACGGTTGCTGACCGGATGCCGCAGGCCGACACGCCAAACATCACGCTTGCAAGCGATGCAATTTTTGAAACACGGAGTGATGCAGAAACTGCAATGAGAGCAGTAAAACCCTGCAACTATTAGCGGAAATCGGCTCCGCGCAGCTCCATCGATTCCGATCGCAGGAGGTGTTGTCGATGAACAACGATCTCAATTTTATACGCCGCACCCGTATGACTTTGGCAATCTTCGCAGTTATCGTTGCGGCTGCAATAATTGCGGCCTTTGCTACGACGATCCATCGTGTCGATACGAGACAAGCCAGCAGCGATCTGCCACCGGGAACGATGGGGCTCGCCCACCCACATCCCCCGCTCGACAGGGGTCCGGGAGAGGCGGTCAAGTAGTCGCCCTTGCCAAGCCCGGTGGACTGGACGACACCGCCGAATCGGACGAGCGGTCGCAACTTTTTTGTGCCGAATGTGAAATGGATCACACTTGTTCGCGCGGGACCGCGGCATTGTAATGGCTACCGGGCGGCGCAAGCCGATTTCAATGTCCGGGGCTGGCAAGGCCGTTTGCGGTATACTGCGCTGACGGCCTTGT
>Ga0137415_10002499_pt1 | contig 18323 bp, 15 predicted proteins | sample CZODoug3_1_1_16f_FD_183082 | JGI IMG/M metagenome (GOLD analysis project Ga0137415, IMG submission 183082) | Vadose zone soil fungal communities from Angelo Coast Range Reserve, California, USA - CZODoug3_1_1_16fungal (Hybrid Assembly) | ecosystem: Environmental > Terrestrial > Soil > Vadose...
CGGCCCGCGCCTATAGAACTCTATTTGGAGAGCGGGAGCAGAGCCCCTGCTTTTCTTCTTTTTGGACTGGCTCTTAGCCGAAGTTCGTCACCAACACTGAGATTTTGACATTGTGTTCTCTTTTTTCTTTTGGAAGTACTTTGTTTTCAATTTTAATCGATTGAAAGCGTGATGTAGTGCAGACCAACCGTCTTGAAACACGGAGTTTCTGCTGACATGATGCGCACGAGATGTTTCTTCGAGAGCATCAGCGGCTTAAAGATGGCAAGGAGCACGGATACTGGTCGCTGGTCGAGACCATTCGAACGGCGGATGGTCCGCGCCAGCGCACGCTTTGTTATCTCGGTGAACTGAACGGTTCGGCCCATGCACGTTGGCAGAAGACTGTCGAAGTGTTCAACGAGCAGGGCGAAACAACACAACTGAAACTGTTTCCCTCCGAAGCAGAAGCATCGGATGAGCCGAACGTAGCCCGGGTGTTGGTGAAGAAGATCCGGGTGGAGCGCACGCGTCGATTTGGCGACTCTTATCTCGGCCTGGAGTTGTGGAAGCAGTTGGGGCTCGCTGAATTCTTGGCTCGACATCTGGATATAGATGATGCCGATGTACCTTGGTCCCGTATTGCCGCGGTGCTGGCGATCAACCGGCTGTGTGATCCGGGCAGCGAGTTGGCCGTGGAACAGCACTGGTATCCGTCCACAGCGTTGGACGATCTGTTGCACATCGCGAAAGGCAAGATCAACGACACGCGGCTCTATCGCTGCCTGGATCGTCTCCTGCCACTGAAGACCAAGATCGAACAGCATCTGAAGCAACGCTTCGGCGAGTTATTCCAGGCCGAATTTGATGTGCTGCTCTATGACTTGACCAGCACGTATGTGGAAGGAGCCGCGGAAGCGAACCCCATGATGCGGCGGGGTTACTCGCGGGATCATCGCCCCGATTGCGAGCAACTGGTATTGGCGCTGATCGTCAATCAGGACGGTTTTCCGTTCAGCTACGAACTGTTTGATGGGAACCGCGCTGATGTTTCTACCATCGAAGCGATCCTGCGCACGGTGGAGCGTAAACATGGAAAAGCACGGCGAGTATGGATCTTTGACCGCGGGGTGGTGAGTGAAGAGAACCTGGTAGCCATCCGCAAGCGCGGCGGAGAGTATCTGGTGGGCACGCCACGCAGCAAGCTCAAACAGTTCGAACAGGAACTGCTCAAGGATGATTTCGAAAAGATCCGCCCGGAGGTAGAGGTTAAGCAGATCTTGATTCCCGGCGGAGAAGAGACCTATATCCTGTGCCGCACGGCCGGACGGAAGGAGAAAGAGAAAGCCATCCGGAATCGCTTTGTAGCGAAGATCGAAAAAGCACTTGCGGGACTGCGGAAGCGCATTGCCGAAGGCAAGCTGAGAGATCGCTTCAAGATGGAGCGGAATCTCGGCCGCATTCAGGCTTCGCATCCGCAGGTAGCAGATCTCTATGAGATGGCGGTGCAGGATAGCAAAGAAGGGCCACGCTTGGTCTGGCGGCAGAAGCCGGAGCAACAACAATGGCTCGAAGCGCGAGAGGGAGCCTATCTGCTACGCACGAATCTGACAGTCGACGGTGCTGCAGATCTCTGGAAAAAGTACATGCAGCTGACAGAAGTCGAAGCGGCATTTCGCACGCTCAAGAGCGAGTTGGCCATCCGGCCGCTGTTTCATCAGCTGGAAAAGCGGGTGAAGGCCCACGTGCTGGTGGCGTTTCTGGGTTATGCACTGCAGGTAACACTCAAGCACCTACTGAAGCGGAGTGCTTCAGAGTATTCACCGGCCGAAGCGCTGAAATGGCTGGCGGAGATCCGTAGTGTCGACATCGTGCTGCCGACGGTGGAAGGCCGAGAGATCTGGCTGCGACGTATCACCAAACTCGATGAACAGCAGCAAAGAATTCTTCACCAGCTACGACTTCAACTGCCGGAACGTTTAGAGCCGATTCAGATTCAAAAATGTAGTGCAGACTCGGCCATAGCCTAAACTGATTTCAAAGGACTTAACCCTCTTTTGGCCCTCTCAGTGACGAACTTGGGCTAGGATCCACCAGAACAAAATGCCCTGCTTTCTCACTCAGAAGAGCGCTGCTCGCAAGCACCAGCATCCTCTATACTAGGTGCGAAAATCAATCGGCAACGGTTGCGTGCATTCCGCGCTTCGGCGTTCAGATGTTGTGCGTTTTCAACGACTTGCCGCCACTCTCCTAATCGCTCCGTCGCGATTAGCGCGGTGTGCCGGCCGGCAAAATTTTTCCTATTGCAACGACAGTAGCATTTCCGCCACACAGTACTTCGCGCCCATTGTGCAGCGAGGCCACTGGCCAGATCATGGTAGGAGAAACCATATGGGCACGCTGAATCGCACTGAACTCGATAAGCTCGAGCGCCGTGAGCTGCAGCTCACGATTCTGGCCGCCGCCTATGTTCTGGTGCAGGCCGCGGGCCTGGCTGTGTTCATGTACCCGCTGGTATTTCTCCATCCCGTGGGGAATAAGGCGACACTACGGGCCGCCTTCTTCGGATTCTGTGCACTCACGCTGTTGTTTGTTGGCTACCTGCTCGACCACCAGCGCACGGTGCGCAAATTGAAACAGCAGGTGCTGACGGAGCTGGAACGCAACGTCACCTTGCAGCACCAAGCCAGTGTGGATTTGCTCCAGACCATGCCCGACCAGAATCATTTCTGGGATCGCCTGACGATGGAATACCGGAGGGCCATGACCATGCAGAAGACGCTTTCCATCCTGCTTGTGAAGGCCAAGGCCGCAAACGCGTCCGCAAAAGTCGACCGTCCAACGGTCGCCATTGAAAATGAGCGAAGCTCCGAAGCTTGGAGCGACGCGGCGAAAGCGATGTCCCGGAAACTGCGGCCCACGGATTCGGTCTACCGGCTTTCGCCGGATTTGTTTGCGCTGGTTCTTCCAGGGACCGATGGGCTAAATGCGAAGCGCGTCGCCGTCCGGCTGCAAGAAGAACTCCAGGAAGTTCGCGCTAAACACAATCTGGCGTTTGACATTACGGCTCATAATTATCCGGAACACGTGAGCAGCTCGCACGAATTGGAAGACATCGTGAAATCCCTGCTACCCGAACAGGACGAGTGGACCTCTCCGGTCCTTGTCCCGAAGGAATAAACTCGGCTGACACTTCGTTCTTGTTTTTGAAGCGGCGAGGCTTGACCGGCCAAGCTCAAAAGCACGACAAGAAATTAGGCTAGGGCTTGTTTCAAATCTTCGATCAAATCCTGTTTGTCCTCCAAACCAATCGAAACACGCACTGTACCGGGGCTGACGCCCGCGCGCCGCAACTCCTCGTTCGTCATGTTGTAGTGCGAGCTGTAAATAGGAAGAATCACCAGAGATTCCACTCCACCAAGACTTGCTGCCAGCAGGAACAGCCGCACGCGGTCGCAGAAGCGCCGCGCCGCAGGCAGCCCGCCTTTCATGTCGAACGCCAGCATGCTTCCGAATCCGCGCATCTGTTTTCGTGCGAGATGGTGATCGGCGTGCGATTTCAAGCCGGGATAATGCACGTGCGCAACCTTCGGATGCTTCTCAAGGAATTTGGCGACGGCGATGGCGTTTTCGCACTGGCGCTCGACGCGAACACCGAGTGTTTTGATGCCGCGAATCAGGAGATACGCGGCGCCGGGATCCATCGAGCCGCCAAGGTAAATGATCATGTGGCGAACGCGCTCCATCCAATTCACATTGCCGACAGCGACACCGGCAATGATGTCGGAGTGGCCGGCCAAGGCTTTTGTGGCGCTGTGAACCACCATGTCATAGCCGAGAGCGATGGGATTCTGCAGGACCGGGGTGGCAAAAGTATTGTCGATGATGGAGACGAGTTTGTGTTTTTTGGCCAAGGACACGGCTTTGTGAATATCGACGAGTCGAAGAGTGGGATTCGTGGGCGTCTCGACGTAAAGAACTTTCGAACGCGGCGTAACAAGATCTTCGATGCCCGCGAGATCGGTGCCGACCTGGCGGACGATGATCCCCATATTGGGAAAAACGTCGCGCATTAGGCGATACGTACCGCCGTAGGTCTGTGCGGTGGTGATGACTTCGTCGCCGGCCTTGAGCGCGGCGAGCAAAGCGGAGGAAATGGCGGCCATGCCGGAAGAGGTGACGACGGCGGCCTCCGCGCCTTCGAGAGCCGCAATTTTCTTCTCGGCGACAGAGAGCGTGGGATTGCCGTAGCGGGTATAAATGTAGGCTTTGTTTTTGCCCTCGGCCCACAGCTTCATTTCTTCGGTGGAAGAAAAGGTAAAAGTCGAAGAGCGGATAATCTCGGTGACAATGGGGCCGTTGACGCCGCGCCGGTTGGGTTCACCGCCATGAATGGCCTGGGTCTGCGGCCCGAGTTTTGCAGGCTTGCTGGGTTTCATGTGGAAGAGTGTGCACCTTGCGGGCGGACAAGAATAGCCTCCAAATTGGCTGACAGGCAGACAATTTGGGCTGGAGTAACGCTGATGCCTCGGCGCTTTGCGGCGCGGCTCCCGACAGGGTCGGAACAGGTTCCGCCCCCTGACGAAAACAGTTTATAAAATGACTTCACGGTGCGCTATCTTTCTTGTGCGATAGATATTCTATGAGCATCTATGTCGAGATTCTTATCCGTGGCAGCATGGACGAGCTTTGGGAGAAAACCCAAGAGCCGAAGCTGCACCAGCGTTGGGATCTCCGTTTTTCAGATATCGATTACCTACCTCGTAGTCCCGATGAGCCCCAAAGATTTTTGTATGCGACTCGCATAGGCGCAGGCGTTCGGATCGAAGGCGCCGGGGAAAGCGTGGGAGAACGCGCCGATTTCGGAGGCCAGCGCACCTCGGCCCTGAAATTTTGGTCCGACGATTCGAAGTCGCTCATCAAAACGGGTTCGGGCTACTGGAAGTACATACCTGACAGCGACGGCATCCGCTTCATTACCTGGTACGACTACCGAACGCGCTTTGGCATTATTGGTCGGATCATCGATAAGATGTTTTTTCGTCCATTGCTCGGCTGGGCCACGGCGTGGAGCTTCGATCGACTCCGGCTATGGATTGAGAGAGGCGTTCTGCCGGAAGTTTCTCGTGACCGCACGCTTGTATATTCGTTGTGCCGCCTGACAGTCGCCTTCGTGTGGCTCTATCACGGACTTGTGCCAAAGCTGATCTATCGAGATTCAGACGAACTCCGGATGCTGCACGACGCCGGAATCCCGAATTCTCACTTGCTGGCGATTATGACATCGCTGGGTCTCATCGAAATCTGCATTGCCTCGTTGCTGCTCATTTTCTGGCAATCGCGCTGGCTGCTTTGGGTCACTTTAGCCGCCATGTTCTCGGCGGTCCTGGGCGTAAGCATTACGTCGCCGAGCTTTCTTACTGCCGCCTTTAACCCGGTGACCTTGAATCTCGCCGTTGCAGCCTTGGCGATAGCCGGTCTGCTTTCCGGGAAAAACCTTCCGACAGCGAGCAACTGCCTACGAAAAATACCGGAAAACTGAATCATGAAATCCATCTACGAACAGGCACTCGGGGGAGAATTCAAGCTCCTGCATCCTCGCATCCAGCAGAGGTTCGGGTTCTCCAGCCGGGACAATGTGGCTTGCATCGGTACCGGAACGATGGAGAAGATTTGGCATGGTGCGTTCTATACAATGCCATTCCTTTACGTTGGCAGTTGGCGCCGCATCATGTTTCCTGAGCAGGGGGAATCGATACCATTCACGATCAAAAATTATGCGTATGTGGACGAACATGGGCGCGAAACCGTGACCTGGATCCGAACCTTCGAAACCGCCGTTCCCCGGCGATTTGACGCATACATGATCTATAGCGAGCAGCGCCGTCGGGTTGTTGATTACCTTGGCACGCATCAACACCTGGCAGTGGATATCGATTTGTCGGTCGATGAACGCGGGGGCCTTCTCCTCCGTTCGGGAGCACAGCGTTTCTACGAAAAATCAATCGGATTTAGCTTTCCCATGACATTTTCCGGGGTCGCGGAAGTTTGCGAGTGGTACGAAGAAAGTGATCAGCAGTTTCATATCGAGGTGGACGTGCGAAACCGGGTTTGGGGCCCCCTCTTTGGTTACAGTGGTTCATTTCAAGTGAAATGGCTTCCGGTCAAGCCCGATGAAATTCCAACCGATATCATGCCCATTCGCTGCGAGCGCAGAGAGTAGGAAGGCTGTGTCTGTGAGAATATGTTCTCTCTGTTGAGACCCACCGAAGAACGCATCCGCGCAATTCTCGCGCGGCAGCAGGCAGCAAAGTTTTCCTATACCGAGGTCGGCGCATCTCGCGGCCAGGGGCCTCCAGGCTATGCCTCTCTTCACAATCGCGTGGAATTAGGACGAGGTTCAGAGGCATTTGCACAAGCAAGTGAAGCGGTGCGCCAATGGAGAATGTTTGACTTCGCTGGCGTTTGGCTGTGCTGGCCGAACGTGACTCTTGAATCTGGAAACGTAGTGGCCGTCCTGCTCAGGCATTTCGGATTCTGGTCCCTCAACTTCTGCCGAATCGTTTATGTCATAGATGAAGATGGCCCTATCCGGCGCTTTGGATTTGCTTATGGCACGTTGGCGGAACATGCGGAGAGCGGCGAAGAGCGCTTTATTGTTGAATGGAATCATGCATCGGATATGGTCTCCTACGAGATTTCATCCTTTTCTCGCCCGGGCGGTTTGATAACACAAGTAGCTTACCCAATCGCACGGCGGCTCCAGAGCCGATTTGTGTGCAATTCGTTGCTCGCAATGGTACATGCGGTGCAGGCAAGCGATCAGATCGCGAAATAGGGAGATCAAGTTTGAGCGGTCGAGGTAAATCTCTAGATGGCGAGAACATACCGAAGAATTGGGTGTATACTCCGGCTCATTGGAGAGGCTAGCTGGTCATTCGGAGGAGTAGTCTCTATAGAGAGAATCCAAACTTCTATTTGAGCCCGGCCGAGCGCTGGGGAGCAGTGGAACGGCCGGCACTCAGTTAGAGAGGGTGCGATGAAGCAAACCTTCGCTATCGGTATCGGAGGCGCGGCCGGACAGGGTGTGGCAACGCCCGGCGATATTCTCGCAAAAATATTCAGCCGGCGCGGCCTGCACCTGAATGCCTACAACGCCTACCAATCGATCATCCGCGGCGGCCACACCTTACTGACGATTCGAACAGGCAGCGAAAAGGTCACCAACATGGGTGACCGCATCGATCTCCTCATTCCGCTAAACCAGGACACCATGGATCGGCACCTGCAATTGCTCACTGCCGGCGCGGCCTGTATCTATAATGCCGACACCATAAAGCCGGGGCCTGCTGCCGAGGGAGTGCAGCTTTGCCCGCTTCCGGTTTCCGAGTTGGCGGACATCAGCAGAAATAAGGTCGCGCAGAACACGCTGGCAATGGGCGCCGGCCTGCATATGATGGGTATCGGCTTTCCGGCGTTGGAGGAAGTGCTTCGCGAGCAGTTCAAGAAAAAAGGCGAAGCCGTAGTAGCCGAGAACATTGGCGTTGCGCGGGCCGGCTACGATTATGCGGCCGCCCACTTCATGTCTTTTCCGAATCCTATTCCCAAGACAGAGAATCGTTACGCAATCCTCAGCGGCAATGTCGCCATGGCCATGGGCGGGGCGGCAGCCGGCGTGAAGTTCTACTGTGCCTACCCGATGAGCCCTTCGACGGGCGTGCTGCACTGGATGGCAGCGCACGCGCGCAAAGCGGGCATCATGGTCCGTCAGGTCGAGGATGAAATCGGCGTTATCAATATGACGATCGGAGCGGCTCATGCCGGCGTCCGCGCCATGTGCGCCACGTCGGGCGGCGGATTCGCCCTAATGAGCGAGGGCTTGGGCATGTCCGCGATGATCGAAACGCCAGTGGTGGTGATCAACTGTCAGCGCGCAGGCCCCTCCACCGGCGTCCCGACGAAGACCGAGCAGGGCGATCTCTGGCAGATGCTCGGCGCTGCTTTTGGGGATTATCCGCGAGTCATCGCGGCTCCGCTAGACATCGGCGACTGCTTCAAGCTGATCCCCGAAATCTTCAATCTCGCCGACCGCTTTCAATGCCCGGGGCTCGTCCTTTGCGATCTGCTGCTGTCGGAAGGCCGGCTCAGCGTTCATCCGAATGATCTGGATTTCAGCCCACCTATCGACCGCGGAGAACTCATCACAACGAATGGCAACGGCAACGGGGCGCCGTTCGCGGTTGGCATGAACGGTGATTACAAACGCTACAAAATTACCGAGAGCGGCATTTCACCGCGAGCCGTTCCGGGCGTGCCGGGCCACATCCACACCGTGGCCACGGACGAACACATGGAAGACGGAGTGCTAATCAGCGATGAATTCACGAATCCGGTCAAGCGCCGCGCCATGATGGAAAAACGCATGCGCAAGGTGGCGGGGATCGAAGCCGCCGTGCCGCCGCCAACGCTGTGGGGTCCGCGCAACGCGGATGTCACGTTGATCGGCTGGGGTTCGACGAAAGGTGTCATCGAAGAAGCCTGCGAGATCCTCAATGAGGAAGGAATCTCCGCCAATCAATTGCAAATTCGCTGGCTCGTGCCGCTGCATGGCGAAGCCATTCTCGAAATCTTGAAAGACTCGCGGCACACCATCATCGTCGAAAATAATTTCAGCGGCCAGTTTGCCCGCTACCTGCGCAGCGAAACGAGTTTTGTGCCGGACGGCCACATCCGCAAGTACGACGGCGAACCTTTCATGCCGCACCACGTTGTCGAGGCCGTGAAGGAGCAACTCGCCGGGCAGAGGAAACTCTCTGTTCCCATGCACGAGATTATGGTCTGAGGAGGAGACGCAAATGGCGACAGGCGTACAGCGTGCCAGTCAGCAACTGACCATGGCGGATTTGAAAGGCAAAGTTGATCCCGACTGGTGTCCCGGATGCGGCGATTTTGGTGTGCTCGCCGCGGTACAAAAAGCTCTGGTCGAGCTGCGCATCCCGACTCACAATGTGGTCACCATCAGCGGCATCGGCTGCTCCTCCAACTTCCCCGGATACATGAATACCTACGGCATGCACACTCTGCATGGCCGCGCCCTCGCCGTGGCCACTGGACTGAAGCTTGCCAATCATGAACTCACCGTGCTGGTGACGGGCGGCGACGGTGACGGTTTCGGGATCGGCGGCAACCACTTCGTTCATTCGATGCGCCGCAATGTGGATCTGCTCTACATCGTCATGGACAACCAGATCTATGGCCTGACCACCGGCCAGACGTCGCCAACCAGCCGCGTCGGCATGAAGACGAAGAGCATGCCCTTCGGTAACATCGAGGCCCCGGTCAACCCCATTTCCCTCGCTCTGGCCGCAGGCGCCACCTTCGTCGCCCGCGGGTACAGCGCCGAGCAGAAGCACCTCACGGAACTCATCAAGCAAGGAATCGAGCATCCGGGCTTCTCCTTCCTGGATGTTTTCAGCCCGTGCGTCACCTACAATCACGACAATACTTATCAGTGGTTCCGTCCGCGCGTAAAAAAGCTCGAGGACGATTCCGCGCATGACCCCACGAACTGGATGGCCGCCATGGAAAAATCTCTGCTCTGGGGCGACGAGATTCCCATCGGGAAATTCTTCGAGCGCACCGACGTTTCCACGTTGCACGGAGCCGAGCCTGTCTTAAACGATGGGCCGCTTGTCCATCACGATCCTCGTGTGCCTCCTGACGTGGCCCGTTTGTTCGTTGAAGAGCTAATGTAGCGACGCATACAGAGGTTGTGGCCAGACCATCTGTTCTTCGCCACTGCGGATTCACACCAAACCAACATCGAAGCGGAAGCCCTAAAGGCTTGACGATCCCCCGCTATTAGTACAATACTGACAGAGTCATGAGTGACCTAATGCTGCTGGCCAATTTGCTTGGCGGACCCAAGCACGGGTACGCCCTCAAGAAGCAGGTGGGACTGCTATCCGGCCAAAGCGAGATGCACAACAATCTTGTTTATCCGCTCCTCCGGCGATTTGTGAAGAGCGGCTGGGTGAGCCAGCGCAAAGGCCCCGGCGAGCGCGGCCAGACCCGCGAGATTTACGCGCTTACGAAAAAAGGCAGGCAAGAACTGCTCCGGCGCTTGAGCCATTTCACGGGCAAGGAGGCGGCTTTAGAGAACGCTTTCCATTTGCGCGTTGGATTGTTCATGGTGCTAGATACCGAGGCTCGGAGCCGGATTCTCGCCGCGCGAGATGAGTGGCTGGCCGCGCGCGAGCAGCGCCTCGCGCGGATTTCCGGCGCGCTGGATACAGGCCCGTGGGGCCGCGAGGTCGTACATTTTCTGCGCGATCGCATTCGCTCGGAGCGCCAGTGGATTTTCCGGCTGAAGCGCAAGCTCGCCAGTCAGGGATCTTGATCGTCAGATCGTAAGTGGAGGGACACATGGATTTCTCTTCAACCCGGCAATGGATAAACGCTCTATGGATCTTGTTTGGATTGTACTGGCTGGTCTCCGCGCTCAAGCGGAAGAAAACCAAGCTGCGCGAAACGTGGATCCAGCGCTCCCGCTACGTGCTTCCCCTAGTGGGCGCCTGGTACCTGTTGGTGCGACCGGAAGCGCACTACGGGTGGCTCGGTGCGCGCTTTGTACCTGCGCAGCCAGCGGTCGAATGGATCGGGGTTCTGCTGACCGCCACGGGAGTGGCCGTCGCGTTCTGGGCGCGCTGGCATCTAGGGGCCAATTGGAGCGGCGTAGTCACGCTGAAAGAAGGGCACGAGTTAATCCGCACCGGGCCGTATCGCGCCATTCGCCACCCAATTTATACGGGGATTCTGCTCGGTCTGCTTGGGACGGCGATTGCCATTGGCGAAGTGCGCGGATTGCTCGCGGTGGCCATTGCTTGGCTGTCCTTTTACGTAAAGGCGCGCCGCGAAGAATCCTTTCTCACGCAGGAATTCGGCGAAAAGTTTGAAGCGCACGCGAAGCAGACCGGGATGTTCTTGCCGCGAGCGTGAGGAAGTGTGGCCCAGATCATGCCCTCTCATTTCTTGGCGATGGGAAGAACATGCAGCTTATGGCCAAACAAAAACAGCCTCCAAATTGGGGGGCACAAACAAATTTGGGCGGCCATGACTGAATAAAAAACGCGGAGCAGATTAATTACGTGGCGCCGACCCCGGTTCCCAGGCTTTCGTCGGCCACAGGGCTAGGCCGGCCGCGCCACGTGGAGAAACCCTCCTTGACGAGGCTGGAAATCGTACGGCGATTTTGATAAATCAATTTCAGCCACGCCAAAGGGCCCATTTGGGGGAAATAAATTCCTCGGAAACACATGCGAGCGATGAAAATATTTATCCGATAGCCCAGCGGTTTGTCCTTGAGCGAATCGACAGCTTGAGCCATGGCTTCCGGGCTGTACGCATGAGCCCACCCAGCTCTCACTTCGGCATGCGCCTCCTCAATGGTCATCTTCAGTGGCGTGTGAGCCATCGCAAACGGGATGAACTCCTGCCAGTGCTTCGGCCGTGTCAATCGCCCGGCGGCCTCCAGCCTTTTGTAGAGCGGCGTCGCGGGCAAAGGGGTGAGCAATCCAAAAATGGGCAGTCCTGCGGGCCAGGTACGAATTTCTTTAAGAGTGCGCTCCGCGACACCCACGGTGTCGTTGTCCATGCCGAAAATGAAAGAAGTGATGGCATAAACGTTGCGCTGGGCGAGCCTCTGGAGCACGGCGGCATACTCGCCCGGTTTGTTGAAGCCCTTGTTTACGTCGGCGAGGTTCGTGGGATCGATGGACTCCATGCCGATGAAGACCCACTTCCCTCCGGAGGCGGCGATGAGGTCCACGAGCTCTTCGTCGCGCAGAAGATTGGCGCTGATCTGCGCGACCCAGTGGACCTGAGCATCCGCGGCGATAATGTCGCGCAACAGGGATTTCGTGCGCTTGATGTTGATGGCGAAATTGTCGTCGATGAAGAAGACGGCAATCTGGCCGCCCTCGCTCTTGGCCCGGGCTTTCAGGAGGAGCAGCTCATTCACCACGCTTTCGTTGGTGCGAAAGCGGATGGAGTCGCCAAAAAATCCCGTTACCGTGCAGAACTCGCAGCCATAAGGACAGCCGCGCCCGGACTCCATCGGAATGATGCGAAATGTGCCCCAGCCATCACTGATACGCTGGAGCGTGCGCTTGGCCATTTTTGGAACGAGATTAAACTGGTCGAGATTTATTTTGTCCCACGGAATCGCGGGATATTCCTTGAGGCTGGGTTTGCGTTCCTGGCCGAAGTCATCCACAGGTGCATAAATATCCTTGAGCTGGCCGCGTGCGGCATCCTCGACGATCCTTGGCCAGGTTTCATCGGCTTCGCCTAGAGCCACGGCGTCGGCGTGGCGCGGACCGCCGTTTCGACCGAGGGCTTCGTCAGCCTCTTCCGTGACGTGAGGTCCGCCCATCACCACCGGCACGCCAACGGCGCGGATCGCATCGGCCATGCGGTAGGCCTTGGCGATCATACGGGTCATCGCGCCGATCCCCACAAGTCCGATATTTTGTTCACGCACAAAACGGGCGATGCCCGCTTCATCCATGGGTTGCGCGTTGCCGTCAATCAACACCACTTCGTGGCCTTCGGGAGTCAGCGACTGGAGCAGAAACATCCACAGATGAGGCATGAAATTGCGAGTGACCCCGTTATCGGGGTTGTACAGCAAAATGCGCATGTGCGGATCTCCATTTAGATAGTTTTCCTAGCGCTGGGCCGGAAAAGCCGCGATCTAAACGTTCTGTGTCTGGGAGCCGGAGGGAGAGCCAACAACCAGACCTTGACCATACCACTTTCTCGATAAACTGGTCACACGATTTCAGAATTAATTTGCAGCATCAGTAATCAGGACCGAGGGCGGTTGCTATCCCGCCGTGTTTGTAGGCAGCAGGTGGACTCCAGGCATCGAGTGAGAGAGAATCTTCGCCGTGTACACTCGTTTCTTTCAACTGCTCCCGGCATTTTTGTGCCTGTTTTCTGGCGCTTCGAGTCTAATTGCGCAAACCGCCGCGAACACCTCTGTAGCCAATGAGCCCGCTCGACCTGCATATCTCGACCCCAGCCTTCCTGTGGAACAACGCGTGAACGATCTGGTCTCGTGCCTGACTCTCGAGGAAAAAGTTGCGCAGATGCAGGATGTCGCACCGGGGATTCCGCGGCTCGGCATTCCCGCCTACAATTGGTGGAACGAAGGCTTGCACGGCGTGGCGCGTTCCGGGAATGCCACCGTCTTTCCCCAGGCCATCGGGCTTGCCGCTACCTGGGACACCGATCTGATTCATCGCGTCGGCGATGTGATCTCCACCGAAGCTCGCGCCAAATACAACGACGCCATCCAGCATGGAAACACCAGCCGCTACTACGGCCTCACCTTTTGGTCTCCCAATATCAATATTTTTCGCGACCCCCGCTGGGGACGCGGCCAGGAAACCTATGGCGAAGATCCCTACCTCACTAGCCGCATCGGAGTGGCGTTCGTTACTGGTTTGCAAGGCGACAACCCGAACTACTTGAAAACTGTCTCGACGCCCAAACACTTTGCCGTTCACAGCGGCCCTGAAGTTCTGCGCCATCGCTTTAACGTGCCGGTTTCCCCCCACGATCTGGCGGACACCTACACTCCCGCATTTCGCGCCACCATCATGGAAGGCAAAGCCGATTCGGTCATGTGCGCGTACAACGCTGTGCGCGGCGATCCGGCGTGCGCCAATCACTTTCTCTTTGACACTCTGCGCAACAAATGGGGCTTCCAAGGCTACGTTGTCTCGGACTGCTGGGCCATCAGCGACCTCCATCAAGGCCACGGTTTCGTTCTCACTCTCGAACAAGCTGCAGCACTCGCCGTGAAAGCGGGAACGGACTTGAGCTGCGGCCCCGAATTTGCCGCTCTCCCGTTCGCCGTCAGGAATCGACTGCTTTCAAGCGACGACATCGATCGCGCCGTCAAGCGCCTGTTCGAAGCCAGGTTTCGCCTCGGCATGTTTGACCCGCCGGACCACGTCCCCTGGTCGAAACTGACTATCGCTGACAACGACACTCCTGAGCATCGCCGGATTTCGCTCGAAGCCGCGCGTAAATCAATCGTGCTGTTGAAAAACGAGCGCAACACGTTGCCTCTGAAATCTTCCGTGAAAACCATCGCGGTCATCGGCCCCAATGCCGATTCCTTGAGCGTCCTCCTCGGCAACTACAATGGCAACCCATCCAGCTACACCACCATTCTCGATGGGCTTCGAAAGCGCTTTCGAAACGCGAAAATTCTCACCGCCAAGGGATCTCCGATCACCGAAACCAGCGCCGTCGTTCTTCCCTCCGAACACCTTCGCACTGGTGGTGCAAATTCCCAACCTGGCCTGAGCGCCGAATACTTTGCCAATCTCAATTTTTCAGGCGCTCCGGTCTTGAAACGCGTGGATGCGAGCGTGGATTTCGAATGGAACAATGTCTCGCCCGGCCCCGGCGTTCCCGCCGGCAATTATTCCATTCGCTGGACCGGCGAACTGGTCCCGCCCGTCGACGGTGAATACCGCCTGGGCGCCAGCGCCGACGGCGGCTATCGCATTTACCTGGATGGAAAAAAGTCTATCGATGAGTTGGCGCCCCATGGCGCGCGCACGATGACTACTCTCGTTCATCTACAGGCGGGCCGCCCCTATCCGATTCGAATCGAGTACTTCCACGGCTGGTGGGAAGCCACGGCGCGCCTCCTCTGGCTGCCGCCGAATCTGACCCAAGATGCCGTCAACGCCGCGCGCAGGGCGGACGTCGTCATCGCTGTCGTCGGCATCACCGCGCAATTCGAAGGTGAGGAAAGTGATTCCAGCGATCCGGGTTTCTTTGGTGGCGATCGCCTGGACCTCAATCTTCCCCGACCTCAAGAAGAGCTTCTCGAGTCCGTCGCCGCCACGGGAAAGCCTCTGATCGTTGTCCTCACCAGCGGCAGCGCACTCGCCGTCAATTGGGCGCAGGAACACGCGGCCGCCATTCTCGAAGCCTGGTATCCGGGCGAAGAAGGTGGCGCGGCTGTCGCCGATGTTCTTTCCGGCGACTACAATCCCGCAGGAAGGCTTCCGGTTACTTTCTATCAATCCGTCGCGCAACTCCCGCCGTTTGGCAACTACTCTATGTCGGGCCGCACCTATCGCTACTTCACCGAGCCCCCGCTCTATCCCTTCGGGTACGGCTTGAGTTTTTCGTCCTTCAATTATTCCGACGCGAAAGTGAGCCCGCCGCAAATCGCCGCCGACGGCACGGTCACTGTCTCTGTTCGCGTGACCAACTCGAGTTCCGCCCTGGGTGACGAGGTTGTGCAGCTTTATCTCGCGCATCCAAGCGTTAATGGCGCTCCGATTCGCGCTCTGTCTGGATTCCAGCGCATCCATCTCGACGCCGCAGCCTTCAAAACTGTGGAATTCACTTTGCGCGACCGTGACTTGAGTATTGTCGATGAAGCCGGAGCCCGCCGCATTGTCCCCGGCGCGGTCGATGTCTGGATCGGCGGCGGCCAACCAGTCGCCGGCCCGCGTCAGCCTCCAACCAAGGGCGCCCGGACATCATTCGAAATCACATCCGGCGCGACTCTACCTGACTGATGATTTGCTCCTGGATTTGCTTCGGACTGCAGGTCCTGAGGCGTTCGAAAGGTCGGCCATGAATCGACACCGTATCCTCGTCTTGCTCTTCATCTTTTTACTTGCGGGCTCGCTCTTTGACGCCCACGCTCAGGATGCTGGCAAGACTCTTGCCGAACGGCTCGGCTTTCCCCGCGATGCAAAACTCCTGATTGTTCACGCCGATGACGTTGGCGTCACCCACTCCGTGAACGCCGCAACCATCAAAGCTCTCGACACCGGGCTCGTCAACTCCGCGAGCATTATGGTTCCCTGCCCATGGTTCCCCGAAATTGCCGACTATGCCAAATCGCATCCCGATCTCGATTTCGGTCTCCACCTTACGCTGACCAGCGAGCGCGTCTACTACCGCTGGGGTCCCGTCGCCGCGAAAGATAAAGTCCCGAGCCTCATCGACGAGAACGGCTATTTCCATCACGACTGGAACGCCGCCCCAAAAATCAACCCCCACGAGGTCGAGTTGGAGCTTCGTGCGCAAATCGACCGCGCCTACGTCATGGGCGTACGCCCCACCCATCTCGATTCCCACCAATATCGCCTCTACGAAAATGGCAAAGATCTTTTCGAAGTCGTTCTCCGGCTTGCCCACGAATACAAATTGCCGGTCTTCACCGCGCGCGATTGGTTCGCGGACCACCCTTATTTGGAGTCCAGCTTAACTCCCGCCGATATCGTCCTCGACCACACCGTTACCGTCCCTCCTACTGTTCCTCCTGAAAAATGGTCCGAGTTTTACAAAACTGCCCTCAAAAATCTTCAGCCCGGCGTCACCGAATTCGTCATCCACGTCGCCTTCGCCGACGACGAAATGAAAGCCGCCACGCGCGAGCGCGACACCTGGGGCGCCGCATGGCGCCAGCGCGATTTCGATTTCTTCACCAGCCCCGAATTCCGCCAGTTGCTTCAGCAACAAAACATCCGGCTCGTTACCTGGCGCGAATTGGCCCGCGCTATCCATCCGTGAGTTTTTCATCGCCGCGCATTTTCTTCCCTTCGGAAGCTGTTTCGCGTTATTTTTTCTATGGAAGCTTTCATTGAATGGAGCGCGCATGCTAGGTGAACCGGACCCGCAAAAAAAATCTGCCCTCAAGAATCCTTTCCTCTATTCCTGGGCCGTTCTCGCCGTCGCCGCGCTAGTCGTTTGCGGAATTCTTTTCTCCCGTTGGCTGGAAAACCGCACCCTCGAAAGACGCGCCAGGGAAGAGCGCACTCAGAAACAGCAGGAACAGGATCGCGCCACTATCGAACAAATGGGTGGCAAGGAACTCGCCATCCAAAACTTCTACGCCACCCCAGGAACGATTCGCCGCGGCGAAACCGTGCAGTTGTGTTACGGCGTAGCCAACGCCAAAATCGTCAAGCTGGAACCGCAGTCCAATCCCGTCTGGCCCTCCTATTCCCGCTGCGTTGATGTAACTCCCACGAAATCAACTACCTACACGCTGACCATCGCTGACGCTGCCGGCAACACCAAAACGCAGACTCTGGAAGTAAAAGTCCGCTGACTTACCGGCCGCGCCTCTTGGCGCCGATTGTTGCGCTTCCCCTTGTGACTTCAATTCTCTCCCATCTATAATGTTTCCTTCAGCGGGGTACGGGAGACCAAGCGTTGCTCCCGGACTCCGCGGACTTTTTTAGCGAACGCACAACTGACGACCATGTCCGACCCACTAGCGAAGATCAAGAAAAAGCTGCAGGACGAGATCGACCAGCTCTCTCACGAGCTCAGCGTCGAACTTCCCAAGGAGATTGCCGTCGCCCGCGCCCACGGCGACCTCTCCGAAAACGCCGAGTACAAATTCGCCAAAGAGCGCCAGAGCTACGTCAACCTCAAGATCACCCACCTCAAAAAGCGCATGGGCGATCTGAGCATGCTGAACCTCACAAACATTCCCAAGGACCGCTCCGGCTACGGCTCGCGCCTTACTGTTCTGGATGTACAGCGCGACACAAAAATCGATTACACTCTCGTGAGCACCGAGGAAGCCGACGCCGAGAAGGGTCTGATTTCCACCACTTCGCCGATCGGCAAGGCGCTCCTCAATCGCAAGGTTGGCGACGAAATCGAAGTTGCCACGCCCGCGGGAAAGAAAGAGTTCGAAGTCGTTCGCCTCGTCACCATCCACGAGGGCGAGTAACCTTCTGGTAGTTCCGGGCGTCTCACTAAACAAACCGTGTGGGGCGCCTGTGAGGATTTATGAATTGGGGAGCAGGCTCGGGGCTCGGGCCCCTGACCGTTTTCGCTTATCTGTTGTTCCTGGCTGGCGCCGCGCTCATGTGGCGCAGTCGCGGTGATTTCTCCGTGTGGTTCCACGATGAACTTTCTTTTTTCCGGCGCAACTTTTCGCGATACACGCCGGCCGGGCCGTTTTACACCCTCCGCGAGGAATCCCGCCTCAAAGCCATCCCGGTTTCTTTCGTGGGATCCATCACGCGATTTCCTCGCCGCCGCGTCAACCGCCCTGCCATTCTTCTCTTTCTCGGCTTTCTTCTTTTCCTTCTCGATTTCTTAGTCTGAATCTTCTTTCTTCTCCGCGCTTTCTCGGATTTCTATTTTCCATTTTCCTTTTTCTCTGCGATTCTTTGGTCATGAAACCATCTCTGATTGTTCACGGCGGCGCGTGGGACATTCCTGACGAAGCCGTTGACGCTTGCAAATCCGGCTGCCATCGCGCGCTTACCGCGGGCTGG
>Ga0137415_10002500_pt1 | contig 18322 bp, 17 predicted proteins | sample CZODoug3_1_1_16f_FD_183082 | JGI IMG/M metagenome (GOLD analysis project Ga0137415, IMG submission 183082) | Vadose zone soil fungal communities from Angelo Coast Range Reserve, California, USA - CZODoug3_1_1_16fungal (Hybrid Assembly) | ecosystem: Environmental > Terrestrial > Soil > Vadose...
CCGTCAGGTACAACAGCGCATACAGCAGCATCGAGCCGTGACCGGCAGAAAGCACAAACCGGTCGCGATCCGGCCACGCCGGATCGGAGGGATCGAATTTGAGGAAGCGCGAAAACAGCACCGTCGCCACATCGGCCATGCCCATCGGCATGCCGGGATGACCCGACTTCGCCTTTTCGACCGCGTCGATCGCCAGAAAGCGGATCGCGTTGGCCAATTCCGCATGCGAAACAGTCGGACGACCGGCGAATGAAGTGAGAGCATGAATACTCATACTGTGCGCCTCTTGCGTTCCATCAGTTGCAGGATCAACGGGGTGAGGATGAGCTGCATCGCCAGGTCGAGCTTCGATCCGTGGATCACGATCGAATTGGCGCGCGACATGAAGCTGTTCGGAATCATCGACAGCAGATAGGGAAAATCGATGCCGCGCGGATTCTTGAGACGGATCACCACCATCGATTCGTCCGGCGTCGGAATCCAGCGCGCGATGAACGGATTTGAGGTATCGACGGTCGGCACGCGCTGGAAATTGATGTCGGTCTCGGCGAATTGCGGACAGATGTAGTTTACGTAATCCGGCATCCGCCGCAGGATGGTGTCGGTCACCGCCTCCTGGGTGTAGCCGCGGGCGCTGCGGTCACGGTGCAGCTTCTGGATCCATTCCAGATTGATGACAGGCACGACGCCAATCTTGAGATCGGCATATTGTGCGATATTGACCTTGTCGGTCACAACAGCGCCGTGAAGACCCTCGTAGAACAGCAAATCTGAGTCTTCGGGAAGCGGTCCCCATTCGGTAAAAGTGCCGGGTTCTGCGGCGTACAGCTTGGCTTCGTCATCGTCGTGGACGTAGTGACGCGTTGTTCCGGTGCCGGATTCGCCGTAATCGCGAAACAGTCGTTCCAGCTCTTCGAAAAGGTTGGTTTCGGGACTGAAGTGGCTGAAATGCTTGTTGCCGCGTTCGCCCTCCTCCGACATTTTTGTGCGCATTTCGATGCGATTGTAACGATGGAAAGCGTCGCCTTCGATATAGGCCGCCGCTACCTTTTCGCGGCGGAAGATATTCTCGAAAGTCCTTTTCACCGACGTCGTGCCGGCGCCGGATGAACCCGTGATCGATATGATGGGATGACTGCGCGACATCGGACTTGTCCCGGCTCAAAGAAACAGGCCGCGCCGCGCAAACAGCGGCGCGTCGCTATTGTCGAACATCGGTTCAATCCCTTCGTGGATGGCAGCGACGTCGCGAACGCCTCGCACCGAGCCCATGATCAAGGGCACCCGCTGATGCGGCGATTTCGCACCAAGTTCCAGAATTCGCCGGCGTCCCGTCGTCGCGGCACCTCCCGCCCACTCCATCACCAGCGCCATCGGATGGGCTTCATACAGAAGCCGAAGCCTTCCTTCGCGATATCCGGGGCGGGCGTCGGCCGGATAAAGAAAGACGCCGCCGCGCACCAGGATGCGAAGGGATTCGGCGACCAGCGAGCCGATCCACCGCATATTGAAATCGGCCTCGCCGCCGCCGTTGGTGCCGGCGAGACATTCGTCGATGTAGGTGCGGACAGGTCCGTGCCAGTGCCGGCGATTGGACGCATTGATGGCAAATTCCGGCGTATCCGGTGCGACTCGAACGCCCTGTGCAATCAACAGGAATTTCTGCGTGCGCCGGCTGAGAATGAAGATATCGACGCGCGCGTTGAGCGCGAGAACCAACGTGGTTTGCGGACCGTAGACGATAAATCCGGCGGCACACTGCGCGGTGCCGGGTTCGAAGAAGGTCGAGAGAATGTCGTTGCCCCGGGGACGGATCGAAAAGATAGTGCCGACCGAGATGTTGTTTTCCAGGTTGGCCGATCCGTCCAGCGGGTCGATCGCGACGCAGAGCGGCGCCTCGGGATTGAGGATCGCAGGTAGCGGCGCTTCCTCGGAAAGAATTGCCGCGACCGGGGTGTTGCGCAACGCGTGGCGCATCATTTCGTCGGCGGCAACATCGATGTCCTTTTGTTGATCGCCGTCGGAATTGATGCCGCCATTTTTTCCGGTAATGCCGAGCAGTGGCCCGTCGGCGATCAGAGCGGCAAGATCGACCGCGGCGGCAGCAATGGCCTCGACCACTTCGCCAACCGCAGCGCCATGCGACGACTGCGATGCGGAGCGATCGAGATGCGAACGCAAGTTCACGCGCACGTCCATGGTCGTCTCCTTGCGCCCGCTTCGGAGCGCTCCCACGTTTCGCCGGTCAGCGATCCGCCCAACCAGAGAAGCGCAATTTGCCGGATTAGTAAAATTTTGTTATCTAGGGGGTCAGCAAAGTTTTCCTTATAAGGGGCTATCATGGCAGGTCGATTTTTGCGGGAATTGACGATCCGCCAGCTGAGGGCACTGGCAGCCGTGCAGAAACATCGGTCGGTCACTGCAGCGGCCAAGCAACTTCATCTTACGCAACCTGCGGTCACGCTTCAGCTTCGCAACTTGCAGGCGCTCGCGGGGCTACCTCTGATCCAGCGTACCGGCGACGGCATGCTGCTGACGGACGCCGGGCACGAAGTGCTTGCGCTCACCGAGCGTATCGAGGCTGCGATCGTATCCTGCGAGACCTCGCTTGATATGATTGCGGGAAAGACAGCGGGGCGTATTTCCATCGGCGCCGTCAGTACTGCCAAATATTTTGTGCCGTTCGCGATCTCCGGATTTTCCAGGTTGTATCCGAACGTCGATGTCACGCTCTCGATCGGCAACCGGCAGGAGATCGGCACGGCGCTTCGCGGTTACGATCTGGATATTGCGATCATGGGACGTCCGCCGGTTGATATCCCCATGAACGTTCATCTGATCGGCGATCATCCCCATGTCATCATCGCACCGACCGGACATCGCCTGGCGCGAAAAGCGCATCTGCCGCCGGGTGCCCTTGCCGACGAAATTTTCCTGACGCGCGAGCCCGGATCCGGAACACGCGGCCTGATGGAGCAATTGTTCGAAACCGCCGGCGTTCGTCCAAAGATCGGCATGACGATGAGCAGCAACGAGACCATCAAGCAGGCGGTGATCGCCGGCTTGGGCATTGCATTCATTTCTGCGCACACCGTTGCAACCGAACTTGATGAACGACGATTGGTGACGCTCGATGTCGATGGCTTGCCAGTGGTCCGTCAATGGTTCGTGCTGTCACGCAAGGACAAGGTGCTCTTGCCCCCGGCGCAGGCGATGCTCGAGTTCCTCAGCGCCAAGGGAGCTCAATTTTTGCCGCGCACCCACGGCAGGCTGCGCCTCACACGGCCGTCGGTCCGCGCGCGCGGATGACGGCCGCGGGAGGGCCGATCACGCCGCTTTAGAAGACCGGACTCCGCCCAGATCTGCTACGGGTCGGACATGATGGCAGCTGCGCTGGCGGCGGTCGCCACCAGCGCGAGCTTGCGCAAGGTCTGCCGCTTCAGGCCGCTTTGGATCTGGATTGCGCCACATGGGTGGCGATCGCATCCATCAGGGCCGGCGACAGACAATCATAGGGCTCAAGTCCGAGTTCTTTGAGACGCGAGCGGATGCCGGGCATCTCAGACGGGTTGACGCCCGCCTCAATCACGGACGACACAAATGCCGCAAATCCCGGAGCGGCAGACCCGGCTTCCTGGAACAGTTCGGGATGGATGAAGTCCAGACCGTAGAACGGATGCGCCTTGTTCTCGATGCGGCCGTACATATGCGTGCCGCAAACCTTGCAGGCGTGCCGCTGGATCGCCGCCGAGGCGTCGACGACCTGAAGCTTGTCGCCGTTTTCGAGCACCTTCACGTTGTCGCGCGGGACGACGGCGACTACGGAAAAGATCGCCCCGTCGGGCTTCCAGCATTTGGTGCAGCCACAGGCGTGGTTGTGGGCGACATCGCCCGTGATCGCGACTTTGACCGGCTTGTCCTTGCATTTGCAGACCAGGGTGCCGCCGGCGAAGTTGCCCGAACCCTTTTTCACTCCGTTATCAACGGATGGGTGGATATGAACAGTCATAGGCCTATCCTCCTTGTGTTTGATATTTTTGCTTCAGAACACGACAACCGAACGGATCGACTTGCCTTCATGCATCAGGTCGAAGCCCTTGTTGATCTCCTCCAGCTTGAGGACATGGGTGATCATCGGATCGATCTGGATCTTCCCGTTCATGTACCAGTCGACGATTTTCGGCACGTCGGTGCGGCCGCGGGCGCCGCCGAACGCGGTGCCCTTCCAGACCCGGCCGGTCACGAGCTGGAATGGCCGGGTTGAAATTTCCTTTCCAGCTTCCGCCACCCCGATCACCACCGAGACGCCCCAGCCGCGGTGGCATGCCTCCAGCGCCTGGCGCATCACGGTGGTGTTGCCGGTGCAGTCGAAGGTGAAGTCGGCGCCGCCATCGGTCAGGGCGACCAGATGCTGGACGATGTCGCCACCGACCTTCGATGGATTGACGAAATGCGTCATGCCGAAGCGACGGCCCCATTCCTCCTTGGAATCGTTGAGGTCGACCCCGATGATCTTGTCGGCGCCTACCATCCTTGCGCCCTGAATCACGTTGAGCCCGATGCCGCCAAGTCCGAACACCACGACGTTGGCGCCCGGTGTGACCTTGGCGGTGTTGACCACGGCGCCGACGCCGGTCGTCACGCCGCAGCCGATGTAGCAGCTTTTGTCGAACGGCGCGTCTTCGCGGATCTTTGCGACGGCGATTTCCGGCAGCACGGTGAAGTTCGAAAACGTCGAGCAGCCCATGTAGTGGAAGATAGGTTTGCCATTGTAGCCAAAGCGCGTGGTGCCATCGGGCATCAGGCCCTTGCCCTGCGTCGCGCGGATCGCGGTGCAAAGATTGGTCTTGCCGCTGAGACAGCTTTTGCACTGGCGGCATTCGGGCGTGTAAAGCGGGATCACATGATCGCCTGGCTTCACCGACATCACGCCCGCTCCCACCTCGCGAACAATGCCGGCACCCTCATGGCCGAGGATCGACGGAAAGATTCCTTCGCTGTCGAAACCGTCAAGGGTGTAGGCGTCGGTGTGGCAGATGCCGGTCGCCTTGATCTCGACTAGGACTTCACCCGCCTTCGGGCCATCCAGATCAAGCTCGACGATTTCAAGCGGCCTTTTGGCTTCGAACGCGACAGCGGCGCGTGTCTTCATCTGTTTCATCTCCCTCAAGAGCTTGGCTTTTTTCGAGTTCCTTCGCCGGAACGACGCCAATTGCTTTTTTGTGCGCAGTGAAACGCGATGCGCAGAACCCGGACAAGGATCCCGTCTTTCCCCAGAGCATTACACGCCCACGCGGGACGTCAAGGCTGGCGAATCCAAACGTCTCGATTTTTTTATCGGCAACGTCGGCCGGTGGCGAAGCGGATGTGCCGCATTGCGGCGTAAAGCTATTTCCTCGCTGCGGGCGGACACAATGTGCTGCATCGCGGCGCAAGAAAATCGGCCGACCTGACCGTAGTGGTAAGATTACCGGAACGGAAAAAAGGCGGTCTGATGGCAGCCATGCCGGTCCAAACATCAGCTGTGGGTTGGATTGCGCCGGATTACCGGCGGGATCAGGTCAGGCTGCTCTCGATTGCCAATCGCACCAGTTCGGCGGATGTACGCACGCCGAGCTTCTGGCGCATAATGGAAGATGTATTGGCAATCGTCTTGTACGATGCATGTACCAGCCACGCGATCTCGGAAAGACTTTTTCCTGCGCTGAGCAAACGCAGTATCTCGATCTCGCGCGACGTCAGTTTTGACAGCGGGTTCTGGGTTAACGAAGGGCCGGCGAACGCGATACTCTGGGCGATTGCGGGCGGTAGGTATGTCGCGCCTTTGCCCACCTCGCGGATGGCCTCAACGAGGTTGCACGGATCTCCGGATTTGGAGACATAGCCCTTGGCGCCGATTTCGATGGCGCGCGCGGCGAATATCGGATCGTCGTTCATGCTGAACATGATGATGCGTGCGGATGCGACGCGCGCCAGAATGCGCCGCGCCAATTCAAACCCGGAAACCGTCGGCAGGTTGATGTCGAGAACGCAGATGTCCGGATGTTCGGCGACAAACGTGCGCTCGCCGCTCTCCGCGTCGGACGCTTCCAGTATCACGATCTCAGGATCCCCTGCGAGTAACGCACGGCAACCCGAGGCGACGATGGGATGATCGTCAACGATCAGAACGCGCATTGGCATTGGTCCCAAATATCAGCGTCAGTCTGCGTTGTTGCATCGCATCAGATTGAACCACAGAACGTCCACCATCGCGACGCGTTGCCCAGCGGATTAGGCATCCCAAACGTAATTGCTGTACGGTTCAATTAGATAGCCGCCTTTTTTATCTGTCAACGCTCCTCTTGACGAGGGGACCACGCGGCGCGGTATTGGACCAAAGCTATGTGGCAGAAACTATCTTTGCGCGCCCGGCTCAACATGCTTCTGGCGCTGGTTCTTACGCTGGGTTTGGCCTTCAACATTGCGCGGCTTATGCTGGAGGCCGCGCCTCGCGTGCAGGCCGAAGACCAAAGCGTCATACGACTGGCGCGCGAATTCATCGAAACGCTGGTCGCCGGTCTGAATGAAACACCAGACCCCGATGCGAGGCTCAATCAGATTGTCCAGGATCTCAACCGGCTGCGTCATGTCAGCATTACGCGGCAGGATGATGCGATCGAGAACACGCCGTTGGCGACCGACCGCGCCAACGAAGATCGCGAGCCGTATTCGTTGCCTGCGTGGTTCGTCGCGCTGGTTCATCCGGAAAAGACTGCCGTGAATGTCCCCATTTCCATCAACGGAAAGGCGGGATCACTGGTGATCACCTCGCATCCGAACGACGAGATGACCGAGATTTGGGACGGAATCGTTACCCAGCTCCAGGTCGGTTCGGCGATCGCCGTCGCCCTTTTTCTGATTACGATGATGGTGGTTAGCCGGGCGCTCGCGCCAATTCAGGCGCTTTCAGAGGCGATGACGAAGCTCGAATCCGGCGGCTATGACACGCGTGTTAAACCGGACGGCCCGCCCGAACTGGCCGCGATCTGCACCAAGCTGAACCATCTTGCGGCCGCATTGGGGGACGCGGTGGAGGACAAGAGGCGCCTGGCTGAGCGCGTCGTCTCACTGCAGGACGTCGAGCGCAAGGAGATTGCACGGGAGCTGCATGACGAGTTCGGACCTCATCTTTTCGCGCTGCGCGCGCACGCCAGCTCGCTGATGCGGATTGCCGAGGCGCGCGAACCGAACAAGCATGCCTTGCAAAAGCACGGCGGCGCCATACTGGAACAAGTAAACGCCTTGCAGCAATTTAATCGGCGGGTCCTTGAAAAGTTGCGGCCTGTCGGACTGACGGAACTTGGCCTTCGCGAAGCGCTCGGTGCTCTTCTGCGCCTGTGGGGTGAATCTCATCCTGGTGTGGTCATCGAAACTGCAATTTCGCCGTCGCTCGGAAAGACTGGAGAGACGGCCGATTTGACGATTTACCGCACCGTTCAGGAAGCGCTGACAAATGTTTTTCGGCACGCTGGCGCGACATCGGTCAACGTGACCATCGAAGCTGTGGAACAGCTTTCGGGCATGGAGCGCGGCAGCCGCGAGTGGGCGCTGGTACGTGTGCGCGACAATGGCAGCGGGCTAAGTCCGGATCACAGGCTGGGCCTTGGCTTGACAGGAATGCGCGAGCGGATCTTGGCATTGGGTGGCACACTTACCGTCGCCTCCAGTGATGGTGGAGTAATCGTTGAGGCGCTCGTTCCCAAGGGTGGGCGCTAGCAAAAACACTAGAAGCCGCAGCACAAAGCCTCACGCTGATCGAGAGCATTGCTGGACCGGTCACGCTAGACTGATCCGGGAATTTATCCCGAATTTCTCGGGAAAAAGGCGCCCACGGAACCGGACGTTTTACAGGTAGCGCAGCTTTATCGGCACACTAGTATCACCCATACCCAACCGGCGGTACCAGAACAGCCGGAGCGGAGTGGGATGAGGCAGATGGGCGCTCGATTCCTGTTTATCGTATCGATATCGATATGCCTGCTTCCCGACAACGAATGTGCTTACGCGCAAGACGCGCCCGGCGCCGTTCAGGCCTTGCCACCGATCGTGGTCTCCCGAACGACGCCAAGCGTCAAACGCGGCCGCACCCAACATGCGGCGCGCGTTGTTCGGACCTTGCCGACTGTCTTCGTATACCCGACCACGCCGATACCGGGCTCGGGGATAAATGCTGATAAGGTGCCGGCCAGCGTCAATGTGGTCGATACAAAGCAAATCGAGCGCACTGGTTCGCTGAACATCGCGGATGCTCTGCGCCAGCATGTGCCGGGTATCATTGTCAACGAGGTTGCCGGCAATCCATTTCAGCCAGACGTGCAATTTCGCGGCTTCGTCGCATCGCCTGTGGCCGGCACTCCTCAAGGACTTGCGGTCTATCAGAACGGGGTGCGCATCAACGAAGCGTTCGGCGACACCGTAAACTGGGATCTGATTCCGACTGCCGCGATACAGTCAGTCATGGTGGTGACCAACAATCCCGCTTTCGGACTCAATGCGCTGGGCGGCGCAGTCAATCTGCAGATGAAGAACGGCTTCAACTATCACGGCGCCGAGATCGACACGATGGGCGGCTCGTTCGGACGTATCCAGAGTTCGGCGCAGTGGGGCAAGCAGATCGATAATTTTGCCGTCTATGGCGCCCTCGAAGGATTGCGCGACGGCGGATTTCGCAATTTTTCGGCGTCGACCGTTCGCCGCTTCTATGGCGATGTTGGTTACAAGAACGACGCAAGCGAATTTCACGTCAATATGGGCGTGGCCGATAACAATTTCGGCGCGGCTACGACCGTACCCGTAGAACTGCTGCAACAATATTATGGCGCGACCTACACCACGCCGCAAACCTCAACCAATCGCGTCGGCTATGTTAATTTGACAGGGAAGGTCGAGGCCACGCCGAGCTGGACGGTCGAAGGCTCCGCGCATGTCCGCGCTTTCGATCAGAAGGTGCTGGACGCAAACCCGACCGGCACGCAGCCATGCACCGCGAGCTCGACGCTGCTTTGCTTCGGTGACGGCATCACGCCGGCAAATGGCCTGAATGGCGCTCAGCTCGCCAATCCTTTCGATCCCGGTGCCGTGTTGGGTGAAATGGATCGAACGACGACCCGTTCGACGACGACGGGCGTGTCGTTGCAGGCCACCAATACCGATCGGTTGTTCGGCCACAACAATCATTTGGTGGTCGGGGGCAGTTTCGACTCCAGCGTCAGCCGCTTCTCGGCCAGCGCGGAGCTGGGCACGATCGGTTCAAACTTTGTCGTCAGCGGTAGCGGAATATTTCTCGGGCAATCCGGCAATCCAGTATCGATCGGTCCGGTCGCGCTTCGCACTACCAATCAATATAGCGGGCTTTATGCGCTTGATACATTCGATGTCACCAATGCGTTCTCGATCACGGGAGGCGGCCGGTTCAACGCCGCCAGCATCACACTAGAGGATCAGATCGGCAGCGCCCTCAACGGCAATGAAACGTTTAACCGTTTCAATCCGATCATCGGCGGCACCTACAAGATCACTGCCGGATTAACGGCCTATGCTGGCTATTCGGAAGCCAACCGCGCGCCAACCCCACTGGAACTGGGATGCGCCGATCCGGCGCATCCCTGCATCGTCGCCGCCTTCCTCGTTTCCGACCCCCCGTTAAAACAGGTCGTGTCCCGCACCGTGGAAGCCGGTCTGCGCGGCACCAAAGATCTGAACGTCGGCGCGCTCGGGTGGAAGCTCGGCGTGTTCCGAGCCAACAATACGGATGACATCCTCGCGATTCCCAGCCCGGTGTTGCAGGGATTCGGCTATTTCCAGAACGTCGGTTCGACGCGTCGCCAGGGCATCGAGGCCGAGGTCACTCTGAAGTCATCGACCGTAGATCTATATGCGAGCTATGCGCTCGTGGACGCGCGATTCCTTGACGCCCTGCAGGTCGGCTCCAATAGCCCCTTTGCCGACGTCAACGGCAACGTCCAGATACTGCCCGGCAATCGAGTCCCGGCGATCCCGCGAAACCGAGTTAAGGCCGGCATCGATTTTTCAGTCACCGACGCCTTTAGGGTTGGAGGAGATGCGCTGTTCGTCAGCAGTCAATACTTTGTCGGCGACGAATCCAATCAGGCGCAGAGGCTGGCTTCTTATGCAGTTTTCAACCTCCACGCCTTGTATCAGATCAACAAGACGTTCCAGATCTACGCGCGCGCAGATAATATCTTCGATAACCGCTATGCGACCTATGGAACATTCTTCGATACCGGCGCCGTCCCCAATTTCGCCAATGGCGGCGCGCCGTTCACGGACCCGCGCTCCGTTAGCCCGGCACGGCCACGCGCCTTCTACGCGGGCTTGAGGGCCACCTTCTGAAATCGATTAAGCCCTGGCACGCCAGCCAGCGGGCCATCGGCCGTCCGGCCTAATTTGGTCGGGCCCAATGGGCATAGCCGATCCAGCCCAGCGTCAACGTCCCAAAAATCCAAAGCACGATAATTGTGATCATTCCAGCTCTGCTGACCGGACGCTGTCCGGCCTCGCTTGCTATCGCACGATACTCATTCATGATCTCTGCGGGAATAAGCGACACCACAAGCCAAATGCCGAAAGGCACGATGATCAAATCGTCGAGATAGCCGAGAACCGGAATAAAGTCTGGAATGAGGTCGATAGGTGAAAGCGCATATCCGGCAACCGCAATAGCGAGAAACTTCGCATACCATGGCACACGCGGATCACGGGAAGCGAGATAGATCGCGTGACCGTCCCGGGTGAGCCTGCGCGCCCAAATTTTCATATGCGAGAGCATGAAGTGTTCTTAAGGTGCTGAGACGCGCCGCAGCAAGCTGTTGCGGCTCGCCAGGACCATACCCCAAGAGCCGACGCGGGTGGACGAGCGGCTACGACCTGGCTCGACGACAGTTCATCGGGCATTGCAAAGCTGGCGCACCGTCTTCACTTGTCTTTTGTCTCGATGCAAACGACCCGGCCGAGGGTTTGAACACGCTGAGCTCCTAGCGGTGCATTTATCTCAGCTTTGATTGCCTCGGCGGCTTTATTACAAAGCTGTTCCGAGGCAAACGGTTGAATTTGCTGTGAGGTGGGTTGGGTAGGACTTCCAAGAACGATCCATTGCAAAGAAATGAAAAGAACCCATTCCATACGGTATCTCCTGCTTTGCGCCACCACATTATGGCCCGCGCTCGACGGTCTTGCGTATTGATCGGTGTCCGCCGTCAATCTCGGTGAGTGGATTGGCCAGCAGGTTCTTACGCTTTGACGTGAGACTTAAGCAATGTTTGGTTTGTTGTTAGCGACGGATCAAGCGGATGCTCGCTTCGCACCTTGAAGGCAAATCTCGATCGCGAATTGTGCGGTTGCGTTGGCGGCCAACAATGCGCCACCGGGTTTGTCTTTGAGCTCACCCGTAAATCCCAAGGGAGCTGCATAACCTTGCCAAGGCTCGATGCACAGGAAGCCTGCGCCGGGCTTTGTCCACACTCCAAGATGCGGCAAGTTCGGAAATCGGATCTGGATCGACGGTTCTCCCGGCACGCCGAAATTCACAGCGCGGCTTTTCAGTTGATCGAAGACCAGTGCGCCGGGCACGAACATGGCATCATCGAGAGACATGATGCTGCCTTCGAAAACCTCGGTGCTCGCGGTCACGTCGAGAAGCCCATCGGTCAATCGACGAATTGGCGCGGATTCCGGTTTTTCGAATCTGATTTCATGGTCTTGCCGTGAACCCCCATAGGGCAGAGGCCAACGAAACGCGGGGTGAAAGCCGAACGAAACCGGCATCGCGCGTGACGATTCGTTGAAGACGGTCGCGCCGATACGCAAGGTCGCATCTTCAATGGCAACAACAATCTCCAGGACAAATTCGAAGGGAAATTGTTGCCGCGTCTCATCGTCAGACGCGAGCCGAAAGATGCATTCGGATACGCTCGCGCCAACAATGGAGAATTGCTTGTTCCGCGCGAAACCATGTTGTCGCATCGAGAACATTTTGCCATCGAACATCGCGACATCGTTTGGCAGCCTTCCGACGATGGGAAACAAAAGCGGAGCGCGCCCCGTCCACCATTTTTCGCACCCGTTCCAGAGCAGGTCTCTGCCGTCGCGATCCTGCAGTCGAATCAGTTCTGCGCCATGAGGGGAAATTTCCGCAGCCAGGTGCTCGCTCCGGATCACAACTGATGCGGGCTGTGTTTCACCGGTCATCGGCTTATCTTTCGAGACAATTAGTTCCAGGTTCCAGCGTTCTAACCGCGTCCCCCGATCAACAACCGCAATTCCGTTGTTGGTCAATCAAGTGACACGGCTTCAAGAACCGCCGTTTGGGCGTGCATATCCGGGCACGCTGATCTATGGTGGGGGCCTGAATACAAGCGAGGGCACATGAGATTTGCATTGGCGATTTTTTGCATGCTTGCATGCGGCAGTTCAGCACTGGCGCAGTACGGCGTATCAAACGCCAGGGACGGCAACGGCAATCTGATCCGCAACACCGGCATGAACCCGGCCAGAGGATCCAACCAAGCCCCCGCCAACAATTTCAACGGGCCAATCTCGAATGTGCCTGGCCCGACCCCACCGGTCACTTCACGTACGAACCGCGGTACAGTTCGCTAGCGCGCAACAGGATTCTATCCGTGCGACTCAATCGGCGGCGGTTGGTTCCTTACCACCAGACCATCGACCGTTCAGGGGCGCCGCAAACGATCGCGCGCTGGCGCTGAATACCATTGGGCGTCTCAACCGCCACCGTCTTGATGCAGCCGGGGTAGATGGCCACGTTGTAGTGGAAGGGTGGTTGGTCAAAGTAGCCGTGGATAGGGCAGAGGTAGGCGAGATCGGGTCCGCAACGAGTCAGCGGATAGAGGCGTCCGCGGGCGGAAGCCTCGCTCGATATGCCGCCCAGCGCAGCAACGAATGCAGCAATGATAGCGATCTTGGTGGCCTGCGACATATCCTGATCCTTGAAATGTAGTCTTCGGACGGTGATACTTGGTAAGACGGACCATAAACTGTAACGCGGTGGTTCGCCAAGGCGTATGCCGTGCGATCCTCTACAATCGACCGACCGCGACTCTTAAGCAACGGTGTGTGGCCAATCTGATGGGCTTTGCAAGATGGACTGTAGCTGCAACAACGCCGCGCGCACCACCGGATTTATCGCTGTGCCGGCACAGGGGAGCGCGGGAGTGAAAAAGGTCTTGTTTTGTCAAACAATTACGTGGGTATGTGGATCCAATAAATTTTGTCAATCAACCCAGCATGGTCATGACATCTGAGTTTCCAAGGATAGATCAGGACAAGATGGTCTCGCCTCACGCGCAGGAGGTGGAGTACGCCCTGATTCTTTCGCGGATGATCAATACCGTGAAGGAAGATCCGTCGCAGCTGCGCCTGACGATCTACGAGTTTGCGCGCGCCCGGCTGAAGATGGACACCTCATGGGCCGAAGAGGCTGAACGGAAGCGGCTTTCGGACGCGCTCGAGACGGCTATCCAGGGGGTTGAACAGTTTTCGGCACGCCGCGACGAGAAGGAACGCCTTCAACCCCCGCCTCAATCTGCACAAATTGCGTTTGGCAGCCCGCCAGCCGAACCGCCGGCTACGTCGATGGTGGCGATCCGCCAGGTGGACTCCGCGCCAAAAAGTGTTGTTGTGAAAGAAGTTTATTGGCGGCCTGATGCGGAGACGGTCGTCCAAGCGCAAACGCGGGTGCTGTTATCGACACTGGCCCGATTCTCGATCGGAATATTGCTGTTCGGCGTGGTAGCGGGCTTGGCAATATATAAACAGCGGGCGAGCGCACCCTCGCCGGCAACGATAATCGCAAAGCCGGCGGCTTCGCCATCGATTCAGGACGCATCTCAACCAAGCTCCGTCGCTGCAGATGTGAAGACGACCGCCGGTTTACCCGGTTCGTTGCCATTCCCGCTGCCAAGCGATTATGGCGTGTATGCACTGAACGACGCCAAGCTGAGCGAACTTTATCTTCTGGCGGAGCAGGTGCCGGATAAGCGGATCGCGATGTCTACACCCATCAATCAGCCCAGCCGCACGACTCTTCCCGACGGAAAAGCGAGATTTGTGGTGTTCCGCCGCGATCTCGTGGGCTCCGCGCCCGATCGGATTGAGGTTCGGGTGGTCGCCCGAGTGGTGCGCGCCCTGATGTTCGATGCCAAGGGGAAGGCGAGTTTCTCGCCAATCTCGGATGCCTGGAACATTCGGAATCTATCTTATGAATTCAGGGTGCGGCCGATTCCTGGAAACCCCGAAATGCTGATGGTGCAATCAGAGAATCCCGATTTCGTGCTCCCTGCCGGCCGATATGTTCTTGCTCTGAAAAATCAGGGGTATGATTTTACTGTTAACGGCAAGGTGACCGATCCAACGCAGTGCCTTGAGCGGACAGATGCGGCCAACGGAACGTTTTATTCAGATTGTCAAAAGCAATAGGTCGCTCTTCTGCTCTCAAGAGATCTCGAATGCAGATCGGGTGGCGCGACGTCAGAGGACGGGCCCCATGCGATGAGCCGAGGTGAAAACAGCTCGGATCACCAATCCCAGAAAATAACTGGCCTGAAGGATGGTTTGCACGACCATGATCGTCAGCGCTGTGTCCAGGAAGCTAAGGCCGCGGCCGACTGAAAATACGACCGAAACGACAAGTAGCATCGCGAGAATCGACAGCAGGATTTTCAGCCGAAACACTAAACCGACAGCAACCCCCACTGTGGCTAGCGCGATGGCGGCATATACCATCCCCAATGTCCCATTGTTGCAGTAGTGAGCTTCCGTGTCCGCAGGATTTACTCAACAGGTACGCAACATTGGTGAAGGGCAAAGGCTAAGACTTTTGCTACGGGGCGGATTCATTTGCTGAACCGGGCTCTTTGGGCATCGGCGCAAGAGCGAATCACACCATTTACTGAATCACGGGGTTCAGCAAAAAGCAGCTACAATTTGAAGTGGTATCTCATTTCGCCAAAAAGGGCCCCCCTGATCCTCCCCCGACCTTTGCTGCAGCTGTTCGTGCTAGGCCCCGCCGGCTCAAAAACCCAAATCTTCAGAGTTTTGCAATTGAATGGGGGGAGACTGGGTGTGGCCCGAACGCCACGAACGCGGCAAAACAGACACGAAGCGGGATTGCGCTATTTGATACGAGCGACTCCCCCTGTAGGTTCTCCAGACAAGGAAGCGTGCGGGCTGCGCCCGCTAATTGTGGTCGAATTAACCAAAAAGTTCGACTACTGAGCGGAAACTTGGGGGCGGCGTTGGAAGTCTGGATCACACCCATTTTGGCGGCAGGCGGTTGGTCAGATTTTGCCAGGCGTTCGCGCTTGAGTTTGGGAGCCGCATTCATGGTCGGGGATTGCAGCGATCGACGGGGCGTCTCGGGATGTTGAAACGATTTGGTTCCCCGCTGATTGCGATCGTTGCCGCGGCCCTGTTGCCGGCGTGTTCGCTGCTTCCGGGAACCGGCCCGAAAAGCGACGCTGTAGAGAACAATGCGACAGCCGGGGTGCGCTCCAACGCAGCGCTGTCTTATGCGCTGGTTGACATTAGCGCCGATACGATCGGCCTTTTATCGCAGCCGAATCTGATCACGTTCCAGGGCGAGTTTCCGGACAAGCGCGCCAAGCCGAACCAAGTCATTGGTGTCGGCGACGTTCTCAATATATCGATCTTTGAAGCCGCACCCGGCGGCCTGTTCACGCCCGGACAAGCCGCGGGCGCGCGTCCCGGCAACTTCGTCGACTTGCCGGCGCAGGCCGTTGACCAGAAGGGCAGCATCTATGTTCCTTACGCCGGCGAAATTCCCGCCGCGGCGCGAACCATACCGGACATTCAACAGGCCATCGTTGCCCGGTTGCGCAACCGCGCTATCGAGCCTCAGGTGGTCGTCAGCCTTAATCAGCAGCACTCGAGCGTCGTCAGCGTGTTGGGTGACGTGAATACGCCGGGTGTCCTGGCTCTCAACAGCGTCGGCGAGCGGTTGTTGGCGCTGATCGCGCGCGCCGGGGGACCGAAGTTCGAGGCGATTGAAAGCTATGTGACGCTGCAGCGGGACGGCAAGCGCGTGAAGGTCCTGTTAAGCCGTGTGGTGCACGACCCACGCGAGAACATCTTCGTCCGACCGAATGATGTGATTTTCCTCACCCGTGAGTCGCCGACATTCACAGCGCTCGGCGCGCTCAATCAAAACGTGTTTGGTTTCAATTCAGAAATTCCGTTCGACGTCGAGACGCTGACGCTGGCCCAGGCGATGGGCAAGTCCGGCGGACTCAACGACAACCAATCCGACCCCAGCGAACTTTACGTCTATCGCTATGAGGATCGCCGTTACCTGGAGAAACTCGGCGTCGACACCACGAAGTTTACGCTCGACAGGGTGCCGACGATCTATCACCTCAACCTGCGCGATCCGTCGGGTATGTTGCTGGCCTCGGCTTTCCAGATGAAAATCAAGGACGTCATGTACGTCGCCAATGCCAAGGTCGTGGATTACTACAAGCTGCTGTTGCTCATCAACAACACGGCAGCCACAGCATCCAATACCGCAAATGCCGTGACTAACGTGAATACGGCTGTTAAGACCAGGTGGTAGGTTCAGACTGAAAGTCACGACTTCATCGCGATGATGCCCCGGCCGCAGTCGGAGTTTCTGGTCGCGACGTTCAGCTCAATCCAGTTCTGGACGACTATCGTCGTGTTGGTTCTGGCGCCGCTGTTCTTTGGGTCGGTTGATCTTTTCTGGGTCGCGGTTTGGACGATTCTGCTTTCGGTGAGTGCTCTCTGCGGGGCTGCGGTGCCGATGGGCGCCGGGCAGAGCCGGATATTGTTCGGCTTTCTTGCGTTGTGCGGCCTCTACGCGCTCGTAGCGATCATTCAGATCACTCCCCACCTAGTCGACCAACTCAACGATCCGAGTTGGCAGCGGGCAAACGACCTTCTTGGCCTTAACGCGTCGCCGCGGATTTCAAGCCGTGCCGAGATACCCCCGCTTGCGGTCGGGCATTTTCTGCTCTTTGCGACGTCTTTCATAAGCGGCTTCTTCATCGGAACATCGCGGGATAACAGCGACCGGCTCATTTCGTTCGCGCAATATTCGATCCTGCTTTATGTTATTTATGGCTTGGTTGCGCTGATACTCACCCCGAATATGGTGTTGTGGGCGCCGAAGCTCGCTTACCGCGGAAGTCTGACCGCGACCTTCATCAACCACAACACCGCTGCAACATTCGTCGGTGCCGGCGCTATCCTGTGGTTCTGTTCCGCCTTTTCCGCGTTACAACAATCGTTTCGATTTTCTTCGATACGGGTGTTGCTGCTGACTCGAGCGAATGAGCATCTCGCATTCAGAATCATTCTTCGATCGACGGGCGCACTCACGTGTTTCTTTGCGCTGCTTTTGACGCACTCGCGCGGCGGTTTGATCTGCTCCTGCCTGGGATTGCTTGTCGCAATCACCCTGATGGCCACCAACAGCAAAAAGCCGAGATCCCGGTATATGGTGGTTTGGGGAGGCGCGGCACTTGCGGTCACTATCGCGTGGCTCAGTGGAATGGGTAGAATTGGAAGCCAAGGGTTGTTCGATGATGCGCGATGGTCGGTCTACGGGTTTTGCGTGGAGGCCATCCGGCAGCGGCCGCTTCTAGGAGCAGGAGCCGGCACCTTTGAGGATATGTTTCCCTCGCTCCGGACGGCCGATTTTTACAGTGGGGGTGTGTGGGACTACGCCCACTCGACAATCCTCGAAATTGCGGTCGAGATGGGACTCCCGGTTGCAGCCATGGTTGTGATTGCTGCGCTGGTGTCGCTGCTTATCCTCGCTCGCGGCGCGATCACCTCCGAAGGCCGAACCCGGCGCTCGCTAGCCGCGATCGCCGGGATCGCGGTCCTAAGCTATCTCCATTCGATGATTGATTTTTCCCTGCAGATTCCCGGTTATCTTGTCTTATTCGGCATTCTGCTCGGTTGCGGGCTGGCCAGAGCATCCGATATCCCGACGGCGATCGGTGCAGGACGATCGCACGCGCTTGCCTGAATCTGGCAATCGAAAATCAGCGCTGAGAAGATGATATTCGAGGGGGCGCCGAAAAGGATTTTCGCCAGAAGCCGGAAGCGTGGCGAGGAACGAAGCCGTGCGCGATTGCCGCTGGGCTTAGGCGACTTCAAGCGAACCGATTATCGATCCGCCAAACGAACTCTTCGATCGGCTAGTGACACGGACGGGCCAACTGCGGGGGCCTTGATCTCATACCAGAATTTCGAGTCGGTG
>Ga0137415_10002501_pt1 | contig 18317 bp, 19 predicted proteins | sample CZODoug3_1_1_16f_FD_183082 | JGI IMG/M metagenome (GOLD analysis project Ga0137415, IMG submission 183082) | Vadose zone soil fungal communities from Angelo Coast Range Reserve, California, USA - CZODoug3_1_1_16fungal (Hybrid Assembly) | ecosystem: Environmental > Terrestrial > Soil > Vadose...
GAAGAGGCCTTAGGCACGATGCGGAACATGATGACGAAGCTGAAGTTGACGGTGAACGAAAAGAAGACGCGGGTCTGCAAGCTGCCGGAAGAGAAGTTCGACTTTCTGGGGTATACGTTTGGGCGCTGCTACTCGATGCGAAGGGGCCGTGTCTTTCTCGGCACGGTACCCTCGAAGAAACGAGTGCAGCGCATCTGTCGAGATATCAGCGACGAAACCGGACGTGACAAAGTCTGGCAAGATTCGAAGACAGTCGTGGACAGGCTCAATCGGATGATGATCGGCTGGGCCAACTACTTCTGTCTGGGGCCAGTCAGCAAAGCCTACAGTGCGGTCGACTTACACGCCCGCCGGAGGCTGCGTCGGTGGTTATGCGACCAACACAAAGAGCCGCGACCGGCATACAAACGATTTCCGGAAGCGTCTCTGCACTCTGTGTATGGCTTGGTCCAGTTACCACACCGGACCGCGAACCATCCGTGGGCGAACGCGTGAGTCTTTTCCGAGAGCCGGATGCGGGAAATCTGCCAGTCCGGTTCGATGAGCGGGAACAGGAAACAGAACCAAGCCAAACCGGACTGAGGTGACGCGGCGAAAGCCAAGTCAAATAACCACCGGGAGACTACAGTCACTGCGCCTGTTCTCGACTCTACTCGTCTTAGCACAAGTTTGCGCTTTCCTTTCGCCTGTCCGGCGAACAAAAGGCGCAAAGTTGCGCTATCACCTTCTATGAGAAGGTCATAAAAGTCAAGGCCGACGTGGCGGCCTACCTTATTAAGTGCTTTCCATCTGCATAACCCTCCGGTGGTGACGTGGGGAGCTGTCAAGGGCGACCCCGAACAGGGGGCGTTCATCTTGACCCTTGACAGCTCCCCACGTCACTTACAATCGAGCTGGGGAACGAAGCGAAATGCGTTTCAGTGCAGCTTCGTTCCTTAGTGGATTCGGTTTTCAGTTCGTATTGGCACGGCCTTTCGCAATGCTTCCGAACTGTCTGCCTCGATCATTCCCGTTCGTTCCCAGAAGTAAGTTGATCGGTGCTTCGCACCCATAGGTTTCTCAAAGTCCTGCCTGCAACCACCACTCCTACCCGGCTTCTATCCGCACTCTCAAGGAGCCACATGGGGCCCGGTGCACGTTGGGGTTCGATCTCAAACCTGGCCCCGTCACAACCGCGACGGGACCAGGCTGGTTGGGTGCTGCCATCTGATTGGCGATCTCGAGGGATCTGGCGATAGCCCGCAGTCACCCGAACAAGGCGAGTGGATGTCATTGCTGCAAACCTTTCCGATAACGAATCGGCTTCCGCGTGATCAACGTATTCTTCTGCTCACTGGGTTTCTGTCTTTTCGCGATTGCGTCGGTTAACTTTTATGGAACATTGTTGGGTCCGGCTTTATGCTGCCGCCGCTTGTGCGGTCCCGGTTTCTGCCCCCGAGTGATGTAGCGGTTCATAGACATCCCCGGTCACCCACAGGTGATGCAGCAAGACGGCCAGCTTTCGTGCCACCGCCACCACGGCTCGCTTCTTCGCATTCTTTCCTCCGCGTTCACACAATCGCAGCCCGTACCGCCGTAAGTCGGTGTCCGGTCCGAAGGCTCCCAACATGTATTGCGAACTCCCTACCAGCAACCGTCGTAACATTCGGTCTCCTGCCTTACTGATTCCTAACTGGGGTTGACTGTCCCCCGAATCCTCCTGCTTCGGCACCAGCCCTAGATACGGCCCTACCTCGCGACTGCTGGCAAATCGTTGCGGATCCTCCAGGGTCAATACGTAGCCCAGCGAGGTGATCGGGCCCACCCCCTTCACTTGTCGCAGCAATGTCGTGTGCCCATACTTGTTCCGGCCCAGCTCTTCAATCTTCTCGTCATATCTCGCAATGCAATCATTCACCGTCTCTACCAGCTGCACCAAGGGCAGCAGCGCTTCCCGTACCTCGACCGGAATCGCATCCTTCACCTTTTCTGCGAAGCTCGGACTCGAACACGGCGGCAGTCGTGTGCCCATACTTTTCACCAGTCCTCGCGTAGTGTTGATCAACTCCGTCCGCACGGACACCAATGCGTCCCGGGCTCGCAGCACCACCAGATCCTGGCGTACCTCCCGACTACGATGCCGAATCGGGTACCACGACTGCGGATCCACCCGCCCCAATCGGGCCAACTTGTTGGCATCGATGCGATCACTCTTGCGCTTGCGACGCTTCGACCCCTCCATCAACCGCGGGTTGGCCACCAACACCTCGTGCCCCCACTCGGTGATCACGTCCTGCACCCAGGCCGAGTGAGTTCCTCCTTCGACGACTACCCGCGCCGCCGTCATTGCCTGGAAGAACTCTCCGACATCTTCCTGCGTGGTCCGCAACTGTCCCTCGGCCAGCGTTTCTCCCTCCAGACCCAAAATGCAGTACTGACTCCAGCGGTCCCCTAGATCCACTCCCACTGTCAGACGATCGCGATTGGGGCCAACGGTGTTTCCCCTGCGCTTTTCTTTTGCGCTCGTCGACACCGCCGGCGCATGCAATTTTCCCGTCAGCTTTCCCAGCACCTCCGCCATCACTTCTTTCGCATCTCGCTGCACCGGACCTCGCGCTTTGGTCCGCTTCAAGGTTGGTTCACTCCGCTGCGAAGACTTGCTATGCTTCTTCAAGGTCGATCTCCTTTTCATGTGATTGCACGTTGAGTGCGTTGATCACCGCTAGCTTAACGCCATCCGTGATCGGGGATCGACCTTCTCATCCCATCTGGTTTCGTCAACAATCCCTCGAAAAGCTGGGTGTGGGTGTGCGATGTATGGAACTTCTAGCTCCAGTTCTGGCCAAGTGGGAGGCCTTGCGGCCCACCACTCTCCAAAACCTTGCCGAGGATGTCTTTCGGGATGACGCCGTTCCCTAGAATATGCTGCTTACTGAGGTGTGCACGGTGATGCGAGTTGCGGTGATAACACCGACGATGTGGGCGACCAACGTGTTTGACGGATCATATGCATCCAGAGTAAACGTCCCGGCATAGTGCTTTCCGTCTCGACTCACCATGACATCTTCAACGAGATGGGTAGGGCCGGACGGATTCCCGATCCCGCTGGGAGCGTTGGCAGTATCGTTGCCCGTACCAAAGTGATTGAGCGTGTATCTGAACTTTCCGGTCTTTTCCCAAACCCCAAAGCAGACATTCCCATCTTGCGGAGGCCGTCCGGAATTCATCACTTCCGTCCCATCGCTGTGCCACTGGACGAGAGCTGAATCGATTGGTGCGCCGTCGGGAGGCGCGCCGGGGCCTGTATTACCCTCGGCAGTGAACGTAGCTTTCCACATTCCGACAATCGAGGCGTTGGAGTCCTCGGACACCAGTAAAAGCGAGGCCGAACTGAACTCTGCCCCACTCCAAGATTGTGGCGAGACAACTGCGCCGGCTTTGTGTGCCGGAAGATAAGATCCGCACTCAGCGCTGGCTTTTGCAGTGAGGATCGTCCCCATCAGGACTAGGACCAGAGCTGCGGCGAATCTCTTGAATGTTGTGTTCATCTGATCTCCTTATACGCGTCAATGTTTTAGATTTAAGTATGTTTCCTGTATGTTCGGGGTCCTTAGCGAATTAACTGACTGACGGGCCAAACCTTCCTTCGTGACTTTGACGACGTGAAAGGTTCCTTACCCAACGTGCTTCTGCGCGTTGGTGGAACCATATTCAATCTGGCCATCCCAAAAGGGTCCCCGGTTCGCACCATCGCGGCCCGAGACCGCCGTGGTCCTCGAACGACGAGGTCCCTCACGTCAGTTTTCAAATTGCGCCTGGGCAGAGTGTTTCTGTGATGAGTAGAATGTCTTGTCAGTCGATGGGCGGTGGTGATCGCAAGGCGAGATAAGATCGGAAACGGATCACTAGAGGTGTTGCGATGCCGGGTTCAACATCGCGGAATACTATCGGAACTACGGAGGCATTGGCGACGGCGGCAACCGATAATTGCGGCACGGGTCCACTTTCTCGAGTGCCAGTGGGTACCGATGGGAGCCGCCTGACTGACACATGAGATGACTTCGGACGGAATAGCTCCTGCTGGAACGCGTCGTCGTATGGAGAGGCTACAGAGAGAAGAAAACTGACGACACCAACGGCCCACAGAGTTGAAGCTAAGCGAGAGGAACGCTGCAGGCTCCGTGCCAGGTCGCGGTCCCGTACATCACATGAGAGGATCATCACGATCCCTATCGTTTCTGGCAGATCGCCGAAAGCACTCAACGATTCTTGGGGGGAAACCGAGAGCAGATCCCGAAAGCGGATGGAGAGTAGCATTTCATCAAGGAGCAGTCAAGTGTAACTGTTGACAGGATGAAGGAGAACCAGGATGAAGGAGAACCAGAAGTGCCGACCGACTGTAACCGAGCGGCTGTGATGTCTGTGCGCTAGTACGTCTTCGGCCGGAACAACAAGTACAAGTTTGCAATTTTTGCGACGAGAATTCGCGGACAGATTCGGCGGACTACCGCTTTGCTGCGGCGATGTCCCGGCGTTGTTTGCCGCCTAAACGGCGTGGCCGGCCAAATGGGGTGAACCGTCTTCCCAGGGCCGCCAATGTCTCAATCAGTTTGCGCAACTGGCACGACAAGACCAATAAGCTGGACATCGCGTATTCGTGTTTTCGAATATGGTCTTCGCCGGAAACTTCACCCCCGTGCTCGCAGAGCATTCGCTTGCACTCCGTGTCTGAAGTCGCTGACGCGTCTGATAAAAGCTCCGTCTACGGCTCGGCGATTCTTCTTGAATTCGTAGATGCGTTTTGCCAAGAGAAACAAGTTGGAGGTCAGGTAACCAACAGGTCTCCGCCCAAACTCGTACAGACATCGCGGTCAATATTGATCAGTAATCGAAATGCAAGTGCCCGATACTGGGCGTCGAACAACTTTCCACGGTTCTGAAAAACGCCGGACTCTCCGGCTGTAGATCTCTGTGAAGCCGACAGCATAAAGAGGTCTTGCAGCACAACCACAGCCGGGCGAGTGTGTCGGAGAAAAATACAGGAGAGATCATAAAACTGCTTAAAGGGCTAGGAATCGCACTGTGCCTCGCTGTGCTTTGTGTACTCGTCGTGCCCACCGCGAGAGCGGATGACTGGAACCGGAAGACCGTTATCACCTTCAGCGGGCCCGTCGAAGTTCCAGGCGTCGGCCAACATAACCTGCCGGCCGGCACATATGTCTTCAAGATTCTGGATTCACAATCCGACCGTCACATCGTCCAGATTTTCAATCAAGACGAAACCAAGGTGCTCACGACAATCCTCGCGATTCCGAATTACCGTTTGAAGACGACTGACAAAACGGTAATTACTTTCCGCGAGCGACCCGCGGGAAAGCCTGAGGCTTTGAGGGCGTGGTTCTACCCCGGACATGAGTGGGGCGAGGAATTTGTATACGCAAAATCGAGAGCAATCGAGTTGGCGAAGGAAACCAATACGCCTGTGCTCGCGGCCCCTACGGAACTGGCTACGGCGCCGGTCGAAGCTTTGAAGACAGCGCCTGTCGAGGCTGTTGCCCCAACTGGAGAACCAATTGAACTAGCCCAAGTTGTTGAACGGCCCCCAGTGGCCGCTGAACCAGTCAGTGTGGCTGCCGCCGAGCCGCTGCCGAAAACGGCAAGTCCGCTGCCGTTGATTCCACTGATTGGGCTGCTGACGATTGGCGTCGGTTTTGCTCTGTCGGCTTTTTCGAAGCGAGCCGTCTGAGCCAACCGAAGAGATGGATCTGCCAGAAAAGACCCATCCATACGAGTTGACCGCATGGCGGACGGGCCGAAGCATTGCGCCCGTCCGGTTCCTCCGCGCGACTCAGAGTGCATGAAAGAAATCGACGGATGACTGGGCTTTCTTTATCCGCGCCGCCTTTGCAAAGTGAACTGAAGCTGCAGGTCAGGCAGCACTTCGCGACTTGGCTGGGTGTTCTTTTCGTTGTGATCGCGTTAACGAGCTCGGCTCGGCCGCAAGAACCCTCTCCGGCGCAGAGTCACCCGAGCGACGAGTACACCATTCGAGTAGATGTGGACGTCGTGGTCTTGCACGCAACCGCCCAAGACCGCAAAAACATTCTTGTGTCCGGACTCGACAAGGACGATTTCCAGGTTTACGAAGACGGAGCGCTTCAACCGATCAGATATTTCAGCCACGAAGATATCCCAGTCACAGTCGGTCTGGTTGTCGATAACAGTGGAAGCATGGGTCCGAAGCGCCGTGACGTGGTTGCCGCAGCTTTGGCATTTGCTCGCTCTAGCAACCCGCAAGACCAGATGTTCGTGGTCAATTTCAACGAAAAAGTTTCGTTCGGTCTTCCGGGCAATGTCGCGTTCACAGACCAGGTGGGGCAGTTGCAAGTTGCTCTGTCCAGGGTCGCGGCGGATGGTGAGACGGCGCTATACGACGCATTGCCGTCGCTCTCGAGCACCTGAAAAAGGGAGATCGGGACAAGAAGGTGCTGATCGTGGTCAGCGATGGCGGCGACAACGCCAGCAAGCATAAGTTGGCCGAGATTGTGGCCATGGTAGGGCAGCCCGAAGCAATCATCTACACTATCGGCATCTTCGATGATCAAGATGCTGATCGAAACCCTGGGGTACTCAAGCGGCTTGCCAAGGACACAGGGGGCGAGGCCTTCTTGCCGGAATCGTTAAAGGACGTTGCCCCCATCTGCGAGCAGATCGCGCGCGATATCCGCAATCAGTACACAATTGCCTATGTCCCCAAGAACCGGAAGCGGGACGGAAGTTATCGGATCGTGCAAGTGAAGGCTAGCGCACCGGCTCGTGGACGTTTGTCGGTTCGTACCCGGGCCGGTTACTACGCACCGTCCGCACTTCCATCAGCAGCGGCAAAGGCGACCGATCATGACGCTCACAACTGAACGCGAGATGCTCCCTACGAGAATTCGAAGGCTTCTTCGCTGGAGTCAACGCCTCCTTTTCATCACTGGCACTCTTACGCTCGGTTACGTCGGCTTCACTCTGCTCGACGCAAGGCTTTATCAAGTTTCTGCGAAACTGTCCCTGGAAGGCCAGATCCACCGGGAAAAGGAACACCACGAATCACAGCCTAAACCAGCGGTCAAAACAGGCGACGTTCTGGGTCTACTAGATATCCCAAGGCTGGGAATTTCCGTCGCAGTCCTGCAAGGGACCAGTTCGCGAATGTTGCGGCTGGGTGCGGGACATATCGAAGGCACGCCGCTTCCAGGGGAAACCGGGAACAGCGGAATCGCCGGGCACCGCGACACCTTCTTCCGTGAACTGGAAAGACATTCGCAAGAATGATGAGATTCAGCTTCAGACGGCAACTGGGCTATTTCGCTACGAGGTAGATTGGGTGAAGGTCGTCGAGCCTAATGACACCACGCTTCTGGAGCCTTCGACCCTCGGATCCACGCTCACGCTCGTGACGTGCAACCCATTTTATTTCGTCGGTTCGGCACCGAAGCGAGTTGTCGTGCGAGCGCACAAGTATTAACCGCCAGCGTGCCCTTGTTGTTTGATTTAAATGGGTAATGTCGTGGGCCCAAAACGCGGCAGAGCTGTGGAGCAATATGTCTGCCGCGTGAAAGCAGACCAGAAATTATCGTCCATTAACAGTCCACGAATTGTTTCCTAGTCTTACTGAAACGTTTCTGTAGCGCCATCCGTGCCGCGTGTTTTCAGTTAGTTACGAGTGAATTTCTCGCTGTCACGGCAACAGTCGTTCGTTCTGTCAGAGGTTTTGGCGACGCGAGTTAACACATAGCACAGAAGTCAGAAGTGTCACTATATTCTTCAATTATCAATAAAGTGCCTAAAGCGCCTAGAAGTACTTTTAGGTGCGTTTATCCACGGGAACAGTGCAGTGGCCGCACTCGACTGGCGGTTCCGTTGATCCGCGCGAGATTTCCCCTTCTATGTATAAAAGGAACCTGCGGCAGGAAAAACATGTCGAAAATATTTGAATGCCGCTCGAACGGAACCGGACAACAACCCAGAGTTCGCCTCTTTTAGAAAGGCTCGTTCTGCCCTGAGGAGTTAGCTTTTTCTATTGATCCTGCAACTGTACTATGTGTTATAGTACGCACCGTGATTCCGTTCCGCGTAGACTTCCGACCTGGCCCTTCACTATACGAGCAGATCGTTTATGCCGCGAAAAAGGCGATGATTTCCGGGCAGCTGCGTGCGGGAGACACATTTCCGTCTGTGCGCTCCCTGAGCAAAGAGCTCAAGATCAATCCGAATACGGCTCACAAGGTCGTCACACACTTGATTACGGCTGGGCTGCTGGAGACAAGGCCTGGAATTGGCACTGTTGTTTCGACGCTTCCTGAGGCAACGAGCAACGAACGAACACAATTGCTGGGACACGAGATCGAACAGCTCGTTGTTGAAGCGAAGAAGCTTGGCATCGGTTTGGATGACATGTTCGCCTCCATATCGGCGCATTGGAAGCGTTTGGGTGGAGGAACACGGCACGAGTCCGATCGTGGAGGACGAGGCGGGCGATGAACAACGTAATTTGCACGGAGAACCTCGTTAAGAAGTTCCGCCGGGTAGAGGCGTTGCGGGGCCTAGACCTTGCTGTGCCGGAAGGCGCGGTATACGCGCTCGTGGGCCCGAACGGCGCGGGCAAGACAACCTTCATCAAGATCCTCATGAATATCTTCGGTGCAACGCGAGGGCGTGCCGAAGTGCTGGGAGTGGAATCCACACGACTACGTGAGCGGCATTTTGCATCAATTGGCTACGTCTCGGAGAACCAGGAACTGCCGGAATGGATGCGACTGGATTCGTTCTTAGCCTACCTCAGGCCTTTCTACCCCGCGTGGGATCGAAAGCTGGAGAATGAGCTCGTAAGCCAATTTGATTTGCCGTTGGACCGCAAACTTTGGAACTTGTCGCGGGGTATGCGGATGAAGGCGGCACTCGCGAGTGCGCTCGCCTATCACCCGAAACTGATCGTGCTAGATGAGCCATTCACTGGGCTCGATCCACTGGTGCGCGATGAACTCATTCAGGGACTGCTGCAGCGTGCAGAGGAATCGACGATCTTGATTTCTTCGCATGACTTGGCGGAGATTGAGAGTTTCGCGAGCCACATCGGTTACCTCGAACGGGGGCAGTTGCGCTTCTCCGAAGAATTGACAACATTGTTGGAGCGTTTCCGAGAGGTGGAATTGACGTTTGATACGCCGCCCCCTCTACCGAAAACAGCACCAAACACATGGATGCACCTTAGTACGTCGGCCGCTGTCATCCGGTTTATCGAGAGCCGCTTCGATCCCGAGAAGACAAGTACCAAGGTTCGGGATGTCCTTGGAGAGGCTCGGAATGTAACGTTCACTCCGATGTCTTTGCGCTCAATTTTCTTAGCGATGGCCAAGGCTGCGCGTGATCCGGCGTAGAGAGGACCCAATGATGAGACAGGTCGTGAACATTTTCTTGAAAGACGTCCGTCACTACTGGCGTGAGTGCGCTGCGTCTATGGCACTGGTCGCGGCATTCGGGTGGAACGAAATGCACGGCTGGCTGCATGACGAAGTTCTGGCATCGGGTATAGGTATAGGCGGCTTGTTCAGTTCCCGTTTCCTGTCGGGCCTTGTGGTGGTCTTGGTTCCCGTCGCTTGGTCGCTCGTAGTTGTGCGAGTCATCCAAGGAGAGTCACTGGTCGGTGATCGCCAGTTCTGGGTCACTCGGCCGTACGAATGGAAGAAGTTGCTGGCTGCAAAAGTGCTTTTCGGTCTGACGTTTGTCAATCTTCCACTGCTGGTTCTAGATGTGTTCCTGCTCGCAAAGGCGGGCTTCAGACCCGCAGACTACATAGTCGGGCTGTTTTCGATGCAATTGATGATCGTTCTGTACTTCATGTTACCCGTCGCAGCCTTGGCGACCGTTACGGCAACGGTCGTACAGATGCTGTTGGCGCTGCTGATTATCGTGCTGTATGGAATCGGCATGGGGCTACTCTCAGACCAGATCCCGAGTTCCAGCTTCTCAGATCCTGCTGATTCTCTGACCGCCGCTCTTTTCTTCGGCGTCTGCCTGGTGGTCATTTGGATGCAATATGCTCGACGCAAAACCAACAAGTCACGAGCCCTTATCGCAGGCCTCGCTGGAGTCTGCGTTCTGATTCTGGTGGCCACCCCATATCGAACCCTTGTAGCTCGCGAGTTTCCCCAGCTCAACACACGACAACAGCCGCCATTCCAATTAGCTCTCTTGCCTGCTGAAAAGGCCGACTCTGAAACCGCTCCCGAGAAAGAGGAAGAAAAAGAGGTAGAGATTCACCTGCCGCTAAGTGTTTCCGGTTTGGAGGACCAATCAATAGCGGCTGTGGACGGGTTTATGGTTGCTTTAGAGGCTCCTGACGGCTTCAAGTGGAACTCAGGTTGGAAGTCTCCGGGGCTGTCCCTTTTTCCAAACCGGAAGAGCACGCGCATCGACTTTTCACTCAAGAGAAGTGTTTTCGAACACGTAAGGCATTCTCAGGCAACGTTCCGACTCTCGCTTGCCTACACTTTGTTCCGTGACACCAACCGGAGAGGGTTCGTGACTCCGTCCGGCGTGTTCGTCATGGCGGACGTGGGACTGTGCTCTACGGAATCGAGGTATTCCCGAGGAATCCATTGCCTGGCTCCTTTGCGGAGACCAAAGTCCCTCTTAATAAGCGCTGACATGTCGATGAGTACATGCCCCCTTTTGGAAGGCGAATCTCCCGCAAGTGCGGGTGAGATTGCGCGTGATTGGACGCGGAGTGGGGGATCTGAACCGGCAGAATTTGGGATCAGTCCAGTCAAAACCGTCGATCTCTATCTGCTAGATTGGAACGGGGCCGCCGATCGACGCAGTAATGGTATATGTCCGGGAACCCCGCTAATCCTCAGCAACCCGGAGCCGGTCCATCGTAATCAGATTGCCCTGCAAATTGACGGAGTTCGCCTATCGGATTACCGACTGCCTTCGGCGAAGTTCACGATTGGCAGTATCTCTATTAAAACTCGCTAGGGAGCGGCCGGTTTTTCACAAACACAAATCACGACATAACCAAGCACTGCTGTGACTCTCCACCAGGCAAGTTCTTCCCCAATGTAGCAACATAGCCGGGGCTTGGGCGGCGTCGGCGCTCGTTTTGCTGCTCATGTGGTACGAGTTGCAACCGTTGAGCGTTGCTGTGGGTTGGGCGGTCTTTGGACTCGTTCTCTTCGAATATGGTCTTCTGCGAAATACGAGGCAATTTCGCTTTCAAGCTTATGTGGCATTGGCCGCGGCATTCGGCCGGATCTTCTTTGCGAACCTCACAGCCGGCAATCCAGGTGAGTTCTGGGGGCCCCGGATGTACTCGGTTCTACCGCTCACGCTTATTTTCTTTTTCGTTTATGCACAATTGGGACCAGACGAAGCAAGTATCCGCGACGATCGTCGTCTGCATTTCGACGATCTGCTTGGGTACGTCGGTACAGGCAGTATTGTTGCGCTGCTCTACTTCCAGTTCGCAAACGATTGGTTGGTCACCGCATGGGCTGTGGTCGTCTTTGTTTTGTTTGGCGTGGCGCTCCTACTGAAACGCTCGATGTTCTTGCATCAGGGAATCCTGCTGATTGTAGGCACGTCCGCCCGAGTAATGCACAACCTTTTCGGCGCAAGCTATTTCAGCGGCGGAGACTGGACCGGAGGGTATTTTGTCCTTGGGTCGGCAGTGGCTGTCATGCTCGCATGCCTTCCCTTTGCTTTTCGCCTGCGTGATCGCTTAAAAGCGCAGGCTCCCATGAATCGCTTGATGGGAGCGGTGGTGCGGCATCCTGAACAGTTTATGTTCTTTGCTCCTGTGCTTCTGTTCACGCTCATGCTTGCACTCAAGATGCGCGCGGGCATGGTCACAGTCGCTTGGGGCATTGAAGGAGTCCTGATCATGCTGCTCGCTCTTGCCGTGAGCGAGCGTAGCTACCGCCTGACCGGGTTGACCCTGCTATTGGTTTGTGTCGGCAGGATAATGGTGCGTGACGCCTGGGGATTAGCGCCTCGCGATCGCTACATCACCTTTATCATTCTCGGAGCGGCGCTGTTACTGGTGTCGCTTTTATACAGCAAGTACCGCGACGCCATTCGGCAGTTTCTATGAAGCGCCTGGCGATCTTCGTTGTTGTGCTCGCGACCGGTGTTACCGCACTTTATTTCAGCCAACGCCGGCACGAGTCCACTCCCGTTTCGTCCAACGCGGTCGTGGAAGTCGCAGCCGATGCTCAGCGCAACTTGAGCCGGGTGCCGATGCGGCTGACCCGTCTTTCGGATGACGACGAGGTCGCGATCGGCAAGCAATTGGCCGACCAATATTCAGCCGGCACTACCCAGTTGAGTCCCGAGGAACTAGGACTTGAGAGTTACGTCCGCCGCGTCGGCAACAACGTGGCGCTGCATGCTCGCCGGCACCTGCCATATTCGTTTCATCTTCTGCCGAATCGTGCCATGATCAATGCCTTCGCCCTTCCGGGTGGTCCCGTCTATGTCGGGGAGGGCTTGCTGGACTTAATGACCAGTGAGGACCAATTGGCAGCTGTCCTCGGCCACGAGGGGGAACACATCGACCACTATCATTGCGTCGAACGTGTCCAGGTCGAGGCGCGACTGCGCAAACTGAGACTCAATATTATTGGGGCCCTCGTGCAAATTCCGCTCACGATATGGGAAGCAGGCTATAACTAAGGACGAGGAACTGGAAGCAGACCGGGAAGGCATGCGGCTGGCAGTACTCGGAGGCTACTCACCGTATGGCGCAGTCACCTTATAAGAAATTTGCCAAGCTACACAACGAATACATCATTCACGCACAGAGCCCGGAGGAAGAGCTTTCGGAACTTGCGATTCAGAGCTTGGAAGGATACTTCCGTTCCCACCCCCAGCCGTCCGAGCGCCTTGCCCAAGCCAATCGCTTGATTGCACAGGAAAGCTGGCAGGATCGAAAGACTCAAAGACCATTTCGCGTCGAATATGAAACCCGCAGTGGCAAGTACGTGAAGTGAATGAACAACTCAGGCCGATTCAGCTTAGGTTTTCACGCGTGAGCATCGAAAGAGTTGACGGCAAAAGCAAGACGGGTCGGCGCTTTTGCAGCATGCGCAAGATACAGTAACCGGCAGCGGCGGCGGCCAGGTGCTTCAGGGTGTGACCACTTACGATGCGCCCCGCCGCGAAGATTGGTGTGTCGAAGGTCTCCAGGACCTTTGCGAGGGCATAGAAACCAACCACAATCGCCAAATCGGATCCTCGTGTGTATCGCTGCGGCAAAACGGCACCCTGACCACGGCTCGGTGATTCGCAGTTTCTCGACTCTACTCTGAGTGCTCTGTCGACGGGTGCGCCGGCGCCGAGCGTTGGGGTAGAGCGGAGTGCTTCCCGCCGGGGCTCTTGCGATAGGGGGACTTGGACGAAGTCGCTGGCGTTTGCGGCGGACGTGGGAGAGCTCATCTTAATCGATGGGTTTTCAATGGCCGTTTCGCGATTTGATCGCCTCAGGAGTCTCAGAAGCCGGATTGTTGAGAGGTGGGTGCAGCACAACGAAGCCTGTTATCGCTCAAAACACAAATCTTGTGCGGACAAAAATAGCCGTCCTCATGAGCACTGACCTCAAAATCGACCCGTCAGAGGTCCTACCCTCAGCTGATGGTGAAAAGCGATCCAGCCGTGGCGGGCTCAGTTTGCAGACAAGAGTCCTTTCGATACGAGGGTTGTTCCTCAGATGTGCCGCAGGGCCATCACCGTGCGGTCATCGTGTGGCAAGACTCCAGAACTAAACGCGGCAACATCGTCGACGCAGGCGCGTACCAGTTCCTCCGGGCATAGGGCGCGTCGTCCAACAGCTACGCTAACGAGACGCTCTGCGCCGTACTCAACATCCATGGGGTTTCGTGCTTCGGTGATTCCGTCCGTGTAGAAAAGCAGCGTTTCGCCTCGTACCAGCCTGAGCTCCGTCACTTCATACGTGCTTGTATAAAACAGACCGAGTGGCAGCCCTGTCGCCACAACAGGAATCGCTTGACCGGAGCGAAGCACCAGAGGCGGCAAGTGACCAGCATTGACCAATTCTAGAGCTCCGTCGGATGACGCTCGGCCACAAACAAGCGTGGCATAGTAGTCTGTCGCCTTGCTTTCGCAAAAGATACGATTGATACGCGCGGAGAGCTGGTTCAATGGCAATTCTAGAGGCAGCAACGCGCGGAACAATGAGTGCAGCTGCGAAGCTATCATCGAGCCCGCGATTCCCTTTCCAACAGCGTCGCCAAAGCAAAAAAACAGTTTGCCATCCACAGCAACTAAATCACAGTAGTCTCCTCCGACAGCTCCGGCGGGCGCATAGTCATAATAGGTTTCCCACGCGGCCACGCCAAGGCCACGTTTGGGCAACAGCATCGACTGGAGCTGGTGGGCCCGAGTTGAGTCTTCCAGGATCTTTTTCTTGTCGTCTGATGAATTGTTGTCCTCAGATTCGCCGTTTTGGAAAACCCTCCAGGCTGCTTTGAGCGACTCGAGCAATCGCTGTCGGAGGCTTCTTGGATGCCCGGGGCTAGAATCGCTGGGCAGCCGAGGAGCCTCAAGGGAGATGGTCGCCGAAGTTTCATCGGTGAAGAAATGGATGCCCCCTGTGTCGCCCAGGAAACTTGATGCAAGCCGCTGGTCACTCGCAACTCTGCCCAGCTCTTCAGGGGTGAGATGCGAAGTACAGGACCGGGCTAACGCGTCGGCATGGAGCCGATCATCTTCGATCGGCTCCTTGCAAATCTCGCACGTCCCATAAGTACCAGCTGAAACGCGACCCAGCGCAGCGTCGACCTGCTCTAGCAATTCCAAGAGACTTGTATTGGAGGGGACCAGGTTGATGGAGGTGACGAGTAGCTCGCGCCGCCCGAGGAGTGCGTTGCGAACCGTTTCTAGCGCAACCATACTGGACTCCTTTGCTCCCCATTCCGGAGCCAAAGTATGCCCCAAAGGGGGTAACTGTTTCAATTCCTGTGAGAAAGCCTCTGGATACCCGTCGGGCATCAGATTGGCATCCTGGGAGATGAAGGTGCCAGGTTGGCCGAGTCAAGCTAGCCGCTGAAAAGTGCTCCCGTGTGCGGCAACTTGGAGGCCAGCGGCGGGACTCTCGTACCCTACATAAACGTCAATCTGAATGACGCGCTTCACTCGGTTGTTTAGGAGGGTTTTCGAGTGTCGGAAAGTGCGGTAAAGCTAGATGAGGAAAGGGTTTTACCGTGCTGACCTCAAAATTGACACGGCAGGTCCCCGCGGGACCTGCAAAGCTGGTCCAATCCGGGTCCGACAGGCGGGGCAAGAGACCCCACCGCCGTCAACTGCTCCTCTTAAATATTGTCTCTATATATCCCTTGGGGCTTGCGACTTTGGCCGAACAAACTCAGAACGCTGCCTGTCACGCAGGCAATAAAAGTGATCGCAGCGAGCCAGCTAGAATATGTGGTGTAGCGACTTGAAGTGGCTCATGAAATTTCCACGACGCGGTGGCATCTTACTTCACCCGACCTCCGTGCCAAGTCCTGCCGGGATCGGCGACTTCGGCACTGAAGCGTACCGCTTCATCGACTTTCTGAAACAGTCAGGAAACAAACTCTGGCAAGTGCTGCCCTTGAACCCGACTGGCTATGGCGACTCTCCCTTTCAGTGCTTTTCGGCAAGTGCCGGCAATCCGTTGCTGATCAGCCTCGAGACGCTCACCGAGAAGGGTATTCTCTCCCAAGCGGACCTGGAGCATCGTCCCGTCTTTCCTGGCAATAAAGTTGACTACGGAGCCGCCTTTCATTTCAAGATTCCCGTCCTGACCAAGGCTGCGCAGACTTTCCTGAAACGAACAGAAGGGAATGAGCGCCGGGATTTTGAACGGTTTGGCGAGGCGAACGCAAGCTGGTTGGATGATTTTGCGCTCTTCATGGCCTGTAAGAACGCGCACAATGGCGTCCCTTGGACTGAATGGGCAGCCGACATTGCGAGCCGTGATCCTCGCGCACTGCAGGAGTGGACGGGTCGGTTCACGGCGGAAATCGCTGTAATCAAGTACTGGCAATTCGAGTTCTTCCAGCAATGGCAGGCCTTGCGTTTCTACGCGCACGAGCACGGCATCCGCATCATAGGGGACATTCCCATGTACGTCGCGCACGATAGCGCCGATGTCTGGGCCAACCGCGAGCTTTTTTCCCTCGAATCACAAGGGAATCCCACAAAGGTAGCCGGTGTGCCGCCAGATTACTTCAGCGCTACCGGACAGTTGTGGGGCAATCCGATCTACAACTGGGACCTGCTCAAAAGCTCCGGTTACAAGTGGTGGATCGAGCGTTTCCGGGCTGCCCTTCGGCTCTACGATATTGTTCGTATCGACCATTTTCGCGGGTTCGAAGCGTATTGGGAAGTGCCGGCCTCGGAGCGCACCGCGACGAACGGGCGCTGGATCAAGGGTCCAGGAGCGGATTTGTTTTCTATTCTGCGACAGGAACTCGGTGAGCTGCCCATCATTGCTGAGAATCTGGGCGTTATCACTGCAGAGGTCGAGCAGATCCGCCACCAGTTTGGATTCCCAGGAATGGCCATCCTGCAATTTGCTTTCGGCAATGACCCGCAGGGTCCCACCTTCCGACCCCACAACTATGTTCGGAACCTTGTGGCGTACACCGGCACACATGACAACGACACGACGTTAGGCTGGTGGAACAGCGAAGGAACAATTGATAGCATCCGCGCGCCCGCAGACGTTGTGAAAGAGCGCGCATTTGCGAGAACATACCTGGGCAGCGTGAATGAGCCGATGAACTGGGCGATGATGCGCGCCGTGCTTGCATCGGTTGCCGATACCGCGATCATCCCACTGCAGGATGTTCTGGGGCTGGGCACCGAAGCCCGCATGAACCTTCCGGGCACCTCAACGGGCAACTGGCGTTGGCGCTTCCAAAGGGGTGCGCTGAGTTCTGAGTTGGCTGAGCAATTGCGGGAACTGAATAAAGCCTACGACCGCTGAGATGCTTGGCCAAAAGCGTAGCCTGCGACAAGATCTTGAACATCGGGCGGAACGGCAGGCCGAGGGCTTGGCGCAGAACGTGGAGGCCCCATTTTGGAAAGGGCTCTCGTCGTCTGCCGCAGTTCTTAAGAAGCTTGCGGGAGGGGGACCGCAGAGTGGTTCCTCGGACCGAAGAGCTGGATCAAAGGGCAAAGCGCTGTTTTCAGCTACAATTAGGAACCGTAAACTATCCATTAGTATCTGTAGTACCTGCTGGACGGCTAACAGCCCGATCTGTCCACCGGTTGCGATCGTCAACTAAAAACGAAATGCTCATCGGCGCACGCAAGTTTTGAGTTGGGCACCTGAAAACCTGCTTCGATAATGCTGGTCGCGGGCAAAAGGGCGGATCGCTGCCCGCATTGCTATTTTATGGGCGGCGCACGCGGGCCGGCCATCGTTCGGGAGGAACACGATTGCCATTGAAGCGCGAAGCAGGTTGGTACAAAGACGCGATCATTTATCAGGTCCATGTGCGCACGTTCTTTGACAGCAATGGCGATGGTATTGGGGATTTTCAGGGTCTCGCGCAGAGGCTGGATTACGTGCAAGAAATTGGCGTGAATGCAATCTGGTTGATGCCGTTTTTCCCCTCTCCTTTGCGGGATGACGGTTACGACATCTCCGATTACAAATCCGTGCATCCCAGCTACGGAACGTTGGAAGACTTCAAGACGTTCCTTTCGGGTGCTCATGACCGTGGCATCCAGGTGATCATCGAGATGGTGGCGAACCACACTTCTGATCAACACCCCTGGTTCCTGGAATCTCGCAGTTCCCAGGATAATTCAAAACGTGACTGGTATGTGTGGAGCGATACCGATACGACGTATAGTGGAACTCGAATCATTTTCCTGGATACCGAGATGTCGAACTGGGCCTGGGATCCAATTTCCAAGTCCTATTATTGGCATCGCTTCTTCAGTCATCAGCCGGATCTGAACTACGACAACCCCGCGGTACGCGAAGAAATGTGGAACGTCATGAAGTTCTGGCTGGAACTCGGAGTCGATGGTTTTCGGTTGGACGCCGTCCCATACCTGATTGAGCGGGAGGGGACGTCTTGCGAGAACCTGCCGGAAACCCACGAGGTGATCCGCGAACTGCGCAAGAAAGTCGACGATCAATTCCCAGGCGCGATGCTGCTGGCCGAGGCCAACCAGTGGCCGGCTGACCTTCGTCCGTATTTTGGCAATGGGGATGAATTCCACATGGCCTTTCACTTTCCCTTGATGCCGCGGATGTTCATGGGGCTGCGGCTGGA
>Ga0137415_10002502_pt1 | contig 18313 bp, 20 predicted proteins | sample CZODoug3_1_1_16f_FD_183082 | JGI IMG/M metagenome (GOLD analysis project Ga0137415, IMG submission 183082) | Vadose zone soil fungal communities from Angelo Coast Range Reserve, California, USA - CZODoug3_1_1_16fungal (Hybrid Assembly) | ecosystem: Environmental > Terrestrial > Soil > Vadose...
TGCGCCGCGCCCGGAATCGCGGCGGTAGACCGGCATGAGGATGAGAAACCCGGACTGATCCCCCGCCTCCTGGACCAGGCGGATCTTCGCGGTCGCCGCGGGTTTGCCCGTGCCCTCGGCGCGCTCGATGGCCTCCCGCCGCACGTGGTCTGACAGGATGTCGAAGCCGAGTGCCGGCTCGTTGCCCTGCCGGGGCTCGATGTACTGGACGGGGACGTGCTCGGCGCGCACCCCCGCCCTCACCAGTCGGCCGCCGGCGCCGAGCTCCGTGATCTCGAACCGGGGCGTGACGTCGCGCCGGCCCGCGGCCTCGTACCGCGCCCGCTCGCCCGCGAGTAGGCGCGGGTTCCACGAGAGCGCCTGCACGTTCGAGTTTCGACGGAGGGAGCCCCCGACAAAGCTCCGGAACGCGCGCGCGTCGACCCCAGGGGACACCTCGAAGAGCGCCCGGATCGCATAGAGGACTTCCAGATCGCTCGCGAGCCCCTTTTCGATCGCCGCCGCGAACCCGCGGGCGCGCCGCTCGAACTGAGCCTCGAGCCGAGCGCGCTCCCATCCGCGCAGGGCGACGAAGCCCGCCAGCGAGATTGCGAGGCCCGCCGCGATCACCAGCGCGAGCGGAACGTAGCGGGCCGGCGCCGGGCTCATCGGGGTGCGCCGCCCCGCCGGATGCGCCCATCCTCCATCGGCGCGATCGTGGTCTGCCGGGCCAGCGCGTCGAGGACGAGGTCCGCGAGTCCCGGGCCGCTCTCCTCGCCGACGAGCACCCGCGCCCCGGCGAACTCGGTGAAGCCGTCGCCGCCACGGAAGAGATAGCTGGGGACGGCGACCGTGTAGGTCGCGTCGGCCGCGAGCGGCCTGCCACCCACCTCGACGCTCACGATCCGGCTGCCGGCGGACCGCTGCGGGTCCCACACGAGGCGCAGGCCCGAGACCTGGAGGAACCCGCCCGCCTCGTGGTCGGCCTGGGCGAGCCCGCGCTCGAGCGCGCGGCGCAGGTCCGCACCGCGCATCGCGAGCTTCACGACGACGTTCGTGAACGGCAGGAGCCCGTGGACGTCTCGCCTGGTGAGGGGTCCCGCCGGGACCGTGCGGTTCGTCCGGATCCCGCCCCCGTTCACGAGCGCGACGTCGCTCTGGAGGCGCGCGCGCACGAGATCGGCGACGAAGTCGCCGAGGTTGGTCTCGCCGGTGCGGAGCCTCGAGCCGTGCGCCTCGAGCGGCACCGCCGTGCCGCCGACGACCACGTCGAGCTCGCGGTCGAGCTTCGCCGCGTACGCCTTCACCAGCGCCTCGACCGCGGGGTCGGGCACGACGCGGGGGCTCACCTCGCGGAACGTCGCCGAACGCTCGACGAGAGCGCCGTCGCGGGTGAGCCAGAGGTCCACCCTGGCCAGGTAGCGACCGTCGGAGCCCGCCTTGGTGATGAGCGCCTTGCCTGCCTCGGCGATCAGCGGCTCGTGCTCGTGGCCCCCCAGGATCACGTCCACCGCCCCCGACGCGGCGAGCGCCTTGTCGTGGACCATCTCCTGGTGCGTGACCGCGACGATCAGCTTCGCGCCGCGCGCGCGCAGGTCGGCCGCCACCGCCGGGCCGACGACGCGCGGCTCGCCGAACACGACGTCCGGACCCGGACTCGAGATGGCCGCGGTCTCCGGCATCGTCAGCCCGACGAAGCCGACGGCCACGCCGTCGAACGTCAGGAGGAGATCCGGCCACGCGCCGCCGAAGAAGAGGCCGGTGCGTCGGTCGACGGCGTTCGAGGCGATCCAGACGAACTTCGACTCGCCCATACGCTCGGCCAGGACGTGCGGACCGAAGTCGAACTCGTGGTTGCCGAACACCGCGACGTCGAGACCGATCGCGTTGAGCGCGGCGATCATCGGCTCACCCTTCAGGAAGGTGGACATCACCGACGGCGAGAGCGTGTCGCCCGCGAGGACGAAGACCGTGTTCGGGTTCTCGCGACGAGCCTCGCGCGCGAGCGTCGCGAGCCGCGCCATCCCACCCCTGCGGCCCTTGTCCACCGGTTCGAGGGTGTAGATGTCGTTGATCTGGAGGAGCGTGACGTGGACGAGACCTCCGTCGCGGAGGCCCGCGCCGGCGCACGCCGCGAGCAGGACGGCGGCGAGGGCGAGCGCCGCGGGGCGGGCCGGGCGGCGCATTCGCGAGCTCAGTGGAGCCCGGCGACGGCGCGCGTCTTCCAGTGGTGATCGGGGCGGCGGTGCAGGCGCGATTCGAGATACCGCCGCGCCCGTTCCGCGTCGCCGGCCCTGAAGCAGGCCTCGAGCAGGGTGTCGTGGAAGACGTCGCGCTGCGCACGGCTGCCACCGAGCCCGACGACCCGCGGCCCGATGGGCTCGATGCGGTCGATCGCCGTCCGATAGTCGCGCCGGGCGAACGCGTGGATCCCCTCCACCAGCGGGACCAGGACCCCGCCGGTGAGGTCCGAGCGGTCCTTGCCGCTCCGCTCCCGTAGCATGCCGAGCTGCTGCTCGGCCGTCGGCCAGTCGCCTCCGGCCACGAGGGCCATCGCCAGGTGCGCCGCGTGGAACAACAGGCCCTGGCGGTCGAGGCGCTGGCCCGCGAGCGACGCGAACGGCCGCCAGCGGTCCTTCACGTCCATACCGCGGAGCTCGAGCCGCCAGAGGAGCGAGATCGAGTCGTGGAGGTCGCCCGCGATGGACGACGGCTCGCGCTCGAACACGCGCCGGCACAGGTCGGACGCGCGCGCGTAGTCGCCGCGCCCGAGATGCATGAGGATCAAGTGCCACAGGAGGTGGTTTCTGAACCAGTTCAGGTTGGTGCACGGGTGGATCGCGGGCGGGAGCCGCGTGACTCCCGTGTCGAATGCCGCCATCTCGTAGATCGCGTGCGCGAGCGCGTGGATGGCCCAGGCGTCGAGCGGGTTCCGGAGGACCGACGCCTGGGCCGCGCGGACCGCCTCGTCGCACCGGCCCGCCTCCTCCAGGGCGAACGCGTGGAGGCCGAGCATGAACGAGTTCCCCGGATAGTGACGCGCGAGCACGGTCGAGAGGTCGAGCATCTCGGGGAATCTGCCCTGCCAGAACCAGATGAAATACAGGCGCTGGAAGACGACCAGGTCACGCGGGTGGTCGCCGAGCTGCTCGCGCATCGCGGCCTCGGCCTCGCGCGTCTTGCCGTCCACGAGCAGGGCGAGCGCCTCGACGTGGCGACGCTCGCGCTCGCTCTGTGCGCCCGCCGCGCCGCGGGCGACCCTGGCCGCCTCCCGCGCCTCGGCGAAGCGCTCCTCCAGAAAGAGGCAGACCGCCTCGCCCGCGTGCGCCACCGCCAGGCCCGGATCGCCCGCGTGGGCCTCGCGGAAGAGGGCGAGCGCCCGCGCGTCCCAGCCGAGGAGCGCCTCGACGGCGCGGTCGTACGCCGCCAGGGCCTCGCGCGAGGACGTCGTCACCACGAGCCCGTAGGCGTCGCGCCACACGCCGGGCAATCTAGTAGACGCGCGGCGACGCGGCGAGTGCCGCGGCGAGGAATTCGAGGGCGCGCCGCTCGGCCCACGAGTGGACGCGCCAGGGCCAGCGCCCCTCGATGAATCCGGCGTGGCCGCCACGGGACGGGAACTCGGCGCTGACCCCGTGCGGGAGACGCACGGGGTCGGGCAGCGCCTCGGGCGGGACGATGGGATCGTCGAGCGAGTTGACGAGGAGCGTCGGGCGCCGGATCCGCCCGAGGTATGGGCCGCTCGACGCGCGCGCCCAGTAGTCGAGCTCGTCGGCGAAGCCGTGGAGCCGCGCGGTGACGGCGCGGTCGTACTCCGCGAACGTGCGGGCACGCAGCGCGAGCGGAAGGTCCACGCGCGCGGCGAAGCCGGGGTCGCGCCCCGCCTTCAGCCGGATCTTCCGGCGCATCGAGCCGAGGAAGTTGGCCGTGTAGACGCGCTTGCGGAGCCCGCGGTCCAGCACGCGGGCGCACGGCGCGAGGTCGAAGGGCACCGAAATGGCGACCGCTCCGAAGAGCTGCGCGGGCGCGTCCTTCTCGCGCTCGCCGAGCCACTTCAGGAGGACGTTGCCGCCGAGCGAGACGCCGACGACCGCGAGGGACGTCGCGGGCTCGCGCGACAGCAGGAGGCCGATCACGTCCTCGAGGTCGTCGGTGTGGCCCGAGTGGTAGAACTGCGGGAGCCGGTTCAGCTCGCCGCTGCACGAGCGGAAGTTCAGCGTGGCCGCTCGCCAGCGCCGCGTGAGCGCCAGGCGCATGAGGCTGAGCGCGTAGTGGGACTGCGAGGAGCCTTCGAGCCCGTGGAGGACGAGGAGCAGCGGCGCGCCCTGGCCCTCCCCGCCGTCGGCCCAGTCGAGGTCGACGAAGTCGCCGTCCCGCGTGCTGACTCGCTCGCGTCGGACGCGCAGGCGCGCGCGGCTCCGGAAGAGCGGGCCCCAGACCGTCTGCACGTGCGCGTTCCGGCCCCACCAAGGGGGCCGGAACGCCGGCGCGCTTACTCCTGCCCCTGCAGCAGGAGCTTGACGATCTCCGGCGCGATCTCGCGCGCCCGCTGATCGAGCTGCGTCTCGCTGAGATTCGCGATCGGGTGCGGCATCACCAGAAACCGATACGTCGGCACGCCCCATTGCTCCGCCATCGCCCGTCCGGTCACCTCGAAGACGTCCGTCACGATCGAGGCCGAGGGCACGCTCTGTTTCTCCAGCAGGATTCCGTCGAGCACACTGCCCGACGAGCAGGAGCCTCAGTCTCCGATGCCTGCGACGACGACGTCGCAGGTCTTGCGGATCTCCTGGATGATCTCCTCGTGCGCCGGGACCGACGAGTTGTGCTTGCGGAACAGCGTCCACGCCGCGGCACCGTACTCGCGCTTCAGCAGGTCGCCGATCCTGACCAGCAGCTTGTCGGAGTTGAACTTGGTGTTCTCGATCAGCGCGACGCGCTTGCCCTCGAGCGAGCGCGGCCGGTCCACATAGGTGATGGGCCGGGCCTTGGTCTCGACCCTGGGATCGAGCAGCTCGATCATCGCTTGACCTCCTTGGTGACGGCCTCGGAACTCTTGGCGCTGGACCAGCCCGGGACATACGCCGAGAACGCGCCGGCCCGCCCGCCCGCGGCGACGACCAGGATGTCGTCGGGCGTCGCGACGAGCGGGCGCACCTTCGTCTCGTCGCCCGGCTGGCTGGGCCCCGCCATGCGCTGCGTGCGCTTCAAGTGGGCGTGGGAGTTCTGCGTGTTCTCCCAGACGAATTGGCGGATGCGCTTCTTGTCCCAGCCGTCGCCGGCGATCGTCCGCATGTGCTCGCCCGCGAGGACGAGCGCGTAGTGCGGCTGGCCCATCACGTTACCCGAGATCCTCATGTCGTCAGACAGCGTGGTGAGAACGCCCTCCGCGCCACTGGAGAGCTGGTTGTAGACCTGGTGGGGCGCCTCGGCCGCCATCACCGTCACGGTGGACTGCGCGGGACGGAAGCCGCGCTCGACGTGGAGCGGCGTCCACGGGCTGTCCGCCTCGTTCTCGGCGATCACGTACGAGAGCTTGCCCGGGTGACCGAGCGTGCCGCGGTCGAGCGTGCCGGGGACCGAGCCGCAGACGTTGCGCATCACGAGGCGCACGGCGCGGCCGATCGACAGGTTCGCGCGCCAGCCCGGGCCGAAGAGGTTGTCGCCCGCGTTGATGTCGAGCTCGTGAGCGATCGGGCCGTTGACGATCATGAGCACGCCGGCGCCGGCGGTGGACGTGCCCGGCCCATGGTAGCTCCAGCGCGGGTCCGCGATGCCCTCGACGGCCGCGACGACGACGGGCATGTACTCCGGCCGGCACCCCGCCATCACCGCGTTAATTGCGACCTTCTCCGCCGTGACGGACACGGCCCGGTGGGCGATGAAGCCGATCTCCTGTTTTGGATCGAGCCTCGCCGCCTCGAGCATCGCCCCGACGCGCTCGGCCGTCGGCGGGACGACGGGCAGGCCGTCCGTCCAGCCCTGCTGGAAGCAGAACTCGATCGCGTCGGCGACGTCCTCGACCTTGTAGCGCTTCGACGTCAGCGTGGCGGGCATCGGAACCTCCTTGCGCTGGACGCCACGCTACCACTCGAACGTCGGGCCGGCAAGCCCGGTCACCCCGGCGCCGCCCGCCCGGAGGGCCCGGCACCCGGGCCCCCTCGCTCACTCGATGAGCACCGTCACCGAGCGCGTGGCGCCGAACGTCGGCACGATGGCGGAATGTTTGCCCGGGCCACCCGCGACGATGACCATGATGTCGGCGGCGTCGGCGCAGAGCGCGACCTCGTCGGCGAGCAGGCGGTCCTTGAACCGCGCGGGGTCGATGACCGCGAAGCGCTCGCGGTTTTCCCGGCTGAAACGATCGAGCCGCACGCGAGCGCCCTCCCAGAGCGCGCGCCGCACGTCGGCCTTGCCCCACCCCGAGGCGGCGAACGTCGCGGCGTGCTCGGGCCCCAGGATGACGAGGGGCTCGCCACCCAGGTAGACGTTGTTGCTCCCCGTGGTCGCCGCGGTACCGACGAGCGCGAGGCTCAGCGAGTCGGCCGTCGTCGAGCCGTGATCGTTGACGTTGTGGGGCGCCTCCGAGCCGCAGACGGTGACGCAGCTCGCGCCGGCCGGGAAGCCGCGCTCGACGTGCAGCGGCGACCACGGCGACTCCGTCTCGTTCTCCGCGAGGCAGTAGGAGAACTTCCCGGCGTGGCCGAGCGTCGCGCGGTCCTCGCGCCCGGGCCGGGCGCCGCCGACGTTCTGGAGGCAGAGCCGCAGCGCGCGGCCGATCACGGCGTTCGCCCGGTGGCCCTGTCCCAGGGCGTTTGCACCGCCCGAGATTCCCAGGCGCCCGGCGAGGGGGCCGTTGACGATGAGGAGCGGCGTGCACGGGTGGGTCGTCGTCTGGATCGCGTTCAGGTTGAAGCGCGGCTCGGCGACGGCGCGGACGGCGGCGACGATCACCGGGAGGTGCTCGGGCAAGGCCCCCGCGAGCGCCGCGTTCACAGCGAGCGCCTCGAGCGTCGCGATCCCGCCGCGGGGCGCGAGCGTCGCGACCACGTGGTCCCGACCCAGCGCCGAGCCCCCCAGGAGGCGCGCGACGCGCTCCTCGGTCGGCGGGAGCACGGGCAGCCCGTCCGACCAGCCTTCGGCGACGGCGAACTCTTGGAACGCGTCGAGCTCGGCGGGTGCGGCGACGACCCCTGCGGCCGGCGATGTGGGCGCCGGCACGGGAGCCACGGGGTCGTGGGTGAGAGCCGCGATCACCCGGTCGACGATCGCCTCGGCCTTGGCGCGGACCAGCTTGGCGTCGATGCCGCCGATCGGATGCGGAACGGTGGTGAGCGGGAGATGCGGCATCCCGAGCGACCGAGCGGCCGCCTGACCGAGCGAGACGAAGGCGTCGGTCCCGAGCACGGCGACGGGAACGCCTCTCCCCTCGAGCTGGGCCGCGTCGTGGAGACTCCACGACGTGCAGGAGCCTCAGTCGGCCGATCCCGTCAGGACGACGTCGGCGGCGCCGACGACCTCGTCGATCACCGTCGCGGGATGCGAGGAGCCCGGCTTCCGCCACACGGCGACCGGGCCGGCGCCGGCGCGCTCGACGAGGAGCTCGGCGACGCGCCCGAGCAGCACGTCGGCGTTAGGCTTGGAGTTGTCGAGGATCCCGATGCGCAGGCCCGCGAGGCTCGGGCGGCGCCGCGCGAGCGGCTTGACCTGCGCGGCGCCGGCACCGAACGGATCCAGCACACGCAGCGTGCTCATCGCGCGCGAGTATAAGCCCTCGCGGCCCGCTCCACCATCCGGGCGAGCAGCTCGGCGGCGAGCGCGGCGCCGAGGACCACCGCCGCCAGCCGGAGGGCGGCGCCGAAGGCCGGCTGGAAGCCCATCGCCGCCCGGCGCGCGGCGAAGACCTCGGCGAGAACGACGACGCCCGCGACGACGCCGAGCGTCCGTGCGAGGAACGTGAGCCCGCCCGCCGCTCCCTGTCGGTCCGCCGGGAACGCGGCCATCACGCTCGCCTGGTTCGGCACCTGGAAGGCGCCGAGCCCGAGGCCGGCCGCCAGGAGGGCGAGCGCGACGAGGGTCAGCGGCGTCGCGGCGTCCGCCGACGCCAGGAGGAGCAAGCCGAGCATCTCGAGTCCGAGCCCGGCGAGCACAGGGACGGTCGGGCCGATCGCGTCGGCGAGCCTGCCCGCGGCGGGCGCGGCGAGCGCGGTGCCGAGCGGCGTCAGCATGAAGAGCGCGCCACCGACCGAGGCCGAGAGCCCGCGCGCGGTGATCAGATAGAAGGGCGCGAGCAGCCAGATCGCAAAGATGGCGGCGTTCGCGACGAAGTTGAGCGCGCACGCCCGGAGTACGGGTCCGCGCAGAAGGTCGCGCCCGGCGACGACCGGGCGCCCCGCCGCGATGCGCGGCGCGCGCGGGCCGGCGAGCGCCCAGGCGAGCGCCGCGAACATGAGCGGAACGCGGACGTGGAAGACCGCCCGCCAGCCGAAGGCCTCGACGAGCATGCCCGCGGGCAGCGGGCCCAGCGCGAAGCCGAGCCCGATCGCGGCTCCCAGAAACCCGAGGCGTCGCCCGCGCTCGGCCGCGCCCGCGCCCGCGGTCGCGAGCGCCGGCGCGGTCCCGTAGACGAGCCCGCCGCCGAAGCCCTGCACGGCGCGCCCCGCCAGGATCCCACCGAAGGTCGGCGCGACGCCGACGACGATGAAACCGGCGAGGCTCACCGCCATGCCCGCGAGAAGAACGGAGGTGTGGCCGAGGCGGTCGGCCGCGGCGCCGCCGACGAAGGACATGACGGCATACGTGAAGACGTAGCAGATGATGATCCAGCGCATCCGCTCCGGCGGCGCCCCGAAGGCCGCGGCGATCGCGGGGAAGGCGATGTTGACCATCGAGTCGAGCGACACGACGAACGCGCCGGCCGCCGCGATCAGTCGGACCATCTCACTGCTCGGCTCGTCCGGCGACCGGCCTCGCCTCGCACCGCCCTCGGACCATGTCGGTTATGATGACACGGGCTTGCGGGCGTCGAGCCATCCGCGGTACAAGCTGCCCATATGGAGATCAAGCCGGGCGCGACCGCGGAAGTCGGGTACACCGTCACCGAGGACAAGACGGCCCACGCGATGGGGAACCCGGGCGTCCACGTCCTTGCCACGCCGTTCGTCGTCGGGCTCCTCGAGAACGCCGCCGGCGCGGTGATCCATCCCCATCTGCCCGCGGGCGCGGGCACGGTCGGCACGATGGTGGAGATGAAGCACCTCGCCGCCACGCCCGTGGGCATGCGGGTGCGCGCCAAGGCGACGCTGCTCGAGACAGACGGGCGGCGCTTCCTCTTCGCCGTCGAGGCGTGGGACGACAAGGAGAAGATCGCCGAGGGGCGCCACGAGCGCTTTGTCGTCCTCGACATGGCGAAGTTCCTCGGGCGCGCGCTGAAGAAGGCGTCCGGCTGATGCCCACCCAGATCAACAAGGGCGTCGTCGGCAAGGAGTTCCCGCCCTACGTCGTCACGGTCGAGCGCGGGAAGCTCAAGGAGTTCGCGCGGGCCATCGGGGACCTGAACCCCTTCTACCTCGACGATCGTGTCGGGCGCGCGTCCGAGTGGGGCGATGTCATCGCGCCGCCGACCTTCCCGGTCACGTTTCGCGACGAGGGCGCCGACACGGGCGCGCTCTTGCGCGAGCTCGGCACGGACATCTCGCGCGTGCTCCACGGCGAGCAGGAGCTCGAAATCTTCCGTCAGCTCGCGCCCGGTGAGAGCTATCTCTGCCGGACCAAGGTCGTGGACGTCTACGAGAAAGCCGGCAAGAGCGGCCCGATGGCCTTCGTCGTCCGCGAGACCGCGGTCACCGACCGCGCGAACGAGGTCGTCGCCACCCTGCGCCACACCACGGTCATCCGCCTGTGAAGTACGGCAAGGTCTACGTCGAGGACGTGCAGGTCGGGGACGAGCTGCCGCCGCTCGTGAAGGGGCCCATTCAGCAGATCCAGCTCACGCGCTACGCCGGCGCCTCCGGCGACTTCAACCCGATCCACCAGGACGACGAGTTCGCCAAGGCGGCGGGCATGGGGGGCGTCTTCGCCCACGGCATGCTCTCGATGGGCTTCGTCGCTCAGGCGGTCACCGACTGGGCGGGCGCGGGCGCCGTCCGCAAGCTCGGCGTCCGCTTCGCCGCGCTCGTGCGCCTGAAAGACGTGGTGACCTGCCGCGGGCGTGTGCTCTCGAAGGCGTCGAAGGACGACGTCCACACCGCGGAGCTCGAGGTGTGGGCCGAGAACCAGCGCGGCGAGAAGGTCGTCGCGGGTAAGGCGACGGTCGCCCTGCCCTCACGCCACTAGCCGACGGGGGTCCGCCCCCGCGCCGCGACCCACTCCCTCAGCGCCTCGCGCGTGGACCGGAACGCGAGCGCGTCCCACGGAACGCCATCCGGCCGGACCCACTCGAGCGCGTCGTTCTCGTCGCAGGTCGCGAGTCTCCCGCCGACGACACGGGCCGTGTAGACGACGATCACCGGCGCGTCCGGATAGCTGTAGACGTTGTGGAGGCCGGTCAGCTCGACCTCGAGGCCCGTCTCCTCGAGCGTCTCGCGTATCGCCGCGGCGGGCGCCGACTCGCCGAAGTCCACGAACCCGCCGGGGAAGGTCCACAGCCCGCGGCCGGGGTCGATGGACCGCCGCGTCAGCAGCACGGCGCCATCCCGCTCGGGGAGGGTCGCGCCGACGACCTTCGGGCTCAGGTAGAAGACGAACCGGCAGCGCGAGCAGACCCGCTGCTCACGGCCGTCCGGAGGCACGGGCTCGGACGCGAGCGGCGCGCCGCAGAGGGGACAGAAGCGGATCGTGTCCGGCCCGAGGGCGTGGTGACCGTGCTCGAGGCTCACGCTCTGGAGTCTAAACCGGCTATGCTGAGGGCGCCAATGGCCGACGACCGGCGCGGACCCGTCGTCATCGGGATCCTGACTGTGGTGACGGGGGCGGTGCTCTATCTCGCGGCCGCCGACATCCTGTCCGTGTCCGACCGGACGTTCGGCGCGCCGCGCTGGGTCGTGGCCGGCTTCGCCCTCGGCCTCTTCTTCGCGGGCTTCTACGCCCTCTCGCTGCGGCTCCCGACGCCCGTCACCGGCCGCGTCCTCGCGGCCGCGACGGCGCTGACCTTCCTCACGACGGGCGGGGTCTTCATGACCTGGCTCGCCCTCGGCGGCGGGGCGCGCGGGCGCTCGACGGTGTCGATCGGCCCGCTCTCGCTGCTCCTGCTGACCCGCGGCATCGAGCTCGTGCTGTTCTGGGTCCTCGCCCTGATCACCGACGCGATCGCCGTCGGCGCGTGGATCTATTGTCTGCGCGCGCTCGCGCGCCGCCGCCTGCCTTGACACCCCGCGCGGCGCGGTGATACAAGGCGGCGTGCGCCGTCGCCGTCGCGCGCAGCGTCCCCGAGGCAGGAGGTTGCTCATGCATCGCCGAGCCGTCGGCATCGTCACGATCGCGCTCGTCCTCGTCTCCGGCGCGCTCCTCGCCACGGTCCATGGCCAGTCCGGCGAGTACAAGATCGGCGTCCTCGAGCCGCTCACCGGCCCGCTCGCGGGCGAGGGTAAGCGACACCTCGAGGGTTACGAGATCGTGCGCGACATGGTCAATGAGCGCGGCGGCGTGATGGGCAAGAAGCTCGTGTTGGCCGTGGCCGACGCCCCCGACCCCACCGCCGCCGCGAGCGAGGCGAACCGGTTGATCACGCGCGAAGGCGTGAAGATCATCACGGGCACGTTCTCCTCCCGGCTCTGTGGCGCGGCGAGCGAAGCGGCGGCGCGCCACAACGTCATCTACTGGGAGACCTCCTGCGTCGACCCACGGTTCAACAAGCGCGGTCTCAAGACCGTCTTTCGCACCGAGATCGACGGCACCGGGTTCGGCTGGTACAACATCGAGTTCATCGCCAAGCACTTGGCGCCCCGGTTCAACCTGAAGCCGAATCAGCTCAAGATCGCCTTCCTCTCCGAGGACTCCTCCTACGGCCAGGGCGTCACGGAATCCGCGCGGCTGCGGGCGAAGCAGGAGTTCGGGATGCTGGAGGTGGCGGCGGAGTACTACTCGTTCACCTCCATCAACGACTTCACGCCGATCATCACCAAGCTCAAGCAGCTCAGCCCCGACGTCGTCCACCACATCGGCTACACCAACGACGCACCGCTCTTCTGGCGTCAGGCCCGTGAGCAGAACTTCCTCTTCAAGGCGCTCGTGCATGCGGGCGCGACGGGGTACGGCTCGTCCGATTTCGGCAGGGCGCTCGGCGACGACGCCAACGGCGTCTTCGCCCTGCTCGAGCCCGGCCCCGGCTTCCGCCTCGAGGCGCTCCGGCCCGAGGGCCAGAAGATCGAGCGCGAGTTCCGCGAGGCGGTCCAGAAGCGGACGGGCTCGTATCCGCTCGGCGCCCACCAGCTCGCCGGCGGGGGGCTCTGGCTCCTCAAGGTCGTCCTCGACAAGGCCAAGAGCGACGACCTCGACAAGTTCCGCGACGCCGTGATGTCGCTGGACCTCCCCGTCGGCTCGGTGATCAACGGCTGGGGCGTGAAGTTCGCCGAGAACGGTCAGAACGCGAACGATCGCGTCCAGCACTACATGCTCCAATGGCAGAACGGCCAGCTCGTGACCGTCTGGCCGGAGGAGTTCACGACGAACCGGGCGAAGTGGATACCGCTCGGCGCCTGGGACCAGCGCAAATAGACGTCGTCGCCCAGCTCGGTGTCTCCACGGTCCTGCTCGGCGGGATCTACGCTCTGGTCGCCGTCGGCCTCACGCTGATCTTCGGGATCATGCGCGTGGTCAACTTCGCGCACGGTGAGTTCCTCATGCTGGGGATGTACGTCGCCTTCTGGGCCTACACCCTCTGGAACCTCGACCCCTACTTCGTCCTCTTCGTTTCGATCCCGCTCTTCTTCGGGATCGGCTTCCTCACCTACGTCCTGGTCATGCGGGGCGTCATCCACGCCTCTCACAACGTCCAGATCTTCACCACGGTGGGCCTCTCCACCGCGCTGCAGAACGCGGCGCTCGTCCTCTGGACCGGGGACTTCCGGACCGTGCGACCGTGGCACTCGTCGGTCGTCATCCGGGTGCTCGGCATGGCGTTCAACCTCTCGCAGGTCGTCGCCTTCGCAATCGCCGTCGCGCTGACGCTGGCGCTCTTCGCCTTCATGAAATGGACCCACACGGGCCGGGTCATGCGCGCCACCGCCCAGGACCACGACGCGGCGACGCTGATGGGCATCGACACCGACCGGGTCTACCGCCTGACGTTCGCGATCGGCATCGCGTGCGTCGGCGCCGCGGGCGTGCTGGTGTCGCCGCTCTACGCGGTCTACCCCACGGCGGGGCTCCAGTTCGTCCTCCTGGCCTACGTCGTCGTCGTGCTGGGCGGCCTCGGCGACATGCTGGGGGCGATGCTGGGGAGCCTGATCGTGGCCGCGGTCGAGGTCGTCGGCTCGTACTTCTTCGGGATCGCCTGGAAGGAAGTCTTCTACTTCACCCTCTTCATCGCCGTGCTCGTCTTCCGTCCGGCCGGGCTCTTCGGTCAGCGCGGCGCCGAGACGCTCGGGGCCTGATGCCTGCGCTCGCCCCCGGCCGGTGGGCCGCCGTCGCGTTCTTCGGCGTCGCCGCACTCGTCCCCGTCGGCGTCCGCGACGCCTACCTGCTGGACAGCGTCATCCTGATCCTCCTCTGGGGCGCGCTCTCGGCCGCCTGGAACGTGGCCGGGGGGTATGCCGGTCAGGTCTCGCTCGGCCACGCGGCCTTCTTCGGAATCGGTGCCTACTCGGCGGCCCTGATGACGACACGCTTCCAGCAGAGCCCGTGGCTCGGCTTGCTGCTCGGGGTCGCGCTCTCGATCGCCGCCGGCGGCGTGATCGGCTACCTTTCGAACCGCCTGAAGGGTCCGTACTTCGCGCTCTCGACGATCGCCTTCTCGCAGGTCCTGCTGATCGTGGCGAGCCGCTGGCGCGGCTTCACCGCGGGCTCGGAGGGGATCCCGGTGCCCTTTCGGCCCGGCTTCTGGACGCTCGGTCTCGGCCACGTCGCGTGGGTCTACATGGCCCTCGGGGTGGCGGTGCTCTACTACGCCGTGCTTGTCTGGCTCGAGACCTCGCGCTTCGGTTATCAGCTCGCCGGCGTCCGCGAGGACGAGGATGCCGCGGAGGCTCTCGGCATCGCAAGCCGCCGATCGAAGGTCTACGCCGTGACGCTCAGCGCCGCGATGACGTCGGTCGTCGGCACGTTCTGGGCGCAGTACGTCGGGTTCGTCGATCCCTTCTACGTCTTTTCGATCGACCTCTCGGTCCGGTTCGCGCTCAACACGATCATCGGTGGTATCGGCACCGGGCTCGGCCCCTTTCTGGGCTCGCTCCTGATCACGTCGCTCGAGACGTATCTCCGTGCGACGTTCTCGGGCATGAAGACCGGGTTCGCGGGGATCTATCTCGTCATCTACGGCACGGCCCTCATCCTCGTCGTGCGTTTCGTCCCGGAGGGGCTGACCGGTCTGGCCACGCGCCTCGGCGCCCGGAGATCTCGTGCTCACGCTTGAGCGCGTGAGCAAGCGGTTCGGCGGCCTCACCGCCGTGCGCGACGTCTCCTTCCAGGTGCGGGAAGGCGACCTGCTCGGCATCATCGGGCCGAACGGCGCGGGCAAGACCACGCTCTTCAACGTGATCTCCGGTTACTCCCGCGCCGACGCGGGCCGCGTCGTCTTCGAGGGACGCGACGTCGGCAACGACCCGCCCCACGTGATCTGCCGGCTCGGCCTCACGCGCACCTTTCAGATCGTCAAGCCCTTCGGCAATCTCTCGGTCCTCGACAACGTCATGATCGGCGCGCTCACGCGGCTCACGAGCGTCGCGCCGGCGCGCGCCGAAGCCCGGCGCGTCATCGAGACGTGCGGTCTCGGCCCGCATGCGGCGGCGCGCGCCAAGGCGCTCCCGCTCGGCCTCCGGAAGCGCCTCGAGGTCGCCCGCGCCCTGGCCACACGCCCGCGCCTCCTCCTGCTCGACGAGGTGATGGCCGGGCTCAACCCCACGGAGCTGGCCGGCATCGTGGAGCTGATCCGTCGCCTTCACAGCGGCGGTCTCACCCTGATCGTGATCGAGCACATCATGGCGGCGATGATGCGCCTCGCCCAGCGGATCGTCGTTCTCCACCACGGCGAGATGATCGCGGAGGGGCGCCCCGACGAGATCACGCGCGACCGACGGGTGATCGACGCCTACCTCGGCGAGGAGTTCGTGCTTGCTGAGGCTTGAGGCGATCGACGCCTTCTACGGCGACCTCCAGGCGCTGTCCGGCGTCTCCTTCGAAGTCGCGGAGCGCGAGATCCTCGCGCTCGTGGGCGCGAACGCGGCCGGCAAGTCCACCACCCTGCGGGTCGTTTCAGGGCTCGTGGCGCCGCGGCACGGGCGCGTGCTCTTCGGCGATGCGGAGCTCACGGCGGTGCAGGCCCACCTCCGTGTCGAGCGCGGCATCGTCCAGGTGCCCGAGGGCCGGCGGCTCTTCCCGTTCATGACCGTCACCGAAAACCTGTTGCTCGGCGCCCACGCGACGCGCGCCCGCGGCGAGCGCGCGCGGACGCTCGAGTACGTCTACGCGCTGTTCCCGGCGCTGGCCGACCGGCGGACACAGCTCGCGGGCTCGCTGTCCGGCGGCGAGCAGCAGATGTGCGCGATCGGCCGGGCGCTCATGGCGCGCCCGCGCCTTCTCATGCTGGACGAGCCAACCCTCGGCCTGGCTCCCGTGCTGGTCGCGAAGATCTTCGAGACGGTCCGTGCGATCAACGCCGACGGCGTGACGGTGCTGCTCGTCGAGCAGAACGTGCGCCAAGCGCTCACGCTCGCGCACCGCGCCTGCGTCCTCGAGAGCGGGAGGCTCGTGTTGCAAGGCGCCGCGCGCGCGCTGCTGGGCGACGAGCGCCTGAAGCGTGCCTATCTGGGATTGTAGGGCTCGCGCCTCGTAGCGAAGAGAGTAGACTCCTGGGAATCCGATGGGAGGCCCCATGAGGATCGATCGGCAGCGGCTCGAGCGGTCCATCGAGGAGCTGGGAAAGATCGGTGAGACACCCCGGGGCGGGCTCACCCGCCTGGCACTGACCGACGAGGACAAGCGTGGCCGCGACTGGATGGTCGCGCGCATGGGCGAGGCCGGCCTCCGCGTGACGATCGACCAGATGGGGAATATCTTCGGCCAGCGCCCGGGAGTCGAGGCGCTCCCGCCCGTGATGATGGGCTCGCACGTGGATTCGGTGCCGACCGGCGGCAAGTACGACGGCCAGCTTGGTGTTCTCTGCGCCCTCGAGACGATCCGGACGCTGAACGACCACGCGATCAGGACGCGCCATCCCGTGACGCTCGTGATTTTCACCAACGAGGAAGGCGCCCGCTTCCAGCCCGCGATGCTCGCGAGCGGCGTGATGGCGGGCAAGATCCCGCTCGAGGACGCCTACAACGCACGCGACAAGGACGGGATCCGTCTCGTGGACGAGCTCGAGCGCATCGGCTATCTCGGCCCCGAGCCCTGCGTGCCGCGCGCGTTCCGCGCTTATCTCGAGCTCCACATCGAGCAGGGCCCCCGGCTCGAGGAGGAGGGTCTCGAGGTCGGCGTCGTCGAGGGCATCGTCGCCATCTCATGGTCGCGCCTCACGATCCACGGCGTCCAGGACCACGCGGGCCCGACGCCCATGCGGATCCGCCACGACGCGCTCGTCGCCGCCGCCGCGGTCGTGACCGGCGTCCGAAGGATCGCCCGGGAGCTCGGCGGCGATCTCGTCACCACCGTCGGCAGTCTCACGGTGAGCCCGAACATCGTCAACGCGATCCCGGGAAAGGTCAGCCTCTCGATCGACACGCGCGATCCCCGCGACGAGGCCCTCGACCGGGCCCGGTCGAAGCTGGACTGGCTCGTCCGCGACGCGTGCAAGCACGAGGGCGTCCCGTACGAGCTCGAGCACTACTGGCGGGTGCCGTTCACGCCGTTCGATCGCGCGGTGGTTGCGGCGGTCGAGCGCGCCGCCAGGGCGAGCGGCGCCCGCTACCGGCAGATGCTCTCTGGCGCGGGCCACGACGCCCAGTACATGGCGGCGATCGGCCCGGCCGGGATGATCTTCGTCCCCTCGCGCGGCGGGCGGAGCCACTGCGAGGAAGAGTTCACGCCCATGGACGACATCGAGCAGGGCGCGAACACGCTCTGCCTCGCGGCCCTCGACCTCGCGGGCCGCGCCTAGCGGCTCACGACCGGAGCGCCGCTCGGGCGATCGGCAGCTCGCGGATCCGCTTGCCCGTGAGCGCGAAGATCGCGTTGCAGACGGCGGGCGCGAGCGGCGGCACGCCCGGCTGGCCGGTCCCGCCGGGCTTCTCGCCGCTGTCGAGGATGTGCACCTCGACCCGCGGCATCTCGCCGATGCGCAGCATCGGGTAGTCGCCGAAATTGCTCTGCACGACACGGCCGTGGTCGATGGTGATCCGCCCATAGAGCGCGGCGGTCAGAGCATAGACGACACCGCCCTCCATCTGCGCGCGGACCTGATCGGGGTCGACGGCAAAGCCGCAGTCGATCGCGCAGACGACCCGGTGCACGCGCACGCCGCCGTCCTTCGCCACCGAGACCTCGGCCACCTCGGCCGCATAGCTCTCGTACGAGAACGCGACCGCGATGCCGCGCGCGTGGCCCGGCGGGAGCGCCGTGCCCCAGCCCGCCTTCTGCCCGGCCAGCTCGAGGACCGCCGTGTGGCGCGGCGATTTGCCGAGGAGCGCCTTGCGGTACTCGAGTGGGTCCTGGCGCGCGGCGGCGGCGAGCTCGTCGACGAAGCCCTCCACGACGAACGCGTTCTGCGAGGCCCCGACCGAGCGCCAGAAGCCGACGGGGACCCCGGGGTCCTTGTTCACCCACTCGACCTGGAGGTTCGGGACGTCGTACGGCATGTTGCGCGCGCCCTCGACGGCCGTGCGGTCGATCGTCCCCGGCGGCGCGGATCCCTTCTGGATAACGATCCCGGGGCCGACGATCCGATGGAACCACGCCGCCGGCATTCCGTGCTCGTCGAGCGCGGCGCGAAGGACGTTGTGGGTCGCGGGACGGTAGAAGCCGTGCTGCATGTCGTCCTCGCGCGTCCAGACCACCTTCACCGGCGCCCCGACGGCCTTCGACGTCTCGACGGCGTCGATCACGAAGTCGAGCTCGCCGCGTCGCCCGAAGCCGCCGCCGAGCAGCGTCGTGTTGACCCTGACCTTCTCGACGGGAAGCCCCGTCAGCGTCGCCGCGATCGCCTGCGACCCGCCGGGGTTCTGGGTCGGCGCCCAGATGGTGC
>Ga0137415_10002503_pt1 | contig 18309 bp, 15 predicted proteins | sample CZODoug3_1_1_16f_FD_183082 | JGI IMG/M metagenome (GOLD analysis project Ga0137415, IMG submission 183082) | Vadose zone soil fungal communities from Angelo Coast Range Reserve, California, USA - CZODoug3_1_1_16fungal (Hybrid Assembly) | ecosystem: Environmental > Terrestrial > Soil > Vadose...
GCGCAGAGCAACTCGGATGTCCCCGTTGGAGACCTGGGCAGCGGCTCGGACTATACCGTCTTCCTGCAGCATCTAGGCGTGCCCTCGTCGGACGTGAGCTCGAGCGGATCGTATGGCGTCTATCACTCGGCCTTCGACAACTTCAACTGGTTCAAGAAATTTGGCGATCCCGATTTCATTTACGAGCAAGAGATGGCGCGTGTCTTTGGGGTTGAAACCATTCGCATGGCAGACGCTGACGTGCTGCCCTACGACTACGAAGAGTACGGCAAAGAAATCGTTGTTTACATAGACGCTGCCCGGAGGAGGGCAGACAATACTTTCGGCAGTCAGTCGCCCAATTTTGCCGAGGCCGCCCGCGCCGCACATCAATTCGAGCAGGCGGGAGCAAAGATGCTGCACAAGCAGCGGAATCCGGGCAACGACTCGGCCCGGCTCAATCAGAGTCTGCGTCAAGCGGAACGTGCCTTGCTGATTCCGGAGGGGCTACCCAACCGTCCCTGGTTCCGTCATGCCATTTATGCCCCAGGACAGTACACCGGCTATGCTGCAGTGGTGATCCCCGGCGTGAATGAGGCCATCGACAAGCACGATCTGGAGCGGACTCGGCGGCAGATTGCAGTCCTGGCTGCGGCGCTCAATCGCGCAGCCAGGATGCTGGAGGGCTCTCGCTGATGATGGCGGAAAACGCGGTCACTCAGATCCTGAAGACTCTGCCTTCGGCAGCAGGTGCGACCTTTCTCGCGTTATTTCCGATTGTGAATCCATTCGGCGGGATACCCCTGTTTTTCTCGCTCACCTCGGGCTTCCCAGCAAGCGAGCGCAACCGCACTGCCGGGAAGACTGCCATGTATGTGTTTGGCATCCTGGTGGTCTTCATGTTCTTTGGACGCTTCGTGCTCAATTTTTTTGGAATCTCGCTGCCGGTGCTGAAAATTGCGGGCGGGCTGATCGTGGCCCACACGGCCTGGGGCATGGTCACAGCTTCAACCCGAATGACTCCCGCCGAGAGCGACGAAGCCACCGCCAAGAGTGACATTTCCTTGACTCCTATGGCGATGCCCATCCTTTCCGGACCGGGCTCCATCGGTGTGGTCATGGGCCTGGCGGCTCATGCCGACAGCATGATGACGTATCTCGGAATGGTGATCGGGATCGCTGCGCTGGGCCTCAGCGTTTATTTGTTCCTGCGTCTGGGAGGCCCGCTGGTGGCAAAGTTTGGTCCCGGAGCAGTCGCCGGCATCACCCGAATCTTCGGGTTCCTCATTTTTGCGGTGGCCGTGCAGTTAGTCTGGAACGGCGTAGCGGATTTCCGGCAGTAGGCCGGTGCAGCGATGGGTGTCGGCACCCACTTCAGGCGCGATGCTACAGCTATAAGTGATCTAGCCACGGGAAAGTCAGCCAGGGCAAGATGTGGATGCTATGGCCTTCAATCCCGAATCAGCAATGGTGCCGGAAGCAGAAATAATCTCTGCAGAAACACAAACCGAAGCAAGCCAGGTTTCCGCGGAGGACCCCGAGTCGTCCCGGATAACTTCTCCGGTGGCCTCCGATGTTTGGAGGCAGAGGGGTGAAGAGCTGGCCCCTGCGATCCTCGATTTTGAATCGCGCCCGGAACCGGGTTGGCGGGAGTGGAACGAACCGGTCCAGAGCGCGTCTGCAGGTGAGATGCCGGAGCAAGTTTCGGATATCCGGTTGATGCCAGACATCGAACTGGTTCAAGGCAGGAAGGCCTGGCTTCAACCCCTGCTCACGCAACTTCGCGAAAATTACAAAACCATTTGCCAAAACGGGGCACTAGTTGCCGTGGGCGCGGTTGCTGCCCTGCTGGTGGTCAGTTTTGCGCATCGGCGTTCGCCCCTTCCTGCCGGCCTGCAAGGCGCAGAGAAGGTAGGGCAGGAAGTGCCTTTATCCAAACCTCAACTAACCAAAGCCCGGCGAAAGCGAATGGCTCAGGCCGTAGATAGACACCACCTGGCGAAATCGCAGGTCACGGCAAAGATGGCCGCTGAAGTTAAATCGCTAGCGCCCTCCTCAAGAGCGAAGGTCGCGATCGGCAAAGTTAGTCTCGCTTCCTCTCAGCAGCGCCTGTCATCTCCGCACTCGAAATCCAGTAGCGAAACGGACTTCGTGGCCAAGGACACCGTAACCCACGACGGCAACGGTGCGGTCGGACGAGCTCCGAAATAGCCTGCGCGATATCGAACCATGTGGGAGAGTCGCCCCCTTCGCTTTCTCTTAGGAGGGCTCTCGGCTGAGCAAAGCTCGGCGTCCCTGAAATTCGACCCAATGTTCCAGATGGAACATTTTGTACATACATTTATAGCTTCAAGATATTGCCAGCGCTATGCATCTGATTAGGGTGGCAACCGGCGCCGAAAGGTAGTCATCGCCTGGGACCGGCTGCGCCTCAGTTGGCCATATTTCAGTGGGTCGTACTGTCGAAACGAGCCCTTGCTCGGTAGAGGCGGGGTGCCTCCGAACTTCGCTCAGGCAGCTCCGGGCGCTCCCATACAACCAACTCTATTTGAGGCTGACCAGTTTTTCGACCAGCTCGGAGTAATCTTTCTTTTCCAGCCCGTGGACCTGCTTATTGTACTCATCCACCTTCGAGGAATAATTCATCGAGCAGAATTTGGGACCGCACATGGAGCAGAAGGCCGCCTCTTTGTAGTAATCGTCAGGCAGGGTTTCATCGTGCATCGAGCGCGCCGTCTCGGGATCGAGTGACAGCGCAAACTGTTTTTCCCAGTTGAATGTGTAGCGAGCATAACTGAGCGCATCGTCGCGATCCTGCGCGCCCGGGCGATGCCGCGCGAGATCTGCGGCGTGGGCGGCAATCTTATAGGCAATGATGCCGTCTTTGACATCTTTGTCATTGGGCAGACCCAGGTGTTCCTTGGGCGTGACGTAGCAGAGCATGGCGGCACCATGCCAGCCGATCATGGCCGCCCCGATCGCCGAGGTGATGTGGTCGTAGCCGGGAGCGATGTCAGTCACCAGCGGGCCCAGGGTATAGAACGGCGCTTCGTGGCAGAGTTCTGTTTCTTTGTCCACCTGCTCTTTGATCTTGTCCAGCGGGACGTGTCCCGGGCCTTCGATCATGACTTGCACGTCATGTTCCCAAGCTTTTTTCGTGAGTTCACCGAGAGTCTTGAGTTCCGCGAACTGGGCCTCGTCGCTGGCATCGGCGATGCAGCCGGGTCGCAAGCCATCGCCGAGAGAAAATGAAACATCGTGTTTGATGAAAATCTTGCAGATATCGTCAAAGCACTCGTAGAGAAAATTCTGTTTGTGATGATGCGCCATCCACTGCGCCAGAATTGCGCCGCCACGGCTGACGATCCCGGTAATGCGTTTTGAAACCATCGGCAGATATTGAATGAGCACGCCGGCATGGATGGTCATGTAGTCCACGCCCTGCTCCGCCTGTTCTTCGATCACTTCCAGCATGACTTGTTTGTTCAGGTCTTCAATCCGCTTCACCCTCGAGATGGCTTCGTAAATCGGCACGGTGCCGATGGGCACAGGCGAATGACGCAGAATCGCTTCTCGAATTTCGTGAATATTGCCGCCAGTGGAGAGATCCATCACCGTGTCGGCGCCGTAGTGTACGGACGTGTGCAGCTTCTTGAGTTCTTCGTTAATCTCCGACGTCACTGCCGAGTTTCCTATGTTGGAATTGATCTTGCACAGCGAGGCCACGCCGATGCACATCGGTTCGAGCTCGGGATGATTGATATTGGCGGGGATAATCATGCGTCCGCGGGATACTTCGTCGCGAACCAGCTCGGGCGAAAGTTTTTCGCGGTGGGCGACGTATCCCATTTCCTCGGTGACAACTCCGTTGCGGGCGTAGCGCATCTGGGAGAAATTGCCGTCGGTATTCTTAGCCCTGCGGTTTGCGATCCACTCTGCCCGAGACTGGGGAACGCCGCTTCCGTTGCTGCCATTGCCAGGAGTGCCGTTTGCAGGAGTCATTACCAAATTATCCTTTTGAAGTATCTGTTGAAGATTATACGCTGCGTTGCGCGAGTTAATCAGGCGGGAAAATGTTAAGGCCGCAGAGGTGGCGGTTCGAATTCCTCGATCGCAGGGCGGCAACATAACAATTTCCCGCCTTGTCCGTCTAAGCCGGAGGCCCTAGAATCGACGGTTCAGTCCAGCGAGGTCCTCATGCGTGTATTCCGCTTCTTGCCGGCGTTCTCCTTGTTTCTGGTCGTCAGCAGTTTCGCCCAGTCCACTCCATCTCAGCTGGCTTTCAATCCCGACGCGATCGATAAGGCCATCGATCCCTGCGTCGATTTCTACCAGTACGCTTGCGGCAGCTGGCTGAAGAGAGCGGAAATCCCGGCGGATCAAACGTCATGGGCGAGCTTTGTCGAAATCCGTGAGAAAAATGCAGCCATCATGCGGGAAATCCTGGAGAAAGCGGCGGCTGAGAATCCTGGACGCGATAGCATCACCCAGAAGATCGGCGACTACTACGGTTCCTGCGTAGACGAAAAAGCGGTCGAAGCCAAGGGATTGAAGCCGCTGCAAGCGGAACTCGATCGCGTCGCGGGCGCGAAGGATAAGGCGGCGCTGATCGAAGCGATTGCCCGGATCCACCTGATTGGGCCCAGTCCGCTGTTCAATTTTTATTCATCGCCCGACCTGCACAGTGCCAATGACGTGATCGCCTATATTGACCAGGGCGGCCTGTCGCTGCCGGACCGGGACTACTACCTCAAAGACGATGCCAAGATGGCGGAGGCGCGGAAGAGCCTGGTCCAGTACGCGACTCAGCTGTTCACGCTGGCAGGTCAATCTTCGCCGCAGGCGGGAGATGCGGCGCAGACGGTGTTGCGCATCGAGAGCGCTCTGGCCAAGGCTTCCATGGACCGCACCGCGCGGCGCGATCCCAAGAATCGCGATCACAAAATGAGCCGCGATGAAGCGGTTGGCTTGGCGCCCAATTTCTATTTGAATCGTTATTTTGCCGCCGCCGCCGTGCCCAGTTTTTCCAGCCTGAACGTGACCAACCCGGATTTCTTTAGGCAGGTGAACGGCGTTCTGGAATCAGAATCTCTGGACGCCTTGCGAACCTACGTGAGCTGGCATTTGCTGGACGGTGCCGCTCCCTGGCTTTCTCAGCCATTCGTGGATGCCAATTTCAAGATGCAGCAGGCCTTGACTGGGCAATCGGAAATCAAGCCGCGCTGGAAACGCTGCGTCAGTTCCACCGATAACGCGTTGGGCGAGGCGCTGGGCCAGCGCTACGTGGAGCAAACCTTTGGTGCTGACGGCAAGCAGCGAATGCTGAAGATGGTTGACGCGCTGGAAAAGAGTCTGGACCAGGACATCCGCAACCTGCCCTGGATGACGGAAGAGACGAAAAAGCAGGCCAAAGTAAAACTGGATGCAATTCGCAACAAGATCGGCTATCCCGACGTGTGGCGCGATTACAGTTCGCTCAAGATCCTGCGCGGCGATCTCTTGGGAAATTTCTTGCGGGCAAATGAATTTGAAGCCCGCCGCCAGATTGCCAAGATCGGCAAGCCGGTGGACCGCAAGGAGTGGCAGATGACGCCGCCCACGGTCAACGCGTATTACAGTTCGTCAAGGAATGAAATTGTTTTCCCGGCAGGAATTCTGCAGCCGCCTTTCTTCGACAAGCAGGCCGACGACGCCGTGAATTTCGGGGGCATCGGGATGGTGATTGGCCACGAACTGACTCACGGCTTCGACGATCAAGGCCGCAAGTTCGACCCCGAAGGTAATCTCCGCGACTGGTGGACGGCGCAGGATGGCACCGAATTTGAGAAGCGTGCCAGTTGTGTCGCCGATGAGTACAGCGAGTTCGTAGCCGTGGATGACCTGAAACTCAACGGCAAGCTGACCCTGGGGGAAAACACGGCCGACAATGGCGGCGCGCGCATCGCACTCATGGCGCTGGAGCAGATGATTGCCGGCAACCCGGCCGACACTGCCGCGCAAACCATCGACGGCTACACTCCGCAACAGCGTTTCTTTCTCGGCGCTGGGCGCGCCTGGTGCGAAAAGCGGCGTCCGGAATACTCACGCATGCTGGTCAGCGTGGATCCCCATTCCCCGGGCAAATACCGGATCAACGGCGTAGTGCGGAACATGCCTGAATTCCAAAAGGCGTTTAGCTGCAAGGCCGGGCAGCCCATGGTGCCGGAAAACGCCTGCCGGGTGTGGTAAAGCCAAGTGTGGGGCAGACACGGTTGTCCGCCGCCTTTGACTTTGACGCTACTGTTCAAAGCCTGATTCGTGCTCTCTGAACCGAGCAGGCAAGACTTCCAGGCCAGAGTCAGAGGCGGCGGACCAGAGTGTCCGCTCCACACCACTTATCCCGGCACCGACTCAGCCTGCTAGGTCAGAAGCCTTTCCGCCGCTGGTCACTGTAGCGGGACAGGGCATCGTTGATGATGGGATAGGCCTCCGCAGCGGGCTGGATCTTGTCCACTTCCACCGCTTTGCCTTCCAGTAGTTTGTAATCCTGGAAGAAACGGCGCAGCATGAGAAGCCGGTGCGGCGGCATCTCCTGGGCTTCGCGGTAGGTATTGAATTCAGGATCCTGGGTTGCAACCGCGATAATCTTGTGGTCTTTCTTTCCGGTATCAATCATGGTCATCAACCCAATGGTTCGCGCATGAATCAGAGTCAGCGGAACAACCGTCTCCTGACACAGCACCAGGACGTCGAGCGGATCATCATCTTCGGCGAGGGTCTGCGGAATGAAGCCATAGTTGGCGGGATAATATACCGCGGAGTAAAGCACACGATCCAGCTTGATCAGCCCGCTGGTCTTGTCGAGTTCGTACTTCACGCTTGATCCGAAAGGGATCTCGATAATGCTGGAAAACTCCTGCGGCAATTTATCGCCAGGTGTTACGTCATGCCAGGGATGGATCATTCCGGCCTCGGGTAGATAGAGGGACTGGGTGCATTATAGATCGGCCTTTCGGACATCTTGACCTGTCCGCACAGCAGGAATACAGTCGTAAGCGAAAAGACTTGCATGTCAAGCGAAACGGGCAAATACCTAAAATTCGGTGGGGCGGTGGCGGTGATCCTGGTTTCCCTGGGCTTTCTGGCCTACACCGGGGTGCAGGAGAGCAAGAGCTACTACGTCACCATCAAGGAACTGCGTGGCATGGGCGACGGCGCTTATACCAAGCATCTGCGCGTGGCTGGGAATGTGCAGCCCGGTTCGATCAAGCGGTCCGGCACCAGCGTCAACTTTGTGCTGATAGAAAACGATCAGCTTCTGCCCGTGGTCTACAGCGGAACGGAAGCGCCGCCGGATACTTTCAAGGACGACTCTCAGGCGCTGGCCGATGGCAGCTTTGGACGCGATGGCGTCTTTCACGCCAAACAACTACAGGCGAAGTGCGCATCGAAGTACGCGCCCCAGCAACCCGGAGCGCCAGCGAATGGTGCGCGTCAGGCTGCACCTACGAAGAGCATGACGCAAGTCGAGGGTGGCAGCTCCGCTAACGCCACCAACTGAGGCGAGCGTTAGTTTGGCGAATTTCCGCCGGTCAGAAGCTTGCGAGGCTTGCTCCGCCGGGCGGGGACACCTGCCTCTACTTGGTCCCAGTCCGCGTTGCTCTCGACTTCACTTCTGCCTTCGGCTATCTTCCAGTGTTGGGTACTTCGCTTGCATTCTTCTCCCACCGTCATCATTACCGCGTTGGTCAAGCAGTTCGGCCGTTTTGCCGCACTCCGCGGCGTGAGTGCCGAGTTTGCGGCTGGGCGGCTGTACGCAATCCTGGGTGACAACGGAGCGGGGAAGACCACGCTGCTGCGAGTGCTCGCAGGGCTGGCACAGCCTACGCGGGGCAGCATCCTGATTCTGGGAACGACAGACTTGCGAGCGGTATGCCATGAAATGGGTTACATGGCCCATCCGTCGCTGCTTTACGACGAGATGAGCGGTATGGAGAACCTGCGCTATTTCGCGCGCCTGTATGGGATCAGGGATGGAATTAGCACCGGTGGGACCGGCAAGGACCGTCGCTGCGCCGCCACCATGACCGCGGTTGACCTCGACCCTGCGCTTCCGCGTCCGGTGTCGCAGTATTCGCAGGGCATGCGGCAGAGATTGTCGCTGGCGCGGGCGTTGCTCAACGATCCCAAAATCCTTTTGCTGGACGAGCCTTTCTCCAACGTGGATGTTCGTTCGGCGCGCGCCATGGTCTCACTTCTGGCGCAGATGCGCACTGCCGGCAAGACCATCTTCGTGGTGACCCATCAGGCGCCCTTGCTTGAGGCTGTGGCTGACGAGTTTGTCTGGATGGACGCAGGGCAGATCACCGCTCGTACTCGCGAGCTCCGTCCGCTCGAACCAAGATGAGAAAACACGCTCGCCGAAACCCGATGAGCGAAGAAACGACAAGCCAAACGCAATGAGCGAACCCTCAGGTGCTATAGCCGGCGTCACCCGAGCCACCTTGGCCAAAGACCTGCGCCTCGAGTGGCGATCAAAAGACGCGATCAACTCCATGCTTTTCTTTTCCCTTCTGGTGGTTGTGGTCTTCAGTTTTTCCTTTGATCCCAATGCCGAAGAATCGCGCCAGATTGCCGGGGGACTGGTATGGGTTGCGTTTCTCTTTGCCGCGGTGGTGGCGCTCAACCAGACCTGGGCGCGCGAGCTGCGCAATCAGGTTCTCGACGCTTATCGCGTTTCGCCAGCTCCCGCGAATTCTCTTTTTCTGGCCAAGGCGCTGGGCAACTTCATTTTCGTCGCGGTATTGGAAATGCTGATGACGCCGCTGTTCATCATGTTCTACAAGCTGCGACCGCTCGGTCCGGCGTGGCCGTTGATCCCCATTGCTGGGCTGGGTACATGGGCCATCGTGGTGAACGGCACGTTTTTTGCCGCCATGTCGCTGCGCACCCGTAGCCGCGAGATCATGCTGCCGCTGCTTCTGTTCCCGGTCTCCATCCCCGCTCTGCTTGCCATGGTGAACGCCACCACAGCCATTTTGACTGGGGAACTTTCGCTGAAGTTCTGGATTGTGTTGCTTACCACTTACGACGTGGTGTTTACTATCGCTTGTCTGCTGTTGTTCGAACTTGTGTTGCACGCGGAATGAGTGACCTGCTGAGTGAAATGAGAATTGGCAACGAAATCCGCATAAAGCGAGTCCGCATGAAAGGAAAATGAAGCGCGCCTTCCCCATTTTTGCCGTGCTCACGGCGGTCCTCCTGAGCTACGCCCTTTATGAGGCCTTGGTGGCTGCTCCGACCGAGCAGACCATGGGCAACGTGCAGCGCATTTTTTACTATCACGTGCCTTCGGCGTGGACCGCATTCCTGCTTTTCTTTATTAACTTTGTCTGCTCGATCCAGTACCTGGTGCGCCGGGACAAGGTCGCCGACACAATGGCAAACTGGGTCGCAATCCTGCTGGGCGTCGCAGCCTGCGTGGCTGCGGCCGTGATCCGCCCCTTGCCGGCTGGCGTAGAGCCGTCATCCGTGGCCACAACCGGGCTCGCGGCCACAGCCCTGTATTTTCTGATAAAGAAATATTTCTCGGAAAAGAGAACCGATGCGCTGGCCGTAGTCACAGCCGAAGTGGGAGTCGTGTTCTGCACCGTGGTGCTGGTGACCGGGCCGCTGTGGGCGCGTCCGGTTTGGGGCATTTGGTGGACCTGGGATGTTCGTCTGACCTCAACTCTGGTGCTCTGGCTTATTTACATCAGCTACCTGATGCTGCGCCGGTTTTCGACCAGCGCTCAAACTCCAGTGCTGGCCGCCGCTTTGGCGATTTTCGGCGCGCTCGATGTCCCGCTGGTCTACTTCTCGATCTGGATATTTCGCACCCAGCATCCCCAACCAGTGATCGGCGGTGGAGGTTCGATTGATCCCCGCATGTTGCACGTATTGCTGATTAATTGGCTGGCATTCCTGTGCTTTGCCGGTCTGATTTGCCGGTCGCGGTATCGCCTGGAGATTTTGCAGAGAGAGGTCGAAGAAGTTCAGGCATTGGAAGCGCTGCACGACCCGCGGAGCGCACGATGAATTTCCTCTACGCCGCCTATGCCGCCACTTGGATCATCCACATCACCTACCTGGGAATTCTGGTGCGCCGCTACCAGCGCCTGCGCAGCGAAATCGACGAGCTGAAGAAGGGGAAGCTGGCATAAGCAATTAGTCGGCCGCTAAGTTGACGGGTTTTTGCTAGTCGCCAAGTTCCGAACTAATTTCCAAGGTCCGAAGCGGGATTGGAGCGCAAGAACTCATATTCTTCGATCATTGCGGCTACGCCAATGCCGGAATAAGCCTGCGACGTTTCGACGCGCACCACACGGGCCGTGAAGCGCACCCGCACTGGCTCGGTCAGGGTCACGTGGGGCGGAAACGTCATGGTCACTTCGATGCGCATGCCCTCGGCCAGAGGACGATCAAGATAGAAAAAGACGCCGCGAGCGCTCACGTTCTGGGTCTCCGTCGAAAGATCGCGAAGGCCCTGCCCAGCCACTCGGACGGTGGCCGGCAAACGCATATCAAAGCGGCGCATAGTGCGTCGCTCCTGCCCGGCTTGTGGTATCGAACTTTCTCTTTGCAGACCCATGAATCCAGACCCAGCCAAATTTCACCCCAAAGCGGCACCATCCAGAACCTGGAAGATACCCTCGCGCCAGATTTACTTATTTACCAACAGTTTGCAAGCGCAAAATAATCGGGAACTGATTCGGTTAACGCCTCTTGGCGCCGGGAGAGAGCCCATTGGGGAGGAGTCTCAGAACGCACACCAAAGGTGAAGTACGGATGGTTGCACGCGCAATACCATGGCCCGACAACTACGACGGTGCCGTTTCGAGGGCAAACAAAGGGAGTTGAGAAGCAATTCGGGTTTCCCTTGAAGAGACAAGTGAAACAGTTTGCACATGAACTGGTTCAGGGAAGAACCTGCCGCCGTCTTCAGCGCGGGAAGTCAGGTTTTGCATTTGCGCGCGGCATCTCGGGCCCTCGCTCCGCGCATCTGAACCACCCAGGATGTGGCGAAGGTGTGCGCAGCTTGACAGTCTATCCGTCAGATGTTTAAGTAGTTACTTATTTTTCGCCAATATTCTGGTGACAAGTACGCGTGCCGCTACGCGGACGCCAGCCGACTGCGGTTTGCGTGCCGTCCTTACTTCCTCTCCATGAATCGGAACATCCGGAGGAGCTGGTGACATTGAATTTCCGTGGGTTGGGAACAGGCTATCGCCCTGTTTTGCTGACGTTCGCGACGCTGTTGCTGTTAGGTGCTCTGACGCTGGCGCCCGGCGGTCGGGTGCCGAAATTGCCCGTCTCCGGCTTGAATCAGTTGCTATCGGCCTCGTTGGTTCCTTCCGAGCCCGCTTCACAACGCGAGAACATCCATCTCGCACCGGGCCAGCTTGCTCTCGGCCAACTCCCTTTAAGATTCGAGCCGAATCAGGGCCAGACCGATCCACGGGTCAAGTTTTTGGCGCGCGGCGCGGGCTACGGACTATTCCTCACCCCCGACCAGGCAGTGCTGACTCTCGAGGCGCGTCCCAAGAGTGCAGTCGTACGCATGAGGCTGGCCGGGGCGAACCCAATTGCGGCCGTCCGCGGAAACGATCAGCTTCCGGGCAAGAGCAACTATTTTATCGGCAACAATCCGGCCAAGTGGCACCGCGACATTCCGCAATTTGCGCGCGTGCGCTATCAGAGCGTGTATCCCGGCGTTGACCTGGTGTACTACGGCAAGCACGGACAACTGGAGTACGACTTCGAGATTGCTCCTGGTGCAGACCCGACGACGATAGCGTTTCAGTTCGAGGGGTCGCAAAGACCGGGACTTGATAGCAACGGCGACCTGATCCTGGCCACGGGCAGCGGGGAAGTCCAGTTTAAAGCCCCACGTATTTATCAATCCGACGGAGCCGGGCAACAGCCCGTCGCAGGACGCTTCGTCGTACGCCACGATGGCAAGGTTGGTTTTGCGGTCGCAGCGTATGATCGCCGCCGAGCCCTGGTGATTGATCCAGTTCTGAGCTATTCGACTTACTTTGGCGGCAACGGGGACGAAGCCTGTTCCGTCATTATGGGAGTTGCCACACCACCTTCAGGATGTCCCGCAGTAGCGGTTGACTCCTCCTCCAACATTTACCTCGCGGGTTCTACTACGTCGGTCGTCTTTCCTCTCACCCCGCAGCCCACGACCAATCCTCCGCCAGCGGCGTTTCAGACCGTGCTGGCTACGGCCCCTGATGTTTTTGTGACCAAGTTGAACTCCGCCGGCACCGCCGTTGTGTTCTCAACCTACCTCGGTGGAGATGGCGCGGATACGAGCGCCGGAGTCGCGGTGGATTCCGCTTTCAACGTGGTGCTGGCGGGAACCACCACTTCCACCAATTTCCCCGTCAGCGGGTCGGCCTTTCAGGGCACTCCCGCCAGTGCTGGGGCGCACGCATTCGTGAGCAAGTTGGATGCGACTGGACACACTCTCCCCTACTCGACTTATCTTTCCGGCAACGGCGTGGAAGCTGCGCGCGGTCTGGCGGTGGATTTTAAGAACAGGATTTACGTAATTGGTACTACTACTTCTACTAACCAGCCGGACGCAACCCATTCATTTCCAGCCACCCTCGGCGCGCTTCAGGTCGCCTCGCTGGGCACGTCGCAGTTTTTCGTGAGCAAGCTTGATCCTGGTCTGATTGGATTTCCCAGCCTGGTGTATTCCACCTACTTTGGCGGGGGCAGCCCGCTCAACGGGGTCACGGTGGGCGGCGGAATCGCCGTGGATGCGAACGCGAATGTTTACATAACCGGCGGCACCAACTTTCAGCACACCGGCAGCGCGACCACTGATTTCCCCATCGTCAACGCGTACCAAGGTTGTCTGGACACGCCGCCTCCCACGACCACCACGACCACAACGCCAAATTGCAACACCGCCTTCACCGCTACCGACGCCTTTGTTGCCAAGCTCAATCCTTCAGCGGCGTCGGGATCACAGTTGCTCTACTCCACTTATCTGGGCGGCGCCGGCGATGACGTGGGATACGGAATCGCAGTTGATTCCGGCCTCAGCGCCTACGTCACGGGTTCAACGAGTTCGACCGATTTCATCCTCCCCACCGGAACCACTGCGTTCCAGGGCCTTAGCGGCGGCGGCACTGACGCTATCGTAGGCAAACTGGGAAACCCGTGTACGGGTTCTACTTGCACCACCACCACCGTGCCTCTGAACTATTTCTCCTATCTAGGTGGCTCAGGCACCGATGTCGGTTTGGGCATTGCTGTGGATACCCTTCAGGGCGCACGCGTAGCCGGTTGGACCAATTCGGCCAACTTCCCCCATCTCAACAATCCCGTCCAAGCTGCTTTGAGCGGGCCGGTTGATGGATTTGTAGCCCGCGTTGATACGACGGCTGCTTCCTCGGTCTCTCTGGGTCATTACGCCACCTATCTGGGCGGCAGCGGCGGCGATTTTGCCACCAGCATCGCGACTGATGCGCAGGGCAACAGCTACGTCGCCGGCGAGACTTCCTCGACGAATTTTCCCACGGTGAATCCTTTGCAAGCCGCTTTGAACGGGGGTACGGATGCTTTCCTCAGCAAGCTTGGTCCGACCATCGGCTTGGTGGTTACCGAGACGGTCACGCCTAACCCCGTGGGCGCGGGCAACAACGTCACTTTCACTTACACCATTTCCAATCAGGGCGATCTGATCACCGGCATCGTTTTTACGGATGTTATATCTTCGGCCGGCGCCGCCTTCGTCTCCGCCAATAGCTCTCCGGGCCAGACCAGCTGCCCGGCCAGTGGTGGCAGCGTGACCTGCACGGTCGGAACGTTAAACGGCGGCGCATCTGCCACGGTCAGCGTTATCCTGACCCCAACCCAGGCCGGATCGCTGAGCGATGGCGGCAGGGTTACCGTGTTCGGCACCAACGTGGTCGTAACCCCGAGTCCCCCGCCTGCGGTCGCAATCGTGAATGATTTCGGCATCGCTGTGGCTCCAGCAACGGCAACGGAGTTGGCCGGTATACCCGCAAGCTATACGGTGACTGTCACTCCCACCGGAAACATCCCGGAAACTGTTACCCTGTCCGCCTCAGGTGCGCCCACTGGAGGTACCGCGACGTTCCCCAACGGCGCAACCTTTACCAACCTGAGCAGCGGACCGCAAAGCCGCCAGTTGGTGGTCAATACCACGGCCCGCGTGACTACCCCAGCCAGTCTTTTCCCCGTGGGCAAGCCTTTCTACGCCGGGTTGTTCCCGGTTTCGGGATTGGCGCTGCTGGGTTTTGGAATTGCAGGAAAGAAGTCGCGACGGCGGCGCCTGTTGTTAACGGTTATGCTGGGCGGTTTCTTCTCGCTGCTCCTGTTCCAGACAAATTGCGGTTCCAGTAGTTCGACCACTACGACGACGGGAACTCCCGCCGGCACCTACAACCTAACTGTGACGGCAACGTCGGGTACAGCCACTCGGACCCAACAGATTGTGCTGGTAGTGCAGTGAGAACTTTAACTTGCACTAAGAACCCGGGGTAAGGCCTTAACTGTGGCCGCTTGTGGTGGTGACGCGCCGCGCAGAAATGACAGAGCTAGAAACCCGACTTGCCCCGCGCTGGCCGGAACGGGATCATCACAACGGCTTCGAGGTCAACTGGGTTGCCGTTCTTGGTTGCCGGACGAAAGCGCCAATGGGCTAGGGCGGCGCGGGCATACTGATCGAGACGATCGTCAACTCCACGCAGAACTTTCACATCCGTTACCGACCCATCGTTGCGGATGACGGCGTAAAGAGTGACTGTGCCATGCACATTGCGGCGCATTAACTCCAGGGGGTAGGCGGGATCAACTTTCTGCGTGGCTACGGGAGCGGTCAGCTCGCCCTTGCTTTCATTTCCCTTGCCCTCATTCCCATCGAGTTCAGCAAAACGAATCACCCAGCTTCCGCCCGCGGAGTTGAGGTTCGGCATGTTCAGGGTCATGGCATAAAACTTCCGATCGCCAAAGATCCAGTGATCGACGTCCGTGACTTTATCTTGGGAGACCTCCGAAGCCGGAGGGGTCGGAGTCGAGGTAACCCGTGGTGGGGTGGCATCTGCGATCAGGCGTGAGCTGTCTGAATTTTGGGACGACGCCCTGCCACCTCCGGTTCTGTTGCCCTGTCCTTGCCCCGCCACCGTAGCGGTGGTCTGAGGGTTGGGCGCTGCGCCGACGCTCAGGCCAGCAGGAGCACCGATATTCTTGTCGGTGGCTGAACCGCTCCCGCTGCCGGAATTCGTGCTCGCCGAAATGTCTGGGGTGCCCGCTGCACCGGTCTTTCCGGCCGGAGTCGCGGCAAAAGTGCCGCGTCGATTTCCATTTGGCATTTCGATCGGCTCCTGGAATGCGAGCGGATGAACGCCGAGGGAGATGAGTCTTCCCCCCGGGCTCGAACCGGCATTGCCCGCGATCGAGGGTGGCGGCGGTACGACCGCCGGGCCAGCGCTGCCCATCGCGGCTTGCGCCCTGCTGGTCGCTGCGTAGCGATCCGCGTATTGCTCCGCCATCGGCAATTCCGGCGTAGGCGCAACTACTGCGGAGTGACCAATGTTGATGTCTCCTAACCGGCGGTCCGAAGCGGCGTCTATCCGCGGTGCAGGCTCGACAATCGAGGCCTGCGGGCCCTGAAGAGTACGCGCAGAGGAATGTAAGTTCACTTCCGGCGCCGGCGCCACCACTGCTTGCGACAGCGTGGAAGCCCGTTGACGGTTGGCTGGGATTGCCTCCGGCGCAGGCGCGACCACAGCGACGGGGAGCGCTGGCAGTCTTAGATTCTGCGCAGCCGTTGTCGTGGAAGCCAGGGGCACAGCGGGCTGGGCCAGGGTCTGCGACCAGGCCACGATATTCGGGAGCTGCACATCGTGATTCAGCTTCACGTCGGAGGGCGTCACGATGGTCTGGCTGCGATTGTCGGCCTCGGGTGGCACTGAAATGATTGCCTGCGGCGCGTATTCCGGTTCTCCCTTTTGAGGGAGCGTTTTCCGGGGGCCTCCGGTATCGAGCGGTGGAAGATATTCCGAAGGCGAGTAGTAGATCACCTCGGCGCGACTAAAAGTCGGAGTGTCCAGAATCTTTGGGTTTTGTGGCCGGAACTGAACGAATCCGCATATCGCCGCGATCGCTGCGACGTGACCGAGTACCGACAAGGCAAACCGGCTCCAGGGCAAACGAGACGTAACGAAAACGTCTGGCCAAAACGAGCCGGGCGGGGAGGATGGCTTAAAAGGAGCCCGCTGGCCGGGACGAAACAGGTCGAACAGGTTGCGGAAAAAGACCGTGTGCCAGGCGGGCAAGTCCACGAGGAATGCGGGCGCAGACGCGGCTTTTGGCACAGGTTCGGGCGTGGATTCCAAAAGCACGGAGGCTGGTTTCATCTAGTAAGCCGCAGGAGCAAAACATCGATTATAGCCCCCGCGCTAGGGCCCTACACACCCACGAGTTCACGGGATGGCGGGTCATCGGAACAAAGCGGGTAGGCCCAGGCGCCCGCCGCTAGGCGGGCGAGCGAAGCTCGCCGAGGATGATTCGTTTCGGGAACGCGGAGAAGAGCTGCGGAGCTTCGCTCCTCTGGGCCAGCTGGGGGCACCCGCCCTTACGTGGGTCGGGATGGCAGCTTCCATGCTTTAATACTCACATGGACAGAGTGGGTAGACTGATTCCCGTGATCTTGCTGTTCTGTACTTTGTCGAGCGCGCAGAGTACAACCCCAAGTGCACCCGCCACCAAGCCGGCCGAAGACTACTCCGGTATGTATTCCTTCCTGCAGGATGGCGAATTCGTACAACTTACGATCGAAGGTGCAAACCGGGTGACCGGGTTTATTTCCCGTTATGGCGATCTGGAAAGCGATCACGGCCAGTTTCTCGATCATTTCTTAAAGCCGGGCACACTCGATGGCAGGAAGTTGAGCTTCACCACCGAGACGGTGCACGGCGTGTGGTACGAATTCAAGGGCACCATCGAACGCGGGCCCGGGAAGAGTCCGGGGGACGAGGCTTACTACCTGCTGAAGGGCACGCTTATTCAATACGGCACGGACCCAAGCAAGAAGACGTCATCGAAATCACGCGAAGTCGCCTTCAAGTCGTTCCCCCAGGATATGGAAACGGCCCCAGCGAAGCCGAACTGAAACCCTGCAGGCGCCTCACTGCGGCGGGCTAGCCTCCGCATATCGTCAATCAAGGCTTGCGGCGATACTGCGCGGCCCAGGAACTGGCGCAGCAGCGCCGCGGTTTCAAATTCTCCGCCAACCCGGAGGAGACGCTGCGAAATCCAGGAATACCAGCGCGGATCGCCGGTCTCAAATGGTCCGAGAGACTGGCGGATACGCTGCCTGATATCGGCTGTAATCACAGCACCCAAGCCGTAGTTCACCATGTAGCCGGGAGAATGCATCAACTGCACACGCACGGCCCACCATGAATACTCGGGATGCGGTACAACGTGCAGATAACGACTGGTGATTTCGGTCCACACCGCGCTGGGGTCTGCCGCCGGGTTGTGCAGCATTCTGATTTCAAACAGGGCCCAGGCAACATCCAGCATGACTCCCGAGTAGAGATTCCGCAACGAGGCGGACGGTGACCCGGAAGTGCCCAGTCGGCCGGTCAGATTCAGAAACGTGCCGATCATCAGAAGCAGGCCGCCCACCATGCCCCACCCTTTGAAACATACTAAATCCCGTTTCTGTGCCAGCCCGTAAAACTCCGCGAGACCTGTGACTGCAAGGACAACGATGATGGTCAGAAACAAAAAATCCGAGAGCAGCCGGTTGCTCGAAAACAGCCCAAAAAGGACGATCGTCCAGAGGACCACCGAGCTGACCAGCCGGCGCAAAAATACTTTCGCTTTTGAGGGAGGAGCAGCGTCCATTGGCTACAAAGTTACCTGGCCACACCCTGATATTTCACACGCCGAGCGCCGGGTGAGGGCACCCGGCCTGCAACCGCGGCCATTTGGTGCTTGTAGGCCGGATGCCCTCACCCGGCGGCATGCCACGTTAATCATAGTCCGCCAAACCTCCTGTGCCGCAGGTTGTATTCTTCCAGGGCGGCATAGAACTGAGGCTTGCGAAAATCCGGCCAGAGCGTCGGGGTAACGAGCAATTCAGCGTAGGAGATTTGCCAAAGCAGGAAATTGCTGATGCGCATTTCACCGCTGGTGCGAATCAGCAGATCCGGGTCAGGAAGGTTGCGCGTATAAAGGTGCTGGGCAAAAACTTGTTCGGTAATGTCCGCGGGGTCCAGTTCGCCCAGTTTGACTTGCTGAGCGATACTGCGGGCT
>Ga0137415_10002505_pt1 | contig 18304 bp, 23 predicted proteins | sample CZODoug3_1_1_16f_FD_183082 | JGI IMG/M metagenome (GOLD analysis project Ga0137415, IMG submission 183082) | Vadose zone soil fungal communities from Angelo Coast Range Reserve, California, USA - CZODoug3_1_1_16fungal (Hybrid Assembly) | ecosystem: Environmental > Terrestrial > Soil > Vadose...
CCGCAGGATTTGGAATAGGCATAATGCCCGCACCCAACAGCAGCATAGTCAGAATTCTCGCTAAGCCTTTCATCGATCATTCTCCTTTCAAGCCTCGTTTGAACCGTTCTCGAAATTCAACTATTTGAACCAAAGAACTCATTGAGCAGCGATAGCCGATTGCTTCGCACGCCCGAACCGTTGCGTTGCGAATCCCACGATCGCGCCGAGCAGCATTCCCGGCAGCAAGATGTCCCAAAACAGCGCCATTCCCGCCTTTAGAATTACCAGCAGACTTAACACTGCGGCAATCCCGGTTCCCGCCAGAATGCCTAGCGGCGTGGAGCGGACTCGCTGCGAAACATATCCAGTGGCGATTCCTGCCAGCAATCCTTTCAGCAACGAGAATGTGATCACGCTGGTCATGACCGCCGCAAGTGTCGGCTCGAAGATTCCGCTCAAGCCATCGAGCAGACCCAAGACTCCGCCCACGGCGAGTCCCAGCATCGGTTTCGTGAGGCTCATTGCTAACTCCGATGAAAGCGTGATTGCATTTGCCGCGCTTTACTTCGCACCCTCGTCGGCCTGCATCACTCCGAAAAGATTTCCTTCCGTGTCCTCGCAATAGGCAAAGTAGCCGACGCCGGGAATCGGCGCTTTCGGCATCACCAGTTTTCCACCGGCGCCCGTCGCCGCCTTGATCGCTGAGTCGACTGACTCCACGCCAATCGTGTTGGTGGTGGTCTTAACATTGGTATTCCTCATCAGGCCGCCGTTGATCCCCGGCGTTCCCTCCGCACCCGTGGTCACCATCCAATACTCCATTGGCCCCGCCCACTTGTCGAATTTCCACGCGAAAACTTTCTGATAAAACTTCGAGGCGCGCTCGGGATCGGCGGCCGGTATTTCAAAATGGATGACTCGAGACATGGATCTCCTCCTAGTTTGAATGAACGGAATTCTCGCTCGCCAGTTGTTTGCTAGTGCGTCGCCGGTGTCGCTGGCGCACCGTAGCGCTGCGTGGCGTAACCCACAATCATTCCTACGATGCTGCCGGGCAAAATGATTTCGAGATAATAGCCGTGCTGCATATACGCCACGATATAAGCGAGGACGAATCCCACGACCAGGCCGAACAGAATGCCAAGCGGCACGGAATTCACCTTGCGCGCGAAGATGCCCGCCGCTACTCCAGCGATCAATCCCTTGATCGTCGAACCGAAGATGATTCCTGCTAATTGGGCTCGGACCGCAGGCGTGAACCAGGCTGACCCGCCGTCAATCGCCCCCAACAATGCCCCGAGTAGAAGCCCCAGCAGCACCTTATTCATCACCTTCCTCCGTTCCGATCTGCCTTCTACCGTTCTTTACAACGTGTCCCCAAATTCCTTTAACCCTATCTATGCATAAAGAGCAAAATCAGGATTCGCATCGCCAAGTAGGCTGCAATCAACAAGATAAAGAATCGATAGCGGCGGTAAAAGCGCCCAGCCTTTTCAAAAACGGTCTCGCGGTGGGCGCCGACCGCAAGACCGTCCAGATAGCGGGAAACGTCCAACGCCATTTCTTGAACGCTGGGATAGCGCTCTGCCGCAGAGGCCGCTGTCGACTTGGCACAGATGGCCGCCAGCGATTTGTCAGGTGCGGTTGTGCCTTCCGGCTTTCCCGTGAGCAAGAATCGCAGCAGAACACCGAGCGAATAAATGTCGCTGCGCGCATCCAAGTGTTCGACGTCGCCGCGCGCTTGTTCCGGAGACATGTAGCCGGGCGTGCCCATCACCGTGCCGTGCCCGGTTACGACAGAAATCTCCGTGGCCTCGCCGGAAGGGGCAGATTGTTTAGGCTTCTCGAAAACTGTAGCTTCTGGGTCAGTGACGCGAGCGGCGTTCGAATCGTTAGGGCGCAGAATTTTGGCGAGGCCCCAGTCCACCACCAGGACTTCGCCGAATGGTCCGACCATGATATTCGCGGGTTTCAAGTCGCGGTGGAGAACGCCGCGCGCGTGCGCGAATGCAACGGGCTCACAAATGCGCAGGAAAAGGCGCAAGCGATCCGGGATCGAATTGACTGACGCGATGTATTTGTCCAGGCGGCGGCCTTCGACGAATTTCATGGTGTAGAAGACACGGCCGTCTGCGAGGGTTCCAACGTCGTGAACGGGCACTATGCCGGGATGCTCGAGAGCCGCCAAGACGCGGGCTTCGCGGATGAGACGATTGGCAAGATCGCCGTCACTTCCCGGCACATCGAGGACTTTCAACGCCACGCGCCGCTGAAGGTTCTCGTCTTCTGCAGCATACACAACGCCCATGCCGCCGCGCGCGATGCGCTCCAGCAAGCGATAACGCGTGCCTCCGAGATCGGGAGCCTCGGCGCCTTCACGCAATCTTTCGAGAGCGCTGTCCGAAAGAAATTTCATTTCGCATCCCAGCCGAAGGCGGCCCGCGCTTCACGATGAAATTCTTCCTCGCTGCCGCAGAGCTCGCGGAGCCGGTCGAGAGCGATTTTTCGAAACTCGCGGCGGGCCCACGCCAGTGCATTGGTCACGTCGGTCACGGGGAGGCCATAGTCGTTCGAAAGTTGCTCGTAGGAAATCTTTTCGTTGCCCTCGAGATCGTAGGCCTCGAATAAGCGAAAGGTGCGCGTGCGCTCGCGCTGCTCGCATAATTCGCGCAAGTCCTCCACCGCCAGCGTGAAAAGGCTTCGCACCCACTCCTTTTCAAAGAACTCTTCGAGCGATTCGGGGGAGGGAATGGAAGCGGGATCCATCACCGTGGCGCCGAATTCGTCTTCCGCGGCCGCGAAATCAAGCGCGATGTGCGGGATGCTTCCGCCGCGCTTTTGCCGGTGCCTGGCTTTGTCTTCATTCATGACAAAGCTGTCCACACAAATGCGCAGATAGGTTCGCAACCGGCTTTTCTTCGGATCAAAATTGTCGAGCAGCTCCCGTTCCAGCAATTCCGCAAAAAAGCCCTGGGTGAGATCCTGGGCCGCTTCGGCCGGACGGTTCCAACGCCAGCGCACGTATTTATAAACGGGCTTCCAATACGCCGCGCAAAGCGCCTCCAACGCACGCTCGCGCTCTTCGGCGTCGATGCTCCGCGCGGCCTCGATCACCGACCGGCGCGTCGCAGGAAACCGATCGCCTCCGGGCTGAAAATCATCCTGCCTCATTGGTCTGGCCTATCCAAATTCTGCCGGGTGCTTCGAGAGGAGTCTATGCAGGAAGGAAGAAGCTGACAAGCAACGATTGTCGGAACGAGAGATTTCAAGAAGAAAAAGGGAAGCCGGAGCTGAGGGCTCCGGCTTCCCGTGCGCTTGCCACTTGGCGACGCGGGGTGAGCGTCATCGGTGAGCTGGGGACAGGCGGGCTAGCAGCGCAACTTCACCAGTCGTCTCGAGGCGCGCGGACTGCGCGATCTCTTTTTCTGCCCGTGACTTCAAGAGTTCCCTTCCGCGAATGGATCCTGCGGTCCAGACCTGCGAAAGGAAATAGCGGTTTTCATAGCGTTTGAAAATCAGCTTCGATTGGGTTTGCGTCTCTTTTGCCTGGGCTGCATTCGACAGCACCATGGCTGATGCGCTTGCGTCTGCGCAGCTAATCAAGACCACGGCGGAACTCCCGTCCAATTTCTGGACGCGATACTCGCCGGCCGGCAGCGTCACGTTGCCCGCCACGAACGCAAATGGGATGTTCACCAACATGGGCTCGTCTGCTCGCACAACTTGAGCCGCCACAATAAGGGAGAGAACGAATAGAGTTGCTGTCACAAAAGCTCGCTTTTTCATGGGGACCTCCTCTTTCCTTTTTGTCAGGGCGGTGGGAGCCGGCCTGTTCTTTTTCTCCCGGCGCCCCTGAAGCGTCATAGGATGTCGCGCACTTTCGCGCACTTCTCACGGAAGCGCAATGCACCGGAGATGAACTGAAAGGAGTCTTTCCATGAACCGTGAAGTCCAGGAAAACAGCGGACTTAGTCTGGTGGACCCGCGCAGCCGCGAATTTCCAGAGACGTGTTATATTCGTGCAACGCACAGAGGTTTGTATGTCGACGCCCGGCTGTTCCCCTCTTGTCATACGCTTTGACGCTTTTGAAGTGGATCTCCGTGCGGGTGAACTCTACAAAGCGGGCCGCAAAATAAAACTGCAAGTATTGCCCTTTCAGGCTCTTGCCCTGCTGCTGGAACGTCCGGGCGAAGTGATCACGCGGGAGGAATTCGAGAAAAGGCTTTGGCCCGGAGACACCTTTGTGGATTTCGATCACAGCCTCAATACCGCTATCAAGAAGCTTCGCCAGGCTCTGGGGGACGACAACAAGAAGCCGCGTTTCGTCGAGACGCTGCCCAAGCGCGGCTACCGGTTCACCGGCACCGTTGAACAGGCCGCGAGGGTTTCGACGCCCGCGAAGGCTCTAGCTGCGACTTCGAAGGTGGGCCAGGTGGCAAAGCTCTGCAGCGATGGCGCGCTGTCGTTTACGTTAGTGTCCGTTGATGACGAAACTGCGGCGGAAAGAGAGAAGCTCGACGCGGCGAATGACGATGTGGGGTTGTCACTCTTGATTGCTTCGCAAAAGCTGCTGATGGTGCCCAGCGGAACGCAGGTGAGAATCCTGGAGGTCCAGCCAACGCAGTCGCGGTGTCAGGTCCGAATCCTGGAAGGCGAGCACTACGGGAAGGCGGCTGTGGTGCCGCTCAAGCAGCTTGCGGAATTGTCTTAGTCTAGCCCTGGTGGCGGATGCGTTCGGCGAGGGAGCGGGCCCGCTGGCGGGCGATGTCCACAAAGTGCGAGTCTCCCGCGATCTGATCGAGCATGGGCAGGACTCGCTTTGGTTCCGGCAGCAGGCTGCGGTTTAGATCCGTTTCGAATTGCAACAAAGCGTCGTTGATTCCCAGCCGGTCGTACTTCATGCGGCGCGTAATCAAGTCCACGTGTTCCTGCTGGCGCGCCAGGCCCTCAAAAATCTGCAAGAGCTGCGCTGCCGCCGAGTTTAGAGTGTAGTTGAATTTTGCTTCATGGACTTCGGCGCCAGATTCCCAGCGAAAGGTTTTCTCCCCTAGGTTGGCAATCTTGCGGTGCACATCCAGATCCTGTCCTTGGAAATGCTTCAGTTGCGCCGCCAGATCGAACATCTTTGTGCGCCACGCCGCGCTCACCTGAAAGGGCAATGAGCCGGGATCCTCGTCCAACTGGCGGATTTCATAGGCGGCGGTATCCGAATCCTCCCGTACGGTAATCTCGATAAATTCCGGTGAGCTTCCTTTGAAGATCCGGCGAAAGGTCAGCTTGGCGCCGGACGGAGCAGCGACGGAAAACGCCGCGGATGCCACCAGGCATGCCGCGCCAACCAGTAGAAAGAATCGAAGAAGAAAGGTCCTCATGGTCCTTTGTGACCGCGAAGCGGTCAACGCGTCGATAGGATGCGCGGCAGCCCGCCACGCGTTGTGCTGCCCAAACGAATTTCGTTCGTTAAGCCAGTGGAACTTATGGCGGCGCGCAGGGTGCGCGGCTTCGCCGTTGAATTCCCATCCGGCAATCCAAACCGCCGCCGGACCTGTTCTGCCTGCAGGTGGCAGAGCGCGACCGCCAAGGCGTCGGCGGCGTCCGACGGCTCCGGTGTCTCGTTCATCGAGAGCAGCGCACGGATCATCAATTGCATTTGGCGCTTGCTGGCGTGGCCGTAGCCGGCCACCGAAGCCTTCACTTCTCGGGGCGCATAACTGTAGACCACAACACTGTGCTGAGCAGCGGCGAGCAGGATCACGCCGCGCACCTCGGCCAGGCACAGCGCCGTGCGCATATTTAACGCGGTGAACACGCTCTCGACGGCCATGGCATCCGGTGAAAACTCCTCAATCAGGCTGCACACTCGAGCGTGAACATCCTGAAGTACTGCCCCGGCGCATTCCTTCTGTCGCTTCGGAGCCACCTTCAGTGCTCCATAATGAAGCATGCGGCAGTGGCGCCCGTCTGTTTCGACGATTCCGTATCCAGTCGGCCCCGTTGCCGCCGGGTCCAACCCCAGAACGCGCATCCATCCATTTCTTTCGTGCCGCCTGCCCGATGGAATCGTCCCAGTCATCGCCCAAGTCTACGGCCTTCCGCGCATCACTGCCAGCGCTTTGTAGGAAGAGTGTCAGGCAGAAATGCCATCGGTCAAAAAAACGGCCAGCCTGGATCGCGGACTGGCCGTACAACAAACTACCCAGTGAATTAGTTTGCGCCGACGGCCGCCTGGATTTCCGATTCGTCGATATCGAAATTGGCGTAGACGTGTTGGACGTCGTCGTGTTCTTCGAGGGCTTCGACCAAACGCACCATTTGCGTGGCCTGCGGGCCGGTCAGCTTGATGTAGTTTTGCGGCACCATGCCGATTTCCGCGGACGCGGGCGTGATACCGGCCTTGGTCAGCGCTTCCTTCACCTTCTCGAGCGCGTCCGGGGGAGTCACGATGTACCATGCGGAACCATCGTCCTTTAGATCTTCGCCACCTGCTTCCAGCACCAGATCCAGCAGCTTATCCTCGGTCGCCGCTTCCTTGGGAACGGAGATCTCGCCCTTGCGGTGGAACATCCATCCGACGGCACCGGCTTCGGCCAGGTTGCCGCCGTTCTTGCTCATAAGATGGCGAAACTCGCCCACCACGCGGTTGCGGTTGGTGGTGACGACCTGAATCAGCATGCCCACGCCGCCCGGGCCGTAGCCTTCAAAGGTGGCTTCCTCGTACTGTTCGCCTTCGAGCTGCCCGGTGCCGCGAAGAATCGCGCGTTCGACATTTTCACCTGGCATGTTCGCGCCCTTAGCCGCCAGAATCGCGGTTCGCAAGCGCGGGTTGGAGTTTGGATCGCCGCCGCCGATGCGCGCGGCAATCGAGATTTCTCGAATAATCCTGGTGAAAACGCGGCCGCGTTTCGCGTCGGTAGCACCCTTCTTATGTTTAATCGTGGCCCATTTTGAATGCCCGGACATGACACATCCTCTTTTGTTTCACGTGACCACGGCTTGGCCGAGGTCATCGATGGAAGAATTTTTGCGCCGCAGAGCGGTTTCGCTGATTGCGGCCTTTTGCGGCAAAACTCATACGTGCCGTGCGGCCGCCAAACATCACGCGAACCGAAGTACGGTCGCCAAGAAAGTCGGCCGTCTTACGGCCGCCAGGAAAAACGACACCAGTGCGGAGACTTACGGTGAACCGCAACCCCTGCGGACCCACGGTAGTTTAGCACAGCCGCCAACCTCGGGAAACGGGTTATACACTGCTGCGGAGGCATCTCGTTGAATCAGACAGGCTTGCCTATAGTGGCCGCCTGGCCCTGCAGCGCAGAGACATACTGTTGCGCGATCGCCTGCCATGAAAAATAATTCTGCTGCGCTTTACGGCTTCTTTCTGCCAACGTCGCCCGATAGATTGGGTCACCCAGGACACGCGCCAACGCGGGGCCGAACTCTTCCCCCGGCTCTATCAATACCACACCGGCCTCCGTGATCGGAGCAGCCGTTTCCCGGCCCCTTGCGGCGACAACTGGCAAGCCGCAGGCTATCCCGGCAATTGCGCTGCCTCGCCGTGTCGAAATTGGCCCTCGAGCGAAGAGCAGCACGTCGCTTTTTCCAAGCACGCGAACTACCTCCTCCGCGGCAAGGATCCCGCTAATGCTCAATTCCACATCCATTCCGTGCAAACTCTCCCGAAGAAGCTTCTCCGCGCTCTCCGCGTTGCGGCCAAAGACCACCAGCCGCACCGGACCGATCCGCTTCGACACATGGCACACCGCTTCTACGATTGTTTTTACTTCTTCTGCCCCGACCCGGTCTGACGATAGAGAGAATACGGCTACTGTTGGGGGCCGGTCCGGACCATCCGATCGCGCAGCCCACGCTGTTTCCGGCGATGGCAGGTTGGCCCCCACAGGAATGAAAACAACATTTCGGGCCCTGAGAGGAAGCCATCGAGCCTTCTCTCGTGGAACGGTAAGCACAGCGAGATCGGCGAGCCTGACCGCTTCTCTCATTGTGTATATCTGCAGTTGGCGTCGAACCTGGTCGACAATTCGGCCTCCTTCGTAAGGCTGGGCGTCGTGGAACACCACGCCGCAACGTACGCCGCATTTTTGGAAGAATTGAACCAGGCTCAAAACAGGCATGGAAAAGCCCCTGCGAGACCAGGCTAGGGCGGTATACTGAATCAGGATCCAATCATTTTTCCAAAGCCCGGCCTTTCGGTCCATTTCGGCGAAGGCCTTCCTCCACCCAAGCTCGCACCAGGGAAAGCGTTCCAATTCGAAGGAAACTCCCTGTGGCTCCAATGCTGATCCCAAGTATTGGCAGTATTCCTCGACGGCATCCGTCGGTTCATCCCGCCGTCCGAGTAATGCCACGCACCGTTGTTTCATTGCGGAAAAATTAGAACAGATTTCTTGGCCGGATTCTCGATGTGCAGTGCAGCCGTCCATTCCACGCCCGTCAGCTTAACACGCCGAGACCTGCGCCAAAACCGCTATACTGGCGTGTGTTCCAGCACATGCGCGCACAATCACGAATCACGAAGATTGGCTTCGAGATGGTCTTGTAGGTGATTACATTTCTTTTCTATGTCGTCTCCGAAGAGATTCCGGGATGAAACTCCTCATCTACAGCCATTTCTTTGCGCCCAGCATCGGCGGGGTGGAGACTATTGTGCTTTCCCTCGCCCGCGGCCTCGCCGAGGTCCGTAATGAAAAGGGACTTGCGGAATTCGATGTCACTTTGGCGACACAAACCCCGGCGGGGAGTCACGACGACAGTTCGCTCCCATTTCGCGTGTTTCGCGGCCCGCGCCTCGTTAAGCTCCTGGAACTCGTCCGGGAATCGGACGTGGTTCACGTCGCAGGCCCGGCCCTCGCGCCACTCTTACTTAGTTATATTTTGCGTAAGCCTCTTATCGTCGAACATCACGGATATCAAGCCACTTGTCCGAACGGCCTCCTGTTTCATCATCCGTCGGGGGCCGTATGTCGAGGTCAATTTGAGGCCCGCAATTACTTGGAATGTTTGACTTGCAACAGCAAAACGGATGGCACAATCGGCTCACTTCGGCTTCTTATCTCGACGTTCGCGCGTCGAGCTTTGTCGCGGCTCGCGAACGCCAACATCGCTCCCAGCCATCATGTTGCCGCGCGCCAGAATCTTCCTCGAACGAAAGTAATCTTTCACGGCGTCGACGACCCATTCACCGGGAAAGATATGCTTCCCAAGCGAACCGCCGACCCAAAGGTGTTTGCGTATTTGGGCCGGCTCGTCGTTGAAAAGGGCGTGTCCGTGCTTTTGGAAGCTACGCGCCTGTTGCGCGCAGAAGGGCGTGAAGTTCACGTCGTGCTCATCGGCGACGGTCCGCAGCGCCCGGAACTCGAAACCCAGATCCGGCAGAACGGCTTGGCTTCTTGCGCTCGAATCACCGGTTACCTCACCGGTGCGCCTCTGGTGGAAGCCCTCCGCGACGCCAGCGTGGTTGTTATGCCTTCGGTCTGGGAAGAAACGGCAGGACTCGCCGCGATCGAGCAGATGATGCGGGGAAGACTGGTCATTGCTTCCAAAACTGGCGGTCTCGCCGAGCTCGTCGACGATGCGAGCCTGACTTTTCCTGCCGGAGATTCCCAGGCTCTAGCTCAGTCCATGCAAAAGGTTCTGCAGGATCCTTCCATCATCGAATCGCTCGGTCAAAAAGCACGCGATCGTGCACTCCGCTACTTTCGCAGGGACCGTATGATAGAGGACCACGCTCGGCTATATCGCGAAGCGCTCGAAGGCAGGGATCAGTGATTCTCCCAATGGCCGCGCCGCCGGGCTTGCACGAGGTTGTGGTCGCAAGTGTGCCAGTGCGATGCAGTTGCTGCAGAAGAGCCGACTGTCGGAAGAATAAATTTTCAGTGTCTTGATTGCCAACTTGGACTGGCACAGAATGGGCGCCTTAGCCTACCTTAACTGACGCGAAAGCTATCTTGGCAAGAAAGTCTATGAGTCTACCTACGACCGAAACCTGGGAATGCCGTCTGAGAGCTGCAGAACTGAGCGGGGGCATTAGTTCCGATGCGATTTACTCCATGATTAGTCGAGTGGTCATGGCCAAGGAGCTACGAGGTAAAATCCTTGATTTCGGGGCAGGGGTGGGGAACCTGACACGACGGCTAGTCGCGATGAAGCGCTTTAATCAGGTCTCTGCCACTGACATTATGGTGAGTCCTGCCGACCTGAGGGGCACCGTCGAGTGGATCGTCCATGACTTGAACACAACGTTTCCCGGTCATGAAAGTGCCTTTGACGTGGTGGTGGCCTCCGAGGTCATCGAGCATCTGGAAAACCCGCGCTTCGTCATGCGCGAGATCTATCGCATTCTCCGGCCCGGCGGTACGGTGCTGGTTTCTACACCGAACAACGAAAGCTGGCGATCTTTGCTTGCGTTGATGGTCCGCGGCCACCACGTTGCCTTTGGCGATTCAAGCTACCCTGCGCACATCGTAGCGCTCCTGCGGCGAGATCTGAGCCGTATTTTCCACGAAGCAAAATTAGGTCAGCCAGAGTTCTACTATAGTGACGACGGCGGCATACCGGGTAAGCCGTCAGTGACGTGGCAGAAAGTGAGTTTCCAACTCCTGAAGGGACGCAGGTTCAGTGACAACATCCTGGCCGTGGCGAACAAACCGCCATCATGAGAGTTCCCCCCACAGTTCTCACTGGCAATTTGAGCCGGAGCCCGCTTGTGGTGATGGGGTTCATGATCCTTTTTGCCGGAGCCTCCTACAAATCTGCCAGCTATATTATCGCCGGAGATATGGTCGGCCTCGCTTACGTTGCGATGGCCTTGATAGCCTGCGCTTTTATCCTGGTCATACTCAACAATTGGCGCAACGGCCTGTATTTTTTCCTGATCTGGCTCCTGTTCGAGGATTTCGCTAGAAAATACCTCGGCAATAATATGGCCATCTTTTTCGCCAAGGACGTTTTGGCTGCGTTTGTCTATCTCTCTTTTTTTCTCGCCTATAGGCGAAAAGAAGTCACTTCCTTCCGGCCTCCTTTCCTCGTACCGGTTCTGCTTTTTGTCTGGTTTGGAGTGATGCAGGTTTTTAATCCTGCGTCTACCCATTTGGTGTACGGCGTTTTGGGCTTGAAGCTCTTCTTTTATTACGTTCCTTTGCTCATTGTGGGGTACGCCTTGCTGAATTCCGAGGAGGAATTACGGCGGTTCTTTTTTCTAAATATGATTCTTGCGGCGATCATAGTTTCATTGGGGATAGTTCAGGCCATCGTCGGCCATACGTTTTTGAACCCCGTCAATCTTGCCGACGACATCCGCGAGCTGAGCACGAACTACAGGACCGCACCAATTTCCGGCGCAATCGCTTATCGCCCGAATTCAGTTTTTGTCAGCACCGGACGATTCACGAATTTCTTACTGGTTACCTGGTTGCTGGTCTTTGGCTTCAGCGGCTACCTTCTCCTGCGCCACAAACGCGGCAGGTCCCTTGCTTTCGTCGTTCTCGCTCTTACCGTAGCCGGCCTCGCGCTCTGCTCTTCGCGAGGCGTCGTCCTTTGGAGCTCGGGTTCGGCGATTGTCGGTAGTGCCGCGTTCGTCTGGGGCGCTCCCTGGCGTCAGCGCGAGGTCCTGCGGGTCTTGAGGACTGTCCAGCGCACCGCCCTAAGCATCGTTCTTGGCATCGTAGTCTTGTTCGCAACTTACCCCGAGGCGCTCCTCTCTCGCGTCGCATTCTACACAGAGACTCTTTCGCCGAGCAGCAGCGCGAGCGAGCTCCAAAACCGAACTTGGGATTACCCGCTGCGGAATTTCCTTGGCGCGTTCAGTTACGACCGTTGGCCCTACGGCTACGGCATTGGCACTACTTCCCTTGGCACTCAGTATGTCGCCCGTATCTTTCATGCAAAACCTCCCGTCATAGGTGTGGAGAGCGGTTTCGGCGCACTTGTCGTTGAGATGGGGATCGGCGGGCTCATACTCTGGTTCGTCATGAGCTTCGCGATCCTGCTCTCAGCCTGGGGAGTCGTGAAGAAGCTGAGAGGTTCCCCCTGGTTTCCGCTGGCATTCGTCATCTTCTGGTACGCCGGACTACTCCTGATTCCCATCACGTTTACTGGGATGCAGCCGTATCAGGATTTCGTGCTAAACGCATATTTCTGGCTTCTTCTCGGTATTTTGTTCCGTCTGCCGACCCTCGCGGTTTCTGCTCAGTATGCAGCGGCGGCGCAATTTCCCCAAACGTACAACCCGCGGATGCGCTGACTTGCGCCTCGCCGTCGTTTCACCCTTCGTTGATCGCCAACACGGCACGGAGCGTGCCCTTGCCGAGCTGCTCGAGCGTCTCGCGCGCGACGAGCATTGCGAAATCCATCTTTACTCCCATCGCGTCGAGGGCCTTGCGCTGGCTCATCCGGATGTTGCGCGGCCGCAAGACTCCGGAGCGATCATTTGGCATAAAGTTCGTTCCATCCCCGGTCCCTACCTCCTGCGATTCCTCGCCTGGCTATTTCTGAATTCGGTCGCGCGCGCATGGGATCGGTGGATCCATGGACTTCGCTTCGACCTCGTTCTTTCTCCCGGAATCAACTGTCTGGACGCCGATGTTGTCATCGTTCACGCGCTTTTCCATCGCCTCCAGGAACTTGCAAACGAAGAGAATCGCGATGCCGCAAGGCCCAGTCTTCTTCGGCGGTTCCATAGGCGTGTCTACTACGCTTTCCTGGCTGGACTGGAGCGGCGGATTTACACGAACCCGAAAGTTTCGCTTGCGGCCGTCTCCCAGCGCACCTCGGCGCTCCTCGAGGATTATTTTCGACGCCAAGACGTTCGCGTCATCCCCAATGGCGTGGACACCGCACATTTCTCTCCTTCGGCACGGCTCGCGCTACGCGCTGAAGCGCGCCTGCGCCGTAACTTTCAGGAAACTGATTTCGTATTGCTCTTGGTCGGAAATGATTGGCGCGTGAAGGGACTTGAAACCATTCTTCGCGCCATGAGTGTTCTTCGCGACTTGCCAATTCTCGTGATCGCGGCCGGCGATGATTCTCCGGACTCCTTCCGTGAAACGGCGGGATCACTTGGCATTTTGGAGCGCTGCCGTTTTGAGCGGCCTCGCGAAGATGTGCTCGATTTTTATGCCGCCGCTGATCTCTACGTCAGCCCCAGCCGTGAGGATTCATTTGGTTTGCCTGTTGCGGAAGCCATGGCTTGTGGCTTGCCCGTAATTACTTCCATCCACGCTGGAGTGGCCAGTCTGATTCACGACGAAAAGGACGGCTTTATTCTTCGCCAGCCTGATGACTTTCAGAGTCTTGCGCAACTGCTTCAGCGGTTTTATGCCGGCAAAGTCCTGCGTGGAAATATCGGGGATGCGGCGTCGAAGGCTGTTCTGCAGTGGACTTGGGCTCGGAACGCCGCCGAGGTCTGGGAACTGCTAAGGAACACGGCCGTCAAGAAACGCCAGCTTCCTGCACGGAAACCATAGAGGGCAGCCGCGATTCAATGGGCCAGGCGGCGCGCTTCGACTGCTTTGCGCGTCGCTTCCAGCGTGAACGTAAGCGACTCCTTTGGGATACCAGTCACAAAGGGTTTGATCATCCAGCCAAGCCCGGTGGGAATGTCTCGCGTCAACGAAGCCACTTCGCTTTGCACGTAAACGCCGCCGTCGCGCTCTTCCATGCGCCACCAGGTTTCCATGCGCCACATGAATCCGCCGTCGTCGCCCGGTATCTTTTCGCGCTCGCTGCTCTTACCGGCGTTTTCCACTTCCGCAATCCGCACTGCCGAGCTGCGGCTGTGCACTTTTCCGGCCCCGTCGTGGAAATACTGCACTTCATGCTCGGTGTTCAGCACCACGGTGATCACTTTGTGCCGGCGAAACCGCAGCAACACCCGGAAATGATCCCCCTCTCGCGACTCGATTTTCGACTTCTCAACATCCGGCGCGTAATACACGGAGTGCTTGTCGTAATCTTCAAGCACACTCAGCACATCCTCGAGTTTCGCTCCAGGTATGAACACCACGCCGGTCCAGTGATGAATCATTCCGCCTGGACACGCGATGGGCTTGCCGCTGTCGAGAGTTTCCAGCTTCCGTATCTTTACTTCGCCGCGTTTCAGCGCCGCGTAGGCCTCCGCGCGTTGTTCCCCGGGGAGTCCATCGATCCACAGCAAATCCGTGCCTCGCCTCAATTCGGCATCATTTCGCGTTTCCACTAATCTTGCGTAGCGTTCAAACGCTCCCTGAGTGTCCGCTCTTAACTTTGGGGCCGCTGGCTCCGCGGCATGCGCGGCGAGAGCGGCCACTTGATGCCATGCCAGTGAAACCAGCAGGAATGCCATGACTCTTGGCGGGATGATGCTGTGCACGGCCTTCACCTGTCGAGTGAACCCTTCATATTGCCGCACACTGTTTTCCCTAACCCGTTGATTTGAAAGCGGCACCGAGCAATCTCCGCACATGCCCGCCTTAGATTGCACGCCGGATGCCCATGGATGCAAAGAAAAAGGAGGGCCTCGGTGCGGGCCCTCCTTCGGTTGGCTCTGGTCTGAAATGCTGAGGGAAGCAGAAAAAAACTGGCGGGTTGGGTAGCTCGCACACGACCCCTTGCGGAGCCGCTGTCCCCGCGCGGCCCCCAACCCGTTCTTAGGAGACTACGCACCCGCATGTGAGGCCTCAATGGGTCACCAGAGCCACTCGGCGGGGTACTCGGGTAGTAGTACATTGCGGCTATTTTTGCCCGCAAGACAAACTACGCCATCCAGTTAACAATCTTATTATCAGCAAGATACGGAGATGCAAGTCACGCGAGCTTCGCTCCACTCTGCCAATAGTACTAATCCAATTTGGAGCGGCTCAATTGCCAATCGCGGCTATCCTTGAATCAGTCTCTCATCGTAGGGTCACGTACCAACGCGCATATGTGGCCATTCCGAGCAAAAGAACAATCCACCAAACCAAGAGAACAGATCTCATCCAGAATTTGTAGTGCTTGATGCGGAACTTCTCTGGAAGAAGGTTTGTCCCAGCTGCCAGTAGTATGTACAAACCCCCAAACTCGGCAACGCTGCCCAACCCGGCATGAGCTGCGGCCACGGCGTAGTAGGGCTTTCCAATCCGCCCTTGGAGTTTGGGAAGCACCAGACGATGAAATGCCGGCAACATCGTCAAGCCGATCAGGACCAGATTGAGAAGGACAATCGACGACTGGCACCAGGCGTGCCCCCGAAAACGCCCCAACCGCGCGAGCACAGCGCCCACGAATAGCCCCACGGCCATGGCCATCTCAAGGAGCAGAGTAAGGTCAGCGTAGATAGGTGCCGCCGTACCTAGGAAACCCTTGCTCAAAAAACCGTCTCCGGACTCGCTGTGACTCCCATGAATCTGATACCCAGGGAGGAATCTAGCTCAGTCACCATACGAATTTGTGGCCGAATCGTCGGCCCCGATCACCGGGCAGACGTCGAATTCCTTCGAAGACTCTTTACCTTTGAGAAATGCGTTGGCGTTTTTCATCTTCAGCAAGACCACTCGCTGGACATGGCCGCTGGTTGCATTCTGTCCTTGACCTTCAACGCAAACGTAAATTGCAGACGCTTTTAGTTCCAGGATCCTGATATGAATTTGCGCCCCTCCCGGTGTCGCCTCGGCGAGTATCTGCTTTTCGTCTGCGAGCTTGGTCGCGTAGCCATAGTCGCCGAAGGTCTTTTTTTTCTTCTCCGGTTTCGGCCGAATTGTAGAGGGAAGCGTTGTAACATCCAACTTCTCGGCCACAAACTCAGCAGCCTTTTCTTTGGGAATGGCCGCACCGTTTCTTGCTAGAGCCACCGGCGCGCAGCCCAGGGCCATCAATCCACACAACAATTTCATTTCCGTTCTCCTTCGTTTCTCTGCTATTTCCGGGCGACATTACCCCCGGTTGTCTAGACCGGTCCATTCACGCCGCTAAGGAATCCGCCGAGGTGGCCTGTTAAGGTCAAAAGTGCAACCCCGACGGCCTCAAGCGGCAGGCGGTAACCGGGCAGAACTCCTTCAAACTTGCGCTGTGCTCTCACGTGGACGAGACACACCACCCAGATCAGCAGGCTCGAAGCGCAGCCGAGTACCAGGTGCGTCAGAAGGATCCCTTTGAGTCGCTGGCCTTCGAGCTGCCACTGCCAAGCGAGAATTCCGGTAATCAAAACCGGCACGGTAACCACCGCCGCAGCCAGCAAATTGCAGTACGCTGCGGCCGCCAGAAATTGCCGTTTCGTCCACTGCGCCGCAAAATCAAAAGCCACGCCCGCAATGAACAGCGCGATTGGAAAATGAATCAGGACTACGTGTTGCGCATGTTTCGCGAACAGCGCCGCTTTCAGATCGAACGGATGCAATGTCTCTCCTCACTCACTGCACGATGACTTTGCCGGTCATCTTTGGGTGAATCGAGCAGAAGTACGGATACGTTCCCGCTTTGCTGAACGTAAAGGAAAACTTTTCGTCCGTATCAAGTACTTTGGATTTAAAGACCCCGTCCGTGCTGACCACCGTGTGCGGAATATCGTCGCGATTGGTCCACGTCACGCTTGTTCCTACCGGCACCGTAAGAGTCGCCGGACCGAAGCTGAAGTTATCGATCTTCACCTCCGTCGTTTCCGGCTTCTGCTGCGCGCTTGCCAGGACATTTTTCGTCCCCGTGGTGATTGTTCCTGCTCCGAATAACAGCGTTGCTGTAAGAACTGCAATAGACACACTTCTCCACATGCTCTTTCTCCTGTTCAATTAATTTGTCGATCCGATTGGTTTTTGGATTGGCTTAATGCCCGGTCACGCCAGCGTCGAATCGACGACTGCCAGCGCGTGCTGCCTCTGAACGTAGTTCACATCGGTGATTCCCAGGACGCTCTTCAGTTGCTCCGCGGGTACTTTCATCGGTCCCGGCGAATTCGCTTTCCCGGGCTGCGGTTGCGGAAATGCTGTCGAGCAAGCAGTGTGAAACGTTACGTTGCCCTCGACCTTCTGCATGACCTGGTGGATATGACCGTTGAGCACCGTCACCGAGCCGAACTTCTTCATGTACGCCAGAGCCTGCGCGCTATCTTCCGTTCCCCAACCCCACTCCGGATAAACCGACCAAAGCGGAATGTGCGCGAATACCACGATCGGCGTGCTGTGCTTCAAATGTTTCACGTCGTCTTCCAGCCATTCCAGCTGCTCGTGGCCCAAAGTCCCAAGCCCCCCGGCTTTCAAGTTCATCACGTTGACCAGCCCAATGAAGTGCGCGCCCTTTTTGTCAAAACTGTACCAACCCCCGCCTTTGGTGCCCTTCCCATAACGCTCAAGAAACTGTTTTCCGTCGTCGTTCAGCACATCGTGTTCGCCTGGCACGTAAAACACATCCTGCGGTTTAGCGCCCTTCAGAATCTGGTCGACGGTATCGAACTCCTCCGGCTTGGAAAGATGGCTGATGTCGCCAGTATGCAGCATGAATTCCGGCGCCGCCGACAAGCCGTTAATCTTGTCCACTGCCGCTTTCAACGTTCCTGCAACGTCCGGATTCGCCGGTTTGTTGAAGCCCATGTGGCTGTCGCTGATCTGCACAAAGCTCAGTTCGCCCATAGCATCCTTCGCGCTCAATTCCGGCAGCCGGCTCAGGCTGTACGACTTCAGAACGCCGCCGCTCATCACACAAAGGGCTCCTGTACCCGCCCAAGCCATGCACTTCAGGAATCCTCGCCGGTCGATTCCGTCGTGATTGTGGTCGTAAAGGATTTCGTCTTTCACTTTACCTGCCATTGCTTCCTCCTCGAAATCTGGATACACCCGTATCCGTAACTATTCGGCATCGCCCGTTTCCGCCAATTTTCTTGGAGGGCGGCGCGGGTGAGAGAGTCCAGGGAGCCCGCGCCGCATATGGGACGTGTTTCGCCTATCCAGACCACCAAGGCCTGCCAATTATTCCCAATTTTGGTGCTTACCAAACTTTTGCTTAATTAGTCACATCAAAGGGAGGATTGGGAATAAAATGCTCATCCGGGCGGTTCCTGTCCATGAGTGGCTCTGACCAGGGAAAAGGTGTGGACGTGTTGGATGCGCAGGACCGGGCGCGCTTCGAGCAGCTCGTGCTGCCGCATCTCGACGCCGCCTTCAATCTGTCTCGCTGGCTCCTGAAGAGCCGTGCCGACTCCGAAGACGTCGCCCAGGAAGCCATGCTCCGTGCCTACCGCTTTTTTCGCGGGTTTCACGGTGGCGATGCGCGTGCCTGGCTTTTGCAGATTGTGCGCAATACTTGTTATACCTGGTTGGAGAAGAATCGCCCTGTGGAACTCATGACCGAATTCGACGA
>Ga0137415_10002507_pt1 | contig 18290 bp, 17 predicted proteins | sample CZODoug3_1_1_16f_FD_183082 | JGI IMG/M metagenome (GOLD analysis project Ga0137415, IMG submission 183082) | Vadose zone soil fungal communities from Angelo Coast Range Reserve, California, USA - CZODoug3_1_1_16fungal (Hybrid Assembly) | ecosystem: Environmental > Terrestrial > Soil > Vadose...
TGGTCTTTCTGGCGCAGAGCTCACCAAGCTGCCGCTCAACGCGCTCACTTCAAAAAAAGACAACTGTAATGCTAAGGACGGCAAACTGGTTGAAGACCGCATCTATAATCGCACTGATTTTGACAAGCACCTTGTTGTAGAAGAGAGACGACAGCTCGTGGCTCAAAAGGTCACAGAGTTCCTCAAAGGAAGCGGCCGCTTCTCCAAGACCATCGTTTTTCTGCGTGGACATTGAGCACGCCGAAGGGATGCGCAAGGAACTAGCAAACACCAACGCTGACCTTGTCGCTACCAACAGCAAATACGTGATGCAAATCACGGGAGACAACGAGGAAGGCAAGCGTCAACTGGACGCGTTCATCAATCCTTCTGAGCGTTACCCTGTCATCGCGACCACCTCAAAGCTTATGACCACGGGCATAGATGCACAGACTTGTCGGCTGATAGTTCTCGACTCAAACATCGGCTCAATGACCGAGTTCAAACAGATCATCGGCCGCGGCACTCGTATCAATGAGGACTTCGACAAGTTCTATTTTACGATCATGGACTTCCGGAACGTAACCGCGCTATTTGCGGACAAAGCGTTTGACGGCGATCCCGTCCGCATAAAGGAAGCCAGCGAGCACGACGACATCTCTGGCGCAGAGAACGAGGCAGACGACCTTCCGGAAGTCGATTCCCAGACTGGGGAGGAGGTCCACTTTCCGCAGCCCGAAATGCCGAATGTCAGCATTGACGATGCTCCTGAGAGGAGTGAGCGCCGAAAAGTGACGATTAACGGCGTGGAGGTCGTCGTTATCAAGGAGCACGTTCAGTATATGGGCGCCGACGGCAAAATCATTACCGAAAGCCTGCGTGACTACACTCGCAAGAGTGTCCGGAGTACCTACGCTTCGCTTGACTCCTTCCTTAGGTCATGGAAGCAGGCAGACAAGAAGCGGGCAATCGTACAAGAACTGGAGCAGCATGGAGTGATTTTCGCTGCTTTGAACGAAGAAATTGGCTCTGCCTTCGATCCCTTCGATTTGATTTGTCACGTGGCTTACGAGCAGAAGCCTCTTACTCGAAAGGAGCGCGCGGAACAGGTGAAGAAACGCGATTACTTCACTAAATACGGAGAGCTCGCCCGTAAAGTGATAGATGCGCTGCTAGACAAATATGCTGACGATGGGATGCTCGACCTTGAGAATCCTGCCATCATTACGCTTGATCCAATCAAACGGCTCGGCACCGCTCCCGAAATCATCCGTGCGTTCGGAGGCAAACCCTCATATGACGCAGCAATCCATGAGTTGACGGACAAACTCTACGGCGCCGCCTGACCCAAAGGTTCCAATGCCCAATATCTCCTCTATCATCAAGAACGTCCGCAACATCATGCGCCAGGACCGTGGGGTCTCGGGTGATGCCCAGCGGCTGGAGCAACTCGGTTGGCTGCTCTTCCTTAAGATTCTCGACGACGAGGACCAAGAACTTGAGCTGATCCGGGATCGCTACATCTCGGTGATCCCAAAAAACTTTCAGTGGCGGAATTGGGCCGCCGACACGGAAGGCATCACTGGGGAAGAGTTGAAGTGCGCCATCGTACGGGAATGCAGTCGAAACCTGCTCCTTTCGGACAAAACCATTCGCCTGCGCCTGATGAATGATGTCAGCCAAGAATACATCGCCTTGCATAACGACACCGCACAAACCCAGGCATACTTCGACGGTCTCAGCACGGGGAAGTCGACCTCGATGAACAATATTACGCGCGAAGATTTGCTCAAGAAACCAATTCCCCTTCCACCCCTCGCTGAGCAAACAACCATCGTGCGGAGGGTTGAGGAGCTAATGACGACATGTCACGCCATAGATGTCGAAATTGCGCGCTCACGCGGTCACGCCGCCCACCTTCTGCAGGCCATCCTTCGAGACGCTTTTGCCCCAGATCATGAAGGGCGTACGAATTTGGCTCGTACGCCGGAGCTTGAGGAAGACTACGCGTAAGCTAGTCGGCGCTCTGGAACGCAGGCGAACAAGCCACTTGCCCATTGCACGTTTCTCGCAAGGCCATGCAAATCGGAATCCCTGCGATTCCAAAACGTCTGTTGTCCACAATCTAAACGCTCGTATGATTCTTGTACAAGGTCACGGCGAGCGGCAATCATGTCAAGTAAGACGTTCTTTTACATCCGGGTATCCACGACGCAGCAGGGGCGCTCGGGTCTAGCCGTGGAGGCCGATAGTGGGCAATACACCTCAGAAGCGCGCGATCAAGAACTATCGGAAGCGTCTCCACAAGCGGGGGATGGCCCGGTTCGAGGTTCTGGGGCTCGACGGCGACCGCGACCTCATCCGATCACTCGCCCGACGCCTGGCGGAGGACGGGCCAGACGCCTCGCGACTTCGGGCTGTAGTCAACCAAACAATTTTCGGCGAACCACCTAGGAAAGGCGGCATTCTTGAAGCACTTCGCCGCTCGCCTCTGGTCGGTGCCGATATCGCTCCTGTGCGTCGGTTTGAAACCGGCCGCAAAGTCGAGCTGTGAGCCGTTATCTCCTTGATACCAACATCATCAGCAACGTCACAAAGCTGACGCCTTCGGAAGCGTTGCTGGCCTGGATGGGAGAACAAGTCGACGAGAATCTGTTCATTGCCTCGCTCACCGTCGCCGAAATCCGGCGCGGTATTCTGGAAAAACCAGCCCGGCCGGAAGCGAGACCAGCGATGCCTGGTTTTCCGGCCCGGAAAGCCCGTCAGTACTTTTCGCAGGTCGTGTACTGCCATTTGACGAGAGGGCGGGCCTGATTTGGGCCCGCTTGATGGCCGAGGGAACTGCCAAAGGAAGACCCTGGAGCGCTCTCGACACAATTATCGCATCGATTGCACAGGCCAATGACTGTATCGTCGTCACCGACAACGAGAAGGATTTTGCCGACATCGAGATCGTCAATCCTCTTCGGTGAGGTTTGCCAATGGCAAAGATATCTGTTGCAGATCAATGGCGACTATCTGTCGGCCAAAACTGGCAAACCAGCTGGTAGCATTGGCTTTTCAATCTTTCCTGGGGAGCGCCAAGCTACGATATTCCGCGACATTGTACGATGTGGCGGGCCATTCGCGAACAGCATCGCGAATTGCCTTGATCTTTAGTCCGGCAATGATGGTCGTTCGATCCGGATCCAGTTCTTTTGCTCCTGTTCGCCAATGCCCTGACTCGCAAAGATCGACCGCCGCTGACCTTTCTCGGAGGCGCTGAAGGTCGCGCCTCGCGACGGTTTGGGGGGTGCCCAGGCTGGCCACGAGAGGATAACTTAGCGAAGCGATGCCGCAATATCAGCGAACGATCTGAAGAGGATGAGCGGATCGTCCTTTGATGGAATAAAACCGCGTCGCCCCCAGAACGCGGCAGCTTCGACGTCAACCGCGTTGACAATCAGCGCGCGACCTCCGATGAGGCTTGCGGCCGTAACGCACCGTTGCAAGGCATGTTTGAGCAGGCCGGTGCCAATTCCCTTGCCGATCCAATTCTGATCGGTCGCAAGCTGTCCCAGTAGCAGGCAGGGGACAGGGTCGGGCGGCTGACCGGTTCGGATGGACCGGGGCAGGCGTGATGGCACGATCGCCGTTGGCGCAAGGCCATAATAGCCGACCACCCGATTCGCCTCGTGAACGACGATAACCGCCGTGAAGCCCTTTTCCTGGTTGGAGAGCGCCCGCGTCTTGAGCCACCGGTCGAGAGATGGCTTGCCGCAGGAGAACCCGTCGAGAATATGTGCCGCCGTTAGTGGTTCGGGGCCGGAGGTTTCCAATCCTCAGCCCCCTGTATCCGAACCACCTTTTTGCCTTGACGCGTTTTCTTCACGCGAACCGGCGTCCACTTCGCTCGAGAACGCTTTGGTCTCCCATGGTGCTGCGCGTTGGAAGAGTTCAATCATTTGCGGCACCGGGGTGGCCGGTCCGGATAATGCCGCCATGAAAGCTTTGAATCCGGCGGGACTCATCCGAATGGGTACCGTTTCCATCAGCACATCTTCGGCCGCCCGTACTGCTGCGTCGCGCACGAAGTCGGTGCGCGAACGGCCGCGCAGCGCTGCAGCCCGATCGATGATGGCAATGTCAGTTTCGGGCAGCCGCATCGAAAGCGGATGCTGCTTCCGCTCAACGGATCGGGGCATGATGGACCTCCATGGCCGCAATATAGCTTCTGTAGCGCATTTTGCAATACGGTGGGAGGCGTCATTTTTTGCCTGGGCGTAAGTACAGATTATATTTCAATTTCAATCACATAAGGGTTCGCAATTTTATTCTGAATGGCGCGCCATCCAACGCCAAAGCAGGCTGCAACAGCCTCCCGGAACACATCCTTGCGCGGTCGCTCGCCGACGAGGTATTCGGCTTAGTGCTTCAGACAAACGGCGGCTCGAAAAGAGTAGCTCCGGATATGCCCGAATATTCCGTCAGAGTGCCACGGCAAAGCAATAGTGCCCGTCCACGCCGACCGTGGTGTGCCAAATTGCCACCGTTCAGAAAACTGCGAAGTACACGTCCGTGCCGGATTAACCGAAACCGACTAGCCGGCCGCGGCAAACCGGCGACTTCCCCGTCTCCATCCAATGCGATCGCAAGAGTGCGTCGATCGTGATGCTGGCGCCGGTTCTCACTCCGCATGGTTTGCTGACCCTCAGGCAGGCTGAGGAGACGCCTGGGCTGGAGTCCCGGCCGAATTCTCGGCTGGAGCAAGCGTTTTCAAGGGGGCCAGGGCATGGATTGTTGTACCTGGGCGCCGATGAAGTCGGGACTGCTCTACCTCCAGTGCTGTCCTATTGGCGGGAGTTCGCAGTTCGCTACGTAACGGCGCTCTGCGCCCTTCCCGATATCGCGGAGGGTCGTACCAAGCCACCTTTACCTGCTCCAGCAGATGGCGAGTTGGACAACATAGCCGCGGCTGCTCCGCCTATGACCGGCGCGGAATACCTGACCGCGGCTGTTTTGGCCGATCTCTGGCGAGGTATGGATGCAAGCTTCGATGCCGAGCTGGCTGATGCCAGGCTCTCCGTGCAGGAGTTCCTCAAGGGCCGGCATCCAGCCTGGAATCTGGTTGGACGCGTGCACTTCAATCTCGCCGAGAACAGGAAGGATGAGGTCAGCCCGTTCGCATTCCTGGCGACCTACACGACACGGCTTTCGGCTGAAGCCAAAGCCCAGCATGTGCCTCTCGGCAAGGCTTTGCAGGAATATGCCGGCGCGAGAAACCGCGAGCGCCTGCTGTCGCTACTGCTGCCCGTCCAGCGAGCCGCCGAGCATTGCGCTTGGTTGAAGGCCATGGTCGATGCGGGCGAGATCTTTCACCCGCTGCGCTGGAGCCCGCAACAAGCGCTGCAATTTCTGAAGGACGTGCCCGCGCTCGAAAACGCCGGTGTGGCCGTGCGGATGCCGGCGAACTGGCGGATGAACCGCCCCGCACGCCCGCAGGTCCGGGCGACGGTCGGCGGTCGCGTACCGTCACAGGTCGGGATGGATGCGCTGCTCGACTTCCAGATGGATATGACGCTCGACGGTGAAAAACTTTCGGCGGCCGAAATCAAGCGGCTCCTGGCACATTCCGACGGGTTAATCTTGATACGCGGCAAGTGGGTCGAAGTCGACCATGAGCGGCTGCGCCTGACCCTCGATAGATTTGAAGCGATCGAAGGTCGTGCCGCTGCCGACGGCCTTTCGTTCGGCGAGGCGATGCGTATGCTGGCTGGGGCTGGAATCGCCGAGAACGATCCCGGTGCACGAGCGGATATCGACTGGAGCCAGACCGTGGCCGGCCCCTGGCTGGCGGAGACGTTGGCGGCCTTGCGCCGCCCCGGTGGGCTCGCTCGGATTGATCCCGGTACATTCCTCCGCGGCACGTTGCGGCCCTATCAACTGGCGGGTGTGCAATGGCTTTACCTGCTCACCCAACTCAGGCTTGGGGCCTGCCTTGCCGACGACATGGGGCTTGGCAAGACCATCCAGGTCTTGTCGCTGCTGCTGGTGCTGAAGAACGAGGCGGCAGACAAGCGAAAACCGTGTCTTCTCGTGGCCCCGGCCTCGCTGCTCGCCAACTGGGCCTCGGAGATTGCCCGGTTTGCGCCGAGCCTCAAGGCGCTGGTGGCCCATCCATCGGCCGCGCCGGGGGAGAAGCTGAGCGTGGACGACGAGGGCAATCTGGCAGATGCAGACCTGGTGATCACGAGCTACGGTTTTCTGACGCGCTCGCCATGGCTGGCCGCCGCACCCTGGCGATTGGTCGTGCTTGACGAAGCCCAGGCCATCAAGAATCCGGCCGCCAAGCAGACCAAAACGGTCAAGCAACTCCGGGCCGATACGCGCGTTGCCCTGACCGGCACGCCCATCGAGAACCGGCTCAGCGACCTGTGGTCGATCTTCGACTTCATCAATCCCGGGCTGTTGGGATCGTCGAAGCAGTTTTCGTCTTTTGTCAAACGTCTCGCCGATCGACCGCATAGCCCCTATGAACCGCTTCGCGACCTGGTGCGGCCCTATATCCTGCGGCGTCTGAAGACAGACAAAAGCGTCATTGCCGATTTGCCCGACAAGACCGAGATGAAAGCCTTTTGCTCCTTGAGCCGCAAGCAGGCAGCGCTCTACCAGCAGGCGGTGGAGGAACTGGCAGGCCAGCTCGAAGAGGTCGATGGAATGCGGCGAAAAGGCATGGTCCTTGCCTTTCTTATGCGGCTGAAACAGATCTGCAACCATCCCTCGCAGTGGCTCGGTGACGGAGCATGGGCTGAGAAAGACAGCGGTAAACTCGCGCGTCTGCGCGACATCCTGGAGGTGGTCGCGGCCCGGCAGGAGAAGGCGTTGCTCTTCACCCAGTTCAAGGAGACAACGGCGCCGCTCGCGGCGTTCGCGGGCTCCGTATTCGGGCGGGCAGGCCTCGTCCTGCACGGCGGGACCGAAGTCGGGAAGCGCAAGGAGCTCGTGCGCCAATTCCAGGAAGATGAAAATATTGCGTTCTTCGTGCTCTCCCTCAAGGCAGGCGGCGCAGGGCTCAATCTCACCGCGGCCTCGCACGTCATCCATTTCGACAGGTGGTGGAACCCGGCAGTAGAAAATCAGGCTACCGACAGAGCCTTCCGAATCGGACAGACCAGGAATGTTCTTGTGCACAAGTTCATTTGCCGTGGCACCGTAGAAGATAAGATCGACCAGTTAATCGAGTCGAAGGAGCAACTTGCCGGGGATTTGCTTGGCGGGGGGGCCGACGTGGTGTTGACCGAGATGAAGGACGAGGAACTGCTGAAGCTCGTGGCTCTCGATTTGAGCGTTGCGACGAGAGAAGGATGACAGATGAGCGACTTTGAGTGGCGCCCTTATGTGCCGGTGGCCGAGAAGCGGCGACAGGCGGAACGCAAGCTGGCCAAGCTCAAGAAACGGGGGCAATCCATCGCCCCCGTGACGATCGAGGGCCGCACGATTGCCAAAACTTTCTGGGGCAAGTCGTGGTGCACCAACCTCGAACGTTATAGCGACTTTGAGAGCCGCGTGCCACGTGGCCGAACCTATGTCCGCAACGGCTCCGTCCTCGACCTGCAAATCGCGAAGGGCGAGGTCGTAGCGATGGTCGCCGGTTCTTCGCTCTACAAAATCAAGATCACCATTGCACCCGTCAAGGCGGCGCGCTGGAAGGCGATCTGTCGGGATTGCGCAGGAGCGATCGACTCCGTGGTTGAACTCCTGCAAGGTCGCCTGGCCAAGGGCGTCATGGACCGGGTCTGCCGCGAGGGCGACGGTCTGTTTCCATCGCCCGAGGAGATCAAGTTGTCTTGCAGCTGCCCGGACTGGGCAGACATGTGCAAACACGTTGCGGCGGCGCTCTATGGGGTTGGCGCCAGACTCGACGAAAAGCCTCAATTTCTCTTCGTGCTGCGCGGCGTGGATGAAAATGAACTGCTCACCAATGCCGGGCAAGATCTTGCGCTGGCAACAGCAGCCCCCGGCGGGGCGAAGATACTCGATGACAGCGATGTCGCCGCGTTGTTCGGGCTGGAGATGGCTGGGCCCGCTACTTCCGATGCTATCATTCCCGCCGCCCCAAAGCCGGACCAACGTTCGGGGACGTTAAGCGGAAGACGGACGCCGGCCGTGAAAAGAGCTGCGGCGGCAAACCAAAGTAAACCACCTCGTGCAACTCGGACCAAGTCCGGGCTTAAAAAGACAACTCCGGCCGGCGCCGGGAAGAAAGGCGCGCGGCCGCGACCTCAATGAGGTTCGTGAAGCGATGAGCCGGAAGAATCGGAACGCGCTCGCCGAGCGCGTCGTCAAGGCAGCGGAGGCGGCGCTTGCCGCCCAGGATTATGTGAGCCCCGTCGAGGTGCTCGTCGGGATCGGGTGGCTTGACGCCGGGAAGGTGGAACATTGGCGGCGGGGTCAGATCGACTGCCTCGAGCGCGCTGTGCAGACCAACCTGCCGCGGATAGCGGAAGCCATGAAGCTGCTCCGGTCCTGGGCGATGGAAAGAAACTTGTCCGCAAGCCCAACGCACTATGTCGCGCGTGGACCGCAACGCCAGACCCTGCATTTCAGCCGAAGCGGAGACCCTGCGATCGAGGCGATGTACCGGACCCACTGGGTTTCGCAAGCGCTCTCCGAGAGGAAACGCGAACGCCTGGCGGAGAAAGCAAGCCGTGCCCCGGATCTGGTGGTGATCCAGCCATTGAACAGGGAGTGGAGGTGCCACCGCTGCGGCAACACCGGTGACCTGCTGATGATGGAAAATCCCGGTCCGGCATGTCTGGCCTGCGTTGGTCTCGATGATCTTGAGTTCTTGCCGGCGGGCGATGCGCTGCTGTCGCGGCGGGTGAAGGCGAAAAGCACGAGATGCGCGGTTGTCGTGCGCTTCAGCCGGAGCCGTCGCCGCTACGAACGGCAAGGTCTGTTGGTGGAGCCGCTGGCGTTGGCGGACGCGCAGCGCGACCTCGAAGCGCGGCGACGCAAGTGATAACCTTCCGTGGACTTCCTCGATAGGTCAAAGTCCACCTGCCTCACACCCGACGCACAACGCTTCGGTTGACGCCGCGCTCCCCAAGGTCAAAAACCGCAGCAGAGCGGTACACGAAAATTATATTGTTATTTCAATAATATAAGAGTTCGCAGTTTTATTCTGAGTGGAGCGTCAAGCTACGATCGTTCGGAATAAAACTGCCAACTCTCAAGGCGGCGCTGCCAGCGTGTTGCCTTCGGCGCAAGAGTGGACATTTGATCCTTGTTGTTATGCGTGTTTCCTTACGGCGGCAACGGCTTACCAGATCGCGAAGGCCATAGCCGCGACGAGCGCCGGCGGTGTCACCAGCAACCCGAGCTTAAGGAAGCCCCAGGCGCTGACCTCGATCTTGTCGCGGCGCAGCGCCACCAGCCAAAGGATGGTTGCGAGCGAGCCCGTGACCGACAGGTTCGGTCCAAGATCGACGCCGATCAGCATCGCGCCGACAACCTGCGGCGGCAGGTGATCGCTCCGCGCGATCGACCCCGCGACCAGGCCTACCGGCAAGTTATTGGCTACGTTGTCGGCGATCGTTGTAGCGATACCCACGCTCCAAGCGGAGCCCCGGACAGATTGAGCTACGGCGCCGAGCAACAGCTCGCTGAGGTGCCCGATGGCGCCGGTTCGGACCAGCGCTTCGACCATCACGAACAGACCGGCGACAAGCGGCAATACGCTCCAGGAAACTCCCTTCACCACCGGCCATGGAGATTCGCGGTTCAGCAGCAGCACGCCTGCCGCGGTTAAGGCGCCGCAGAAGAAGGTCGGCAGCCCCAGTTGAACGTCAAGCGCGGAGGCGGTCAGCAGCACGATTCCGACGGCGCCGATGCCACAGGCGGTCAGCTTGCCGCCCCGGCTCAATCGCGGCTTGGGTACGCTGCGTTCGAGGTTTTCCGCCTTCAGTGAGCGCTGTTGTGTCAGGCGCAGCACGGCATACGTGACGACGATCGAGGCGAGCGAAGGCAACGCGAACTGCCGCAGCCATTCGGCCAGATGCGGCATGCGCTCGCCGAATACGACGAGATTGGCGGGATTGGAGATGGGCAGCACGAAGCTCGCCGCGTTGGCGATGAAGGCGCAGACGAAAAGATAGGGCCGGGGAGTTGCGCCGGCGGCGCGGGTAGCGGCATAGACCGCCGGCGTCAGCACGATCGCGGTAGCGTCATTGGACAGGAGAACGGTCACAAGCGTGCCGATGAGATAGACCAGCAGAAACAGCCGCTGCGGCGAGCCGCGCGCATGTTCGACGGCGAACGCCGCAAGGTAGTCGAACAGGCCCTCGCGCCGCGCCAACTCGGCAATCAGCATCATGCCGGCGAGGAAGAGATAGACGTCGACGCCCTTGCGCATGCCGTTGAGCGCATCGCTCCACGGCAGCAGGCCAAACAGCACAAGCACGGCGGCTCCGGCCAGCGCCCAGATCGCCTCGGGCAGGCGAAAGGGCCGGATAATGACCCCCGCGGTGGCCAGGGCAATGATGCTCCAGGCGATAGTGGCTTCGTGCGGCGCGGTCGGCAAATGATCCTCCAAGGACTGTGTTTCTATCCGGCAGCGATACCGGAGGCCGGCCGCGCCGTCTGACCCCAGCGGCGCGAGCCTTGAGCGGAAATTTCCCGCGTCTCCGGCAAGGCGAGCGTGCAGACCGCGGCTCCAATGGCGGCAATGGCACCGAGCGTGAGAAACGCGGCGCCGTAGCTCGCCTTGACGACGACCAGTCCCGCCAACGTCGTCGAGAGGGCGGCGCCGATACTTTGCGCGGTGATGATGGCACCCTGCGCGACATTGAAGCGGCCGGTGTCGCGCATGAGCTCGGCGACGATCACGGGAAAGATAGCGCCAAGGATTCCAGCGCCGATACCGTCGAGAAGCTGGACGCCCACCAGCCATGCGGCATTATCGGACAAGGTATAGAGCGCGCCGCGAACGGGCAGGATGAGCAGCGCTGCGAGAAAAAACCGCTTGTGCCCCCAACTGTCCGCCTTGGTCCCGACCAGCATGGCCATCGGCGTCATGACGATCTGCGCGGCAATGATGCAGGCCGACATCAGGCTTGTGCCGAGATCCCCGTCCCGCAGCGCGAGCTTTTGTCCCACCAGCGGCAGCATCGCCGCATTCGACAGGTGAAACAATGCCACGCAGACCGCGAAGATCAGCAGCGGCCGGCAGGTCAGGAGGACACTCAGTCCGGTCGGCTGGTCTCGTTCCTGCCCGGTTCCTTGCTCAGCGTCATGAAGGCCGCGCGCGAGATCATGATCGATGGCACTTTCCGGAATGGCAAGGACACTGACAAGGCTGGCGAGGGACGTCACAGCCAGAAGATAGAACACGACAGTTGGACCAAACAGATAGGCCGAACCGCCGGCGATCGCTGCGGCTACGGCATTGCCCGCATGGTTGAAGGTCTCGTTGCGCCCGATCCGAGCGGTGAAGGCACGGTGACCGACCAGGCCCAGCGATACCGCCGCAATCGCCGGCGGGAAAATCACGCCGGCTGCGTGCGCGATGCCTTGCGAGATCGCAACCGGCCAGAAGCCCGGAAACAACGGCAGCAATAGCGACGCCGCGGTGACGAGGATCGCCGCGCCGACCATCACCATGCGCTTCGATTTTGTAGCGTCGACCAGCGCGCCGGCCGGCGTTTGCACAACGATGCCCGCAATCGCCGCGATCGACATGACGATGCCGATGCGGGCTTCATCCCATTTCTTTTCGGTCAGGAGGTAGATGGCAAGATAGGGCCCAAGCCCATCGCGCACGTCGGCGAGGAAGAAATTGGCGGCATCGAGCGCACGGCCGGCCATTCTCTGGTCATCTCTTTGTGGCATCGCGGTTCCAGCCTCGATTTAATTGCCTTCTTCTTCTCCCGCCGACGCGGCCTGGTCTTAAGTGCGCGGCTCGCGGTTGTGCCGGGGCCCTGGCTTGGCCTTGTGCTTCGGTCCCTTAATGGGACGAAGGTCGTCCATTTCGTTGCCGATTTCTTTCGCTTGGACGACGCGACCGTGTTGGGTTTCAACACCGTCGCCGCTCACAGCGATCCTGGTGCCAGGCATGAGAAGCTTGTGGAGGTGTTCGGCCTCCTTTGGGCCGATGCGTATGATGGTGCCATCGGCCAGCAGCGCGCCGCGAAGTTCGCCTTTCGGACCGAACAGCGAGAGCCGGACGGTTCCCTCAAGCTGCATCTTTTGATGCTCGATCTTCGGATGTTTGCGGTCGTGATCCGGACCCTTATCGACGATCTGCCGGCCGCTCTCTCCGGTCACCGCGACGGCGGCAAGTACATCGGCGTCACGCGGCCGCACCCCTCGCACCCGGAGTTTGTCGCCTACCTTCGCGTTACGGGTTACCTCGCCTTCCATGTGAGGAGGGGTGTGAACGAGAATCGGTGTTTGCGTCTGACCGTTCATGACAAAGCCGTCGACTTCGCCATGCGAGTTGAGAACGAAGCGTTCGAGGGTGCCTGCCACTTCCGGCAGGCTGTCGGGGTCAATCCAGTGCATGTTTGTCTCCTGTTTGGTCTGCTGAAACGAAATGTGCTGGTTAGCCCCGCGGCGGCGGGGGCAGGGGTGGAGCGAAGCCCGGCGGGGGAGGGGGCGGGCCAAGCCGGTCAGGGCCGCCCTTTGGTCCTCGCCGCGGACGAGGACCTGCGAGTTCGGTCATCTGCTCCGGCGAACTCCCGATTGCCCGTACGTCGATCGCCTTGCCGAGCGCGGTATCGAGAACGTCGCCGCGCACGGAGACCGTCTGACCCGGCCGCAGCCAGCCTTCCAGACGTTCTGCTTCCGGCGGGGGAAGGCGAAGCACGGTGCCGTCATCGAGCAGCGCTCCATTCACTTCGCCGCGCTTGCCATGCAACGGCGAGGCAATCCTGCCGCTATAGGCTTGCTCATAGCCGCCGCGATCCGGTCCATCCGGCGGGCCGTTGTCGACGACGCCCTTGCCGGTCGCGACATTGGTGATCGAGGCTGCATCGATGAGCGGAATCGCGCGGGCGCGCAATCCGCGAATTGAAACCTGGTCGCCCGGCCGAATCGCAAAGACGATCTGTCCAGTGAGATGCGGCGGCAGCTTTACTTCGGTGCCGTCGTTCAGGATTAGTCCATCCACGTCGCCGCGCGGGGTCAGCGTGTACTGTCTCACAGTGCCGCGCGATTCGGGGAGCTGCGAAGAATCCCATACGGGGCCCATGGTCTGTGAGTAGGCCGCAGCGCCCACCGTAAGGGCCGTTGTGGCGAGAAGCGCGCTTAACAGCATTTGTGTTCGTTTCATCTTCATCGGAAAACTCCTTCGGATGTGTGACGAAGCCGCCCGTGTTTCTGTTCAGCAAGCGATGTGCCAACAGGCGGATCGTTGATTTTGAAGGAGTTAGTGCGAGCGCCTGTATTCAGGCGTCGTCTTTCCCGACGGCGAGTGTCTGGTTTTCTGACAGCGCGCCATCCGTCAGCCCGTAGCGCTGCATCTTGGTGTAGAGAAGTTGGCGGTTGATGTTGAGGCGACGCGCTGCTTCCGTTCGGTTACCGCCGCAAGCCTCGAGCGCTTTCCGGATCATCGCCTCTTCGAGCATGGCCACCGCGGTCGGCAAGTCCGCTTCCAGCAAGGCGCTGTTCGATAGCCACCGGACTTGCTCGCCGCTCGTATCGATATCGCTGGCTTCGATGACGTCGCCCCTTGTCAGCACACAGGCGCGTTCGATCACGTTGCGAAGTTCCCGCACATTGCCGGGCCAGCCATGGCGGGACAACTTTTCAACTGCAGCGGGACTGAGCTGTTTCTGCGAATGGCCGGAAGATGCGGAAAGGGCAAGGAAATGCTCGGCCAGCGGAACAATATCGGACGGCCGCTCGCGTAACGGGGGAATCGCGATCGGCACGACGTTAAGTCTATAGTATAGGTCTTCGCGAAATTCGTTCGTCGCCACGAGCTTCGATAAGTCCCGGTGCGTCGCCGCGATGATTCGCGCGGCGGTTCGCACCGGTTTGCCGCCGACGGGCGTGATCACCTGCTCTTGCAGAGCCCGGAGGATCTTTGCCTGCATCGCAAGCGGCATGTCGCCGATCTCATCGAGAAACAGCGTCCCATTCTCGGCGTCTCGGAACGCGCCGGAGCGGTCGCTGGTCGCTCCCGTGAACGAGCCCTTCACATGGCCGAACAGTTCGCTTTCGATCAGGTCCGCGGGGATGGCAGCGCAGTTGACCGCAATGAACGGGCTCTCCTTTCGCCGGCTGTGATCGTGCAAGGCACGGGCCACCAATTCCTTGCCCGTGCCGGTCTCGCCAAGGATGAGAACGATGGCGTTGCTGTCCGCCGCGAGCCCGATCGCTTTCTGCACGCGCCGCATCGCCTCGCTCGATCCGATCAGCGTGCCGTTGCCGCCTTCTGGAGCGTTGCTTACGGACCGCGTGCGAGATGGCAGCCGCTGCAACAGGGCTTTCAGTTCGTCGCGTCCGATCGGCTTGGTGAGATGATCGAAGGCGCCGAGCCTCATGGCTTCGATGGTATTCTCCGCGCTCGCAAACGCCGTTAACACCACAACCGGAGGCGCGTCACGATGCGAGCGAATCCGACGGAGAGCCTCGATACCGTCGATTCCGCCGGGCATCCGCAGGTCGAGAAGCACGGCGTCCACTTCGTCCGAAAGAGCTGCCAGGCCCTCGCGCCCGGAGGACGCCATTCGGGGCGCGTGGCCAAGGTCGGTCAGCGTCTCGGCAAGACTCTCGCGCAATGCCGCGTCGTCGTCGATGATCAGGATGGTTGCCATGGCACTTCAATCTCAAAGGTTGCACCGCCTCCGGTCGTCACGAGGCGCACGTCCCCACCATGATCGCGCGCGATTTCGCGGACGATGGCAAGCCCAAGCCCTGTCCCGTCCGACCGGGCGGTTGCGAACGGTTCGAACAGGCGGTCCCGGATTTCGTCGCTCACGCCCGGACCCGTGTCCGCAACGCGCAACAGCAGATTGCCATCGCGGGGAAAGGCATCGACAACGACGGACCCACCGGCGGGGGTGTTTTGGATGGCGTTGAGGATCAGGTTGTCCAAGGCCCGCTGCATCTGAGAGGGATCAAAACGGGGTAACGGATTGTGCAGTTCCTGAGTTCCAATTTTCAGCGCGAGACCTTCCCCTGCCGCCAGCTCCCGATGGGCTTCGACGGTGCGCTGCAGGAACGAGGGCAACTCGACATCCGCGAATTTGGGGTTGCGCGCCTGGGTCATTTCAAGGAGGTCGCGCAACAGGGCGTCGAGGCGGGCCACCTGCTGCAGGATAGCTTCGAGAGAGGTGTCCTTGCGCGCAGGATCACTCGACGCGAGAGCATTCTCTGCCTTCAGGCGCATTGCCGCGATCGGATTGCGGATCTCATGCGCGAGGCCGGCTGACAGACGTCCGACGGCCGCAAGACGTTCGGCCGCGGTCGCGCGTCGTCGTTCCAGCGACACGCGCTCACCGGTGCTGTTCACGGCATCCACCAGGCGGTCGAGTTCCTGCTCGCCGGTGCTTGGAAGCTTCGGAAGATCGACCGAACCGCTTTCCCGGTCGCCAAGAGCGGTCTCGAGCAGCGCGATTTTCCGCGACCATGAATAGAGCAGGCGAGCGAGCCAAACGGCAGAGCCAAAGATCGTCAGAGCAAGGACAAACAGGCCGGCCAGCAATTGATTGTAGGCTGGTCCTTCGGCCGTGAACGTTCGCGTCATGGTCCAGCCGGTCACGCCCTGGAGCGGCCCGCGAAGCGGGCAGGCGTGCACAAGAAGGACCTGGGACCGCCCGGATTGGCGATTAGAGGCGGGACGTCCGGACCGCAAGGCTTCAACGTTCACCTGCCGGATCGTGTTCAATTCCGCAGCCGGAAGGTCGGTCTTTGGCCCTGTACCCTCGTAAGAGGGAAACGCGTATGCAAGCGAGCCCGCATCAGCCTGCCATATTCCCCCCTCCACGCCGATGGCACTTGCAAGGGCGGCCTCCACGACCGTTACAAGCTGCTGCTTGAGCAGGTCATCGACGGGTGCGCCGCCCCATCCGGAGACGAAGAATTGATAGCGGTCGGCAATATCACGGCAGGCCCGCCCCACCAATTCTTCGGATCGCGCAACGCGCGCAATTGAAGTCTGCTGAAATGACTCGAATAGAAGATATGCGGTCGCTCCACCCGAAACGACCAGCATGATCCAAAGAGCCAACAGTCGGGACCGCAGAGATCGCATCGAAATACCAATAAGGCACGGACGCCGCGGCTCTGCGCTCGCCCCTGTTGGCGTGCAGCCGGTCGTGGGTAGTCCGCGAGGGGCTACGGTGGCTGGCAGCGGTCCTGATCACGTATCCAAGATATGCTGGAATTAGCGGATTGCCCGGCCAAAAAATTATGTTTTTAGTTCAATCACATACGCGTTCGCAGTGTTGTTCCGAGTGGCGCGCCATGATGCCGTGATTTTCGCGGCTCGCGGTAAAACCAAAATCCTTGGCGCGGCTTTTGCTCGCCGAACGTCGAACATCACGGCGCTTCGGTCAGGCCCAATTCTCAGCTCTGATTCCCGGCATGCGGCTGAACTCGCGCATATTATTGGTTACGACGATCAGCCCTTCGCTACGGGCATGACCGCCAATCTGCATATCATGCGGGCTGCAGGGCGCTCCCGCACGTTCCAGTTCCGCCCTGACCTGTCCGTAGTGCGCCGCCGCTTTAGCCTCGAACGCCAACACGTCGAGGCGCGCCACGAAATGCTGGATCGCGGTCAGGTTATCGGCACGGCGAGCCGATTTCTCCGCGCCATAATGCAACTCACCGAGCGTGATGCTGGAGATGCAGAGTTCCTCCGCCAATGCGTTGAATTTCTCCAGCAGATTCGGCGGATAATTCTTCATCACATGGATGCAGATATTGGTATCGAGCATGTAGGTGAGCATCAGAGCGGCTCGCGCTCCTCGGCCGGCGGCTGCTCGCGCTCAGCCATGAAGTCGTCACTTGCGCGCGGACCTTGCTGAAACAAGTCGTCCCACCGTCTGCCTTGTGGTACGATCAGGCGGCTGCGGCCAATCTTCAAAATATCCACCTGATGCACGCCCGCTGGGAAGGCAACGGCCTTGGGCAGCCGGACGGCCTGGCTGCGATTGCTGGTGAATACCGTAGAGCTTGTCATGGCATTATTTCTATGTATATCCAACAAGGATATACATAGATGAACCGTCGTATTTTGCAAGGGGCATTGGCCTAACTAACGGCGGGGTTGGTGGGTCCGCGAGCTGCGAAACGTGCATTGGTTCTGGTTATGAAAGCGATTCCGCCCATCCGAGACCTGCAACTGGCGAGACCTGCAACTGGCGAGACCTGCAACTGGAGTGACGAAAGATGAGTTCAACCGTTGCCGATTTCATCGCGACGGAAGCGCGCCTGGGCGCCCAGAACTACGAGCCGCTCGGCGTGGTTCTGTCGCGCGGCGAAGGGGTCTGGGTGTGGGATACGCAAGGCAACCGTTATCTCGATTGCCTGTCCGCCTATTCGGCTGTCAACCAGGGCCACTGCCATCCGAAGATCCTGGCCGCCATGGTGGAGCAGGCGGGCAGGCTGACATTGACCTCCCGCGCCTTCCACAATGACCAGCTGGCTTCCTTCTACGAGCAGATCGCGGAGTTGACCGGCTCCCACAAGGTGCTGCCCATGAACAGCGGTGCCGAGGCAGTGGAGAGCGCCATCAAGTCGGTGCGCAAGTGGGGCTACGAGGTGAAGGGCGTGCCGGACGGGCAAGCCGAGATCATCGTCTGCGCCGACAACTTCCACGGACGCACCCTTGGTATCATCGGCTTCAGCACCGACGCGGCGGCCGTTGAGCATTTCGGGCCATTCGCGCCGGGCTTTCGGATCATCCCCTTCGGCAACGCCGGGGCGCTGGAGGAGGCGATCACGCCGAACACGGTCGCCTTCCTGGTCGAACCGATCCAGGGAGAGGCCGGCGTCATCATCCCGCCATCAGGCTACTTTGCGAAGGTCCGCGAACTCTGCACCGCGCACGACGTGATGTTGATCCTGGACGAGATCCAGACCGGGCTCGGCCGCACCGGCAAGCTGCTCGCCGAGCAGCACGATGGCATCGAGGCGGACGTGACGTTACTCGGTAAAGCATTGTCGGGTGGCTTCTATCCGGTGTCGGCTGTCTTATCGAACAACGCCGTGCTCGGTACCTTAAAACCCGGCCAGCACGGCTCGACCTTCGGCGGCAACCCGCTCGCCTGTGCGGTGGCGCGGGCAGCCCTGCGCGTGCTTGTCGAGGAGGGGATGATTGA
>Ga0137415_10002509_pt1 | contig 18277 bp, 10 predicted proteins | sample CZODoug3_1_1_16f_FD_183082 | JGI IMG/M metagenome (GOLD analysis project Ga0137415, IMG submission 183082) | Vadose zone soil fungal communities from Angelo Coast Range Reserve, California, USA - CZODoug3_1_1_16fungal (Hybrid Assembly) | ecosystem: Environmental > Terrestrial > Soil > Vadose...
CGACCCGCGCCGGTGAGAAAATGGGCCACGAGTTCGATGGGCTTTTGCGTGGCAGAAAGGCCAATGCGCGTGAGGTGCCTGCCGGTCAAATGGTCGAGACGTTCGAGCGAGAGGGCAAGATGGGCGCCGCGCTTGTCGTCGGCTACGGCGTGAATTTCGTCCACGATGATGGATTCGACCGTTGCAAGCACTTCGCGGCTTCTCGCCGCGGTCAGCAGGATGTAGAACGATTCTGGAGTGGTGACCAAAATGTGCGGCGGACGCGCCAACATGGCTCGGCGCTCATGCGCGAGCGTGTCGCCGGTGCGCACGGCGGTGCGAATTTCCGGCATGAGCATGCCGCGCTGTCCGGCGAGCTGCAAAATTTCGCCAAGGGGGATTTCGAGGTTTTTCTGAATGTCGTTGCTAAGCGCTTTGAGCGGGGACACGTAAAGAACTTCGGTGCGGTCGGTTAATTCCCCGCTGAGCGCTTTACGCACCAAGCGATCAATACAGATCAGAAATGCTGCCAGTGTTTTGCCTGAACCTGTTGGAGCGGAAATCAGAGTGGTTTTCCGGGCCAGAATGTGCGGCCAGCCTTCTTGCTGCGGCTCCGTGGGTGTGCCAAACCGGCTGACAAACCAGTCGCGGACGAGCGGATGCGCCCATTCCAAGCCAGCGGAGATCGGTGGTGAAGTTTCGGTGTTCATTGCCCAACGCTAAATTATAACGTGAATGATCCCGGGCTCGCAGGCGGGGAGGATGGTTTTCTCTTGAGTTCTTTCTTCACGTCCGGCGAAAACGAGCGCTGCAAGGATCTGCAAGCGAGAAACTAGTATTTGCATCGTGGGCCACAATTTTTGAACGCAAATCTGAGCCCTTACTTGCGGCCGGAAATGTCTTGAGATCGCACCTTTTTCTGCCTCTTACGAGGATCGTTCGGTTGTGCGAAACGCGTTTCAGGAACAAGGGCGAACCATTGCGGGCGCTGTGGGTCGCGGTCATAAGCATAGCCGCCAGTGCTCCGAAACAATTCTGCGTATAGTTGCAATTTATCACGGTCTAATTCCACGCCCAATCCATTGCCCGTAGGAACGGCAATCTTGCCGTCAACGTACCTCATCTTGCCGCCTTTTAGAATGTCGTCGGTCAGATGGTGATAATGGGCATCAGCTGCAAAAGTCAGGTTGGGGATAGCGGCTCCCAGATGTAGCATGGTGGCTAACTGAATTCCCAACTCTCCGCTCGAATGAATGTTGATTCCCCACTGAAATTTTTCACATACGACAGCCGCCTTCCAGGCTTGGCGCAGTCCACCCCAGAAAGTCGTGTCCAGCAAGATTACATCTATGGCATTCAGCCGGATGCAGGCGGCGAGCTGCTCAAAATTAACCACGACCGTGTTCGTTGCGGTGGGAATCTTGACGAATGACCGGACACGGCGCATTCCCTCCAATCCCCAGCAGGGGTCTTCGAAGTAGTCATTCCGGACTGCCTCTATAGCACGCCCGATGCGAATGGATTCCTCAACACTCCAGGCGGCATTGGGGTCCAGCCGAAACGAATCCCCGGGAAACTCGGCGGCGAGCGCCAAGTAAACCTCCAAATCGTGGTCCGGGGCAAAAACGCCACCTTTTAGTTTGTGCGAGCGAAAGCCGTACTCCTTTTTCAGTTTCCTGGCTGACGCCACCATCTGGTCGGCAGTTTCCTCGCCGCCCAAGCCTGTCTGCGCATCGGGGTAGCGGTAAAAGAGGTAACTGGCGAAAGGAATTTCCTCGCGCAGTGCGCCACCAAGGAGATCACAGGCTCTGATCCCCAGGCGTTTACCAACCAAATCTATACACGCAAATTCGATTGCGGCGTGCAGTTGCGCCCGGTTGTTGTAAAGGGAGGCGGTGGGATTGCAGATTTTCCAGTACAGTTGTTCCAGTTGCAGGGGATCGTGGCCGTGGAGATACGGTTTCAAGGCGCGAATGCCATTTTCAGCGCTTTCTCCGCCGCCGCCCATTTCACCGAGTCCGATCAAACCATCATCAGTTTCAATCTCGACGATGGTGCGGACAAATCGGCCCCAGTGAGCACCGTTGGCGTGCCGCAAAGGCGCTTCCAGAGGGACAGCAACAGTGGTCGCACGAACATCCACGATCTTCATTGTTTTATTTTCGCCTCCCGACGACCTGGGGAAGCGCGCCCAACAGAACTATCAATAACCTGCAGCATCGGTCGTAGCTCCCGGTCCCAATATTCCCAAGTGTGACCGCCCGGAGTTTCGTGGTACTCGTAGGTGATTTTTCGTGATGACAGCTGCATCACCAAAGCTCGATTCGTCTCTAAAAAGAAGTCCTCTGTTCCACAGCCTAAATAGAAATACGGATAGGAACTCTGATGGGGAGTGTTCAGCAGCAGCAAGACATCGTTATCGGCTCGCGCGCGACTCCCCTCCTTGCCAAAGACCTCCTTCAGCTTGGCGGCAAATTCTGGCCTGAGTGTATCCAGATTCTGCGCAGCATTAAATGCACCGCTTAGGCTGCCGCCGAGTTCGAACAAGTCAGGATATTTGAGCGCCAATTTGACCGCGCCGTAGCCGCCCATGGAGAGCCCAGCTATGGCACGTCCATGGCGTTCGCGCATAGTTCGATATTTCTCATCGATCTCAGAAACCAGATCCTTCGTGATGTATTCTTCGAATTTGTCTCCCGGTACCGTCGCTGAGTCCGTGTACCAAGAGTCGTCGGCGTCCGGCATGACGATCAGCAGCTTGAGATTCCGGGCGTAGTTTTCCAGGCCGGTTCTAGTGTCCCAGTTCTGGTAATCGCCATAAAGGCCGTGAAGCAGATAAAGAACGGCGAACCTGCCACCCTTATCGTAATTTCTCGGAAGGAGCACGCGATAATGCATGTCGCGCTGCAGGGCTGTGCTGTGAAAGACGGAGTCCTTGACGACGGCTTGGCTGCTCGCTGGGTTGGAGCCGTTGGCGGTCTTCTGGGCTGGCGCTGGACCGCAACTCAGCAGCAGAAGCAGGCCACAAAACAGAACTCTCTTCATCGAAATGCCGGTTCTTTTCTGATTTCGGTCGGCGTGGCTGGCTTACGGTCCGCGGGCTTCGTTTGGGGCAGGTCCAGAACTATAACTCTCGGACGATAAATGTTCATATTCGCGATTGTCTTGGCCAGCACCATCGAGTTGCACGCGTACGTCAAGACGATCTTGGTATTTGCCAATTCGATGTGCTCCTTTACCGCATAGCAGAAGGTGTCCTTGTCGTAACCAGGATTGTCGCGCTTCATTTCAGGAAACTCATAGATTGTTTGAGGATCGGACCAGGGCCCAACCGGGGAGTTCGCGAACCGCACCACCGCTCTCGGGGAAGGAAATTCTGGGCCGGTCGAGAGTGCGAGCCACTTTTTGATTAGCGGATGATAGCGTACGGACATCTCACTGATGGGTTGCTCGATCAGGTGCATCGCGTCTTCGCGCGCCAATCCTGTCTCCCACTGACCGTCGGTTCTCAAGTATTCCCAAACACTGGAAGGTTTCGCCAATTTGTCCCGTGGGACCCGCAGCGCTGTCATATAACCGCGACCCTCGCCGCTGCTAACTTGCGTGTACCAGATGACATACTTACCATCGGGGATCATGGAAACACCCGCCCAAAGGCGGGAATCCGTTAGATCTTGAATGACGATATGCCACTTTTCTGGCGAAATCTGCGCATTGTCGATCGTAGCGAGCTTAGTACCGGCGATCTCAAATCCAAAAGCATCATCGGGCCCTGCGCCGGGTTTATTGCGAACGGCGAGCAAGGACACATAAAGAATCTTGCCGTCAAGGAATCCATCGAGTGGCCAATACCATAGTTCGTCGGTTTCCGTATCGAAAAAGGAGCGCGGCTTGGGATCTTCGGGCTTTTGCCAGAAATAAACCATTGTGCAGGCTTTGCGGGGCAGACATCTGGAGATCCCCATACTGTTCCGAACCATGGTCTTGGCTTGGCTGCGAAGCTTCGCCTCGCTGTTCCCTACGAACGTGTCCCCAAAGAGCCAGAGGCTCTCCGTCGAGGTAAGCGGAACTGAGTACGCATCGTCAGCGCCCAGCCAGCCGTCGGTGTAGTTGAATTCAGGTAGGGGACGAGGTTGACTGGCGCTGTGGGTTGCCTTTGCTGAAAATGAAGCGGCGGTCAGGCCCAAGAGCAGCGGAAGGGCGAGAAGCGGGAATGTGAGTTGTTTCATTGTGTTTTGCGCCGTAAATCCACTCGGGCAACTTCGCGAATTGCACTGTCAATCGTTTGTCTCCTGGACCAGATGTATCGCTGGGCCAGTTCACTTCATTTCAATCCCGCGATCTTCACTCGAATGAATTTTGGCCGGTAGGTGTCCGCGTAAAGCAGATCGCCGCTATTGCTCGCGTTCAAATCATAAGAAATTAGAAGCTGGCCATTGCTCGTGTATTGCGGGTGAGCGTGCGGGTTGTACGTCAGAATTGTTCCGGCGAGAGACTGCGAGGAAGTCATCCCTGGCACCTTCCTGGAGCCAGTTTCAGGTGTTGCATACACCACCTGTTTCGGAGAAAAGGGCCCCTGAGGCTTGCAGGCAGAATAGAGAACGATGTCTTTCCACGTTCCGAACGGAACTCTGGTGTCTTGTGCTACCAACAGGTACGTGGTTCCCGCACCGCTATGGACCCTCTTTACGCTATATTCGCTGCTGACGTAATCGCCGGCATTGTTCGGATCGTTTGGCGCGCCTATTATCTTGACGGCGTTGGTCAGACCTGGCACCCAGCTATTGCCGTTCCAGACGGACCAGGTGTTTGTGTCGGCGACGCCCGAAACCCCAAGCGCTGGATTTGTGAGTGCTACGAACGGATACCTGCCGTTTTGCCCGTTGTCCTCGATGCCATAGACGTAAAGCGAAGAATTGCCGTAATCGCCGTCGAGCCACAGAGCTGTTCCCCAGTGCACGACGTTGCCCATAGAAACGTTGCGCAGAGGCGTGATGCTCTCAAGCGTGAGCTCGGGCAGTGCGAGCTGGGCGATCGCGCTGCCATAGTAATTGAAACTGTTGTCCCACTCCATCAGGAAAGTCCAAAGTTTCTTTGTTCCGGCAGCGTCCACCTGCACGACTACGGAGTCGCCCATCCAATAGAAATGTCCAGTAACAAGACCGGCAGCAGGCACGAAATACGAGGTTGAGTATCCAGAAGTAGGATCCTTGGCTCCCACAAGAGTTGACAACTGTCCAGTTGTCGCGCGCTGCACGACAATGCTGTTGTGAGCGTGATAAAGAACCGTCGACGGATTGCACAACGGAGGGCCGCAGTTTGGCGGGCGCGAGCGCAATCCATTCGAATTCGTAGTCACCGTCCCGTCCCCGCTCGCGGTTGGATACTCTCCGATGTAGGAATCAGAAAAGAAAAAAGCCGTATCACCGCTCGGCAGAAGCACCGAGTAGGTGCTATCCGCACCGGTCCATCCGGGCATGCCAAGGGGCTCGTTATTTGTTCCAGGACCATTCTCGGTATATTCCGCATTGAAGTAAGAATCTGGCGCGCCGGTTCCGGCAGTGACCGTACAGGTTTGAGCCATCAACCTAAGGGGGACACACGCTGGTAAAGTGCCAGTGAGCAGAATTGCCACCGAGATGGGGTGGAGCTTCATAAGGTGGATCTTTCTCATATGGCCCCTCCTGGTAAACGCAGTTATGGGTTCGCGAGAACGGACCCAATTGAGAGTAAGGCTACCAACGCTCACAAGAGAAGGTCAAGAGCAGAATGATTGTTTCGATTCGATTAGAACAAAAGTGCATTAGAATTGAAGGGACACGACCAGAATTATGATCTAATCGGTTCTCTTGTCCGCGGAGCACTAGTCTGTTACCTGGAGGTGGGCGTGACAGAGCAAGAGGTTGCACTACAAAAAGCATCGAGTCGCAGATATTTCTTGAAGACAGGAGCGGCCGCAGGTTTCCTTTCGCGGTTCTTGCGGCTTCCCCTAAATTTCACTAATCCTGAGGTCCACAGACCTTTGCCTCCGGTTCCAAACGTCGCCGATCTCTCCGGGGACCTCCTTGTTCATAGCCTCAGAGATCTCTACAGTTCGCCCACCGCGCAGAACGAATATGGGTATGTACAAGCGGCAAAATCGGTCTCCGGAATTACCGCCCTATCGTTGCCGCCCTTCGGCTGTTGCGGAGTACCCGATACTCCCTGGAGTCCGGGCTTTCTCCTTTCGTGTGAACTGTTTTTGAACGGGCGCATACTTCTTTCCTATCCCGACGGCGGCGATCAAATCGCGTACAGGTGGTACCCAAATCGTATCACTCGTAAAACATTGGCTGATGGTCTGAAATTCAGCACGGAGACCTTCATGCCGGCAAAACGCCGTGCCGTCGCACAGTCGATTCGAATCACGAATCTCGGAAATGCATCGCGGACGATAATCTTGGGCTTTGACATGCGAGCAGCCGTCGCAAGGAAGACGACGCCCTGGCTAACGTATTCACCTGGTGAGGCGGACAATCTGGTCCATTGGGACGGCTCCCGCGGCTGCCTGATATTTGAGGCTCAACACAGTCAAGCAGTTTCCGTGCAGGGCATTACGCCAAAAGCTAATCGTGTCGATTCCGGGCGAATGTTGATGGTCGAAATGGCCCTTGGGCCCGGAGAAACGAAAGAGTTCCGTTACGTGAACGTGGTCGATTCCGACAAGGAAACGGCACTCACTGACTATGACCATCTACAAACCAATTTCTCGCAATTAGTGCAGGAGAACGAACAGGCATTTAATAGCTTGCTCAAATCCGCCTTCACTCCCGGCAATTCGGACTTCTCCGGCTATCTCCCCCAGCTGGAGACCGATAACGAATCTCTGTGGCAACTCTATCAAGCGGGTTTCAGAAACCTAATATTTGCGCGGCGAGCCTCCCCGGATTCAAAGTATGGAACTACCTATCTGACGCTGGGCGGCCGGGTGCTTCCGACTCTGAGCTTCCCCTGGGATACATCGCTGACTTCACTGAGCCTTGCTCTGCTCGATCCGGATGCGCTCCGCCGGCTGGTCGAAAACTGGTTTGTGCAAGATATGCATCAGCATCTCGCGACCGACTACGTCACTGGTGAGGGCGTCGGACCATGGTACGCAGTGAATGACATGGCCATCGTGCGATGCGCCCAAAACTATCTGCGAGTCACTGGCGACTTCGCGTGGCTCGATAAACGCATTCAAGACAAGACAGCTCTTGATCATCTGCTATTTCACGCGACCTACTGGAAACAACTTGACAAGGCTTCCCATGGTCTGGGCGATTATGGAAAACTGGAAAACTTGCTTGAAGTTGTGAGCACATATCTCCACGAAACCGCCGGAATGAACGCCGGCAACGTGTCTTCCATGCGTTTCGTCGCGGACTTGCTCGAACGGCGGGGTAATTCGTCGCAAGCATCCCAATTGCGCGCTGAGGCGCAGAACCTCGCGCAACGCATCAATGAAAAACTGTATGTTCCGGGAAAGGGCTGGTGGAAATGTGGACAACCGGACGGCTCCTTCCTGGAGGTCCGGCACTGTTACGATTTCCTTTCCGTGCTGGACAACATGCTTGAAGATCTCAGCGATGCACAGAAACGGGAGATGAGCGGATTCTTCTGGGAGCAACTCCACAGCGATTACTGGATGCGAGCGCTCTCACCGGATGACGTGGACGCGACATGGAATATTCGGCCGGACCATAGTTGGTTAGGCGCATACTCGGCATGGCCTCCTGCAACAGCTAAGGGACTGTACCGTACGGATTCATCAGCACGGGTCTCAAATTGGGTAAAAAATTTGGCCAAGGCTGGGAACCAGGGTCCCATTGGGCAGGCACACTTTGTTGAAACCGCGTTCCCACTGGAACACGGAGCTGCCTATAAGTGTCCCACGGATGCCCCCTACCTTAATGACTGGTGCTGCATCTCGGGGGGAGGTTTCATGGACTTGGTGATCGACACTATATTCGGCGCCAACTTGACCCTTTTTGAGGGGATCAGGGTTCAGTCGCGCCTGGCAGACTTTGATCCTAAGGCGCGGCTTGTAAATCTGCGGTATCAAGGCAAAAACCACATGATCTCATCGAACCAAGCAACGCTCCCCTCAGGGTGAGAAGAGGTCCGGTGAGAGCACTGGCAATCGACTTGGGCGGCAGCCACGCCAATTGCGGCATCGTCGAAGACCGGACGATTCTTGCGAACGACGCGATTGCCGCCGACTGTGAAGAAGGCCTGCGGCCGTTGCTGCCCCGCATTGCCGACACCTTCGATCGGCTTGCAAAAAAAACGAAACTCACACTCGCAGACTTTAAAGGAGTTGCTGTGGGATTCCCAGGGCTCGTCGATGCCCGTGTGGGTCGCGTGCTCTCGACCAACGCGAAGTATGAAGATGCTCCAAAAATCGATTTTGCCGCCTGGGGCCAGGAAGCTTTTGGCCTGCCACTGAGTATCGAAAACGACGCTCGAATGGCTCTGCTTGGCGAGTGCAATGCCGGTGCGGCAAGGGGCGCCACCGAAGTCGTTATGATGACTCTGGGCACGGGCATCGGCGGTGTGGCGATGATCGAGGGAAAGCTGCTTCGCGGAAAACATGCCCAGGCCGGATGCCTTGGCGGACACTTCCCAATTCTCTTCACTGGGCGTCGCTGCACCTGCGGCGCAATTGGCTGCGCTGAGGCGGAAGCGGCTGGATGGTCGCTTCCACTCGTTCTCAAAGAGTGGCCAGGGACATCGAGAAGCGCACTGTCGAAATACGAGAAAGTGGGCTTCAAAGAACTGTTTGAAGAAGCAGCGGCGGGAGACGAAGTTGCGCTTGCTGTTCGTGATCGCTGCCTGAGCGTCTGGTGCGCGGATGCCATTGCCCTGGTTCACGCCTACGATCCCGAACTCATCGTGATCGGAGGAGGGGTAATGAAAAGCGCCGCGCACATTGTCCCGATCATTCAGTCCCACGTGCGGGAGCATGCGTGGACGCCGTGGGGCAAAGTGCAAGTCCGCGCTGCCGAGCTGGGCAATGACGCTGCGCTCCTCGGAGCGGTTCCACTGCTCTCGGAAAAATTAGGCTGAGCAATCAGTGTCCCGCAGTTTGGGCAGAATTCAAGTTTTAGCTTTCGGCCTCAGACACGCATAACCTGAATTTGCGCCTTTTCAAAAGGCGCGATCATCTCGTCGGTTGCACCTGAATCGGTGATGAGAATGTGCAGGTCCGAGGTGGGGCAGATACGCCAACCAGCAATCACGCCGAATTTGCTGTGATCAAGAACTGCGATTCTCCTTTGCGCGTGCCTAACCATCGCGGAGTTGAGGTCGGCTTCCTCAGGAATGTAGCAACTGACCCCCCATTTCGCGTCGATTCCATCCGCACCGATGAAAAGCGTATGAATCAACAGATGAGAGAGACTGTGCGCGGCTGTTGGCCCTACGAGCGAGAACCAATCTCCGCGCAAATGCCCTCCAGTGACGAAGATGTCCAGATCCCTGCGCTTTGAAAGTTCCATGGCGACGTTCACGGTGCTCGTGACCACTGTGATTTTGCGATTGAGAGGGAGTCCGCGGATTACCTCCGTGCTTGTGGTGCCGGGAGTCAGAGCGATGATCTCTCCATCCTTTATTAACGATGCCGCTGCCCTCCCGATTCGCCGTTTTTCCTCCGCGAATTTTCCGACCTGAGCCTGAAATGAACGGTCGTTGCGAAATGGCTCATAAAACAGAGGCTCGATCGAAACAGCTCCGCCGTGCGTTCGACGGAGCAAACCTTGTTTCTCCAGCGCGTCCAGGTCCCGGCGAATCGTCACCAGCGAAACGGTCAGTTCTTTGCTCAGCCCTTCCACGGACACCGACCCGGACTTTTGCAGCGAGGTGAGAATATGGGAGAGCCTCGCCCCTTGTTTATCTGGGCTGTCTGAGTCTGGATTAGGAGAATCGCCAAAATCGGTTAGAGCCCTTTCCGCCCGGCTTCGCTTAGTCAATATCTGCCTCCAAGTAATTAATTCTCATCCCGGAGAGAAAACCACCGCAAGCCCCACTCATTGAGCTTGCCGATAATCGCAGTAGCGTTATATCCCGAACGTCATATAAATTCCAGACCTGAGGCTACATCGGAAAATCCAATGAGACTTCCCCGGGGGAACTGCCTTACAGGTCTTTCAAGAGGTAGTCTTGACAGAAAGACTACATAAGGATACTTTTTACTTGCGATTGCATAGAAAACGAAAGTATCGGCGGTTTCGTTCGACTACTTCATGAAACCTTCGGATTTTCTGCCGGAAGGAAAAGATACGTCCCAGCGCGAATCGCGTCATTTCCTCAGTTTCGTGTTGGAACGGTTCATCTCTGGCCGACGAATGCTAAGCGTTGCAGTCCGACCAGTTGTCCCATGGGAACGAGCAAATGTCTAGGCACTCAAACTACGACAAGCATCCATACATTCCCGTCTCCAGCTCGAGGTCGGAATGCTGGGTAGGCTGGTCCGAGATCCTCCAAAGGATGAGGGAGTTTTCCGGACAAAGCCGCTGTGTCCTCTGCGTCGAGTGTTATCCGGGCGTATTCGAAAGCTCGGTCAGGACCGCGCTGGAAGAAGGGTTGCGACCGGAGGCCGTAATCTACGCCGGAGATTTGCTGAAGCTCCCGCGCGATGTGGATCGTATGTTGCAGCCGATCTTAGGCGACGATCCAGTGTTCGGCTCGATGAACGACATTACTCTGGGAGACTTCTTCGATCCCGGCAAACTCAACCAGGCGTGCGCGAAGGCGGTCAAATGGCGCAGGGGCCTGCTGCTCGTCCTAGGTGTCGGTGCCGCACTGGTTTGTCCCTACCCCGACGTCTTGGTGTATGCAGACATGGCGCGATGGGAAATACAGGGCCGCCAGCGGCGCAACCAGATCGCGAATTTTGGAACTGACAATCTAACTGAGAGCCCCAGCCTGAAATACAAGAGGGCTTTTTTCGTCGATTGGCGAGCCGCCGACCGTCTGAAGAAGGAAATTCTCCCGAACGTTGATTTTCTGCTCGATACCAACAGTGCGGTTCCGAAATTGGTGAGCAGCGCGGAAGTGGGCGAGGGCTTGAAAAAGGCTACGACTCGTCCGTTTCGCGTCGTTCCTTACTTCGATCCCGGTCCGTGGGGAGGCCACTGGATGGAAGAAGTATGTGACCTGCCCAACGATGTGCCGAATCATGCGTGGTGTTTTGATTGCGTGCCCGAGGAGAACAGCCTCCTGCTCGGATTCGGCGACACTCGAGTGGAGATACCTGCTATCAATCTCACTTTCCTGCAGCCGCGGCAACTGCTCGGAGATTTCATCTATTCCCGGTTCGGTGCCGAGTTTCCGATCCGTTTTGATTTTCTTGATACCATGGGCGGCGGCAACCTGTCTTTACAAGTGCATCCGAGGACAGAATACATCCGACAGCAGTTTGGCATGAGCTACACACAGGACGAGAGCTATTATCTGCTCGATGCAGGTAACGATGGCTGCGTTTATCTCGGGGTGAAAACCGATATCGATCGCGAAGCCATGATCCGCGATTTGCGGGCGGCCCAAGATGGTGGCTCGCCGTTCCACGCGGAGGGTTACGTGAACAGATTTCCCGCGCGGAAACACGATCATTTCCTTATCCCTGCCGGCACTGTCCATTGCTCGGGCCGGAACAGCATGGTTCTCGAGATCAGCGCAACACCCTATATCTTCACTTTCAAACTGTGGGACTGGGGCCGGCTGGGCCTGAATGGCTTGCCGAGGCCGATCCATATTGATCATGGAATAGCAAACATCGCTTGGGAGAGGGATACGGAGTGGGTCCGGAAGAGCCTGATTAACCGCGTAGAGTTTGTCGGTAGCGGCCAGGGTTGGAACGAAGAGCGAACCGGGCTCCACGAGCTCGAGTTCATCGAAACTCGTCGCCGTTGGTTCACGGATATCACTCCACATCACACTGAGGCCACGGTGAACGTACTAAATCTGGTGGAAGGAAGAGAAGCGACGGTGGAGAGTCCGACGGCGGCTTTTGACCCATTCGTGGTGCACTATGCGGAAACATTTATCGTCCCGGCGGCAGTTGGCGCATACACTATCCGTCCCAGTGGAGAGTCCAAGGGATCAAATTGCGCGACGATCAAAGCCTCCGTCAGGGGGAAATGAACTCGCGGTCGCGTTTGCTTCGGAAGAAGAACGGCGCGCCCCTGGTTTTGCGGAGCGAGGAGTCCGGATATCGAACGTAAGCGAACGGATTTCGTTTCGGAGGACTTGTGCACTTATCGTCTGGCAGCATGGAGTCGAACACGATCGACGCGAGAGCGCAATCCATGGGCTACGTCGTACTCTTGGCGACAACGACGGCGATCTCGGGATTTCTTTTCGGTTTCGACACCGCGGTAATTAACGGAGTGCTGCTTCTCCTGCGCCGCCAGTTTACGCTTTCTAATCTGCAAACCGAGGTAGCTGCCAGTTCGCTATTGTTGGGGTGTTTGCTGGGAGCGGCTGGTGCCAGCGTGATCGGTGACCGTTACGGCCGCAGGAAGTCCCTTATCCTCTCCGCCGTGCTGTTTGCGCTTTCCTCTCTGGGTGCGGCGGCGGCAGGTACGATTACATTTTTCTCCATAGCGCGGCTTATAGGTGGACTTGCGATAGGCCTGGCATCCGTTCTTACGCCCGTTTACATCGCGGAAATTTCCCCTTCGAAGAATCGGGGAACGCTAGTTTCGCTGAACCAACTCGCGATTGTGATTGGCATTCTGGCGGCTTATCTCGTCAACTGGCAACTGTCGAGAATGGGCGAAGCGAGTTGGAGGTGGATGCTCGCCGTCGCGGCCATCCCCGCCGTTGCGTTTTTCGCCGGACTCTTCGCCATTCCCGAGAGTCCTCGCTGGTTGATCGGCAGGGGTCGGCATGAAGAAGGTCAGCGGATTCTAGCGCGAATCTTTGGCGCGAAGGCCGCTGAAGAACAAGTCCGCTCGGTGCAGAAGGCCGCAGCCAGCGAAGAAGGCTCCTGGCACGAGGTGTTTTCTCCGGCAATGCGCAAGCGTCTCGGAGTTGGGATGGCCCTCGCGCTGTTTTCGCAGGTAACGGGTATCAATACCGTGCTCTATTACGGTTCCATCATCATTAGCGAACACTTCCCTGGGCAATCCACAGGCATGGCGCTGGCCGCAAATGTCATCATTGGCGCCGTGAACCTCATTTTCACGATCGTCGCGATGGTCTTTCTGGATCGATGGGGGCGACGAGTGATTTTGATGACCGCTAGCGGTGGCATGGGGCTGGCCCTGACTCTGCTCGTGATTGGTTTGCACGTTCACAATGCGCCGGCAGTCTTAATGCTCGCCAGCATCCTCTTATATGTGGCCTTTTTTGCGCTTGGAATGGGACCTGGCCCGTGGCTGATTATTTCTGAAATCTTTCCGACCAAAGTGAGAGGCCGGGCGGCTTCCATAGCGACGTCCACTCTTTGGACCGGAACACTGGTCGTCACATTCACTTTTCTGACTCTCGTAAACGTCCTGAATCTTTGGGGTACGTTCGCCATCTACGGAGCTCTCTCGTTTGTCTGCTTCTTCTACGTGTGGAAGGTTGTCCCAGAAACAAAGGGGCGAACCTTGGAGGAAATTCAGGAGGCTTGGGGTAAATAGGGGAGCCTTATGGGTAGCTTCGGCCGGCGGGGATTCTTAGGAGGTTTGTTAGCCTCGGGTGCGGCAGCGGCAGCGGCTGCCGGCCGCAAAGAAATAATCGAAGGTACGGCGGAAACTGCGAACCCCGTGTCAGAAAGCGTTTCCGCTACCGCCGTTGATTTTCGCTATGCACCGCGTCTGTCCCAAGCCACCATTTGTTTTCCGGATGACTCGAAGAAAAGCCTGGTGGGCCAAGCCGGCGACCTGCGCTACAGGTTCGCCAAGAACCTTATCGTGGGCATGGAGGACTTCGTCACTGTTTGCGCCTTCTCGCTGGCAGGAATGCAGGACGACCGGGTCGTTCGCCAGTGGCTCGAGGCCCCGCATATCCCGATTGTGCACACGTTGATTGAACGCCCCACGGCCACCCTCGAGCTAACGGCCTTCGCCACCCGGCATGCCAATGAGGGCCGCGTGGACAACGTGCTCATGACGATTCTGCCCCGGCAGGACACTATCGTTGCGACTCCACGCATACATATTCGAACGTGTCTTCCTTTTAAGCTGAGTTCGGGCCCGCCTACGATCGTCGTGGTCGACACCAACACGAACGCGCCTTTCCTCGTGGCGGCAAAATTGAGCCCCTCTGCCGATTTCGCAACGTGGTGGGACGAAGCCGGGTACACCCTGTACTTGCCTCATGGAGAAGCCTCGCACCGCGAACCATTGCGGTACCTGATCCGTTTTCCGCAGGAGGGTCAGTCCGTCGAGGCCGTTCAAGGTATGTTGCCACATCCAGACGTGTTGGCCGATGAAGCGCGGCAATTCTGGAAGCAGTGGAGGCCGTTTGGGAGTGTCGCTTGGAACTATCCAGGCAAGGATGGCGAGTTCCTGACCGCATGCGCGCGAAATATTCAACAGGCGAGAGAGGTCAAAGACGGAAGGCTCGTCTTCCAGGTCGGGCCCACGGTGTACCGCAACCTCTGGATTGTGGACGGAAATTTCTTGCTCGAGGCGGCACGCTACCTGGGATACGACAAGGAAGCGGATGACGGCTTGCTCTCCGAGTGGGCGAAGCAGGTGCCCTCCGGCCAGGTCGTCGCCGCGAGTGGCGGAGAGCATTGGAAGGACACCGCCATCGCCATGTTTACCCTGGTTCGACAATGTGAACTGAAGCAAGACTGGCAATTCTTCAGGGAACTAGAGCCCAGTGTTCTCCGTGCCGTCGATTTCCTAGTGCAATTGCGCGACAAGGCGCGCGCGGGTGACAGCGCAAATGGACGGTACGGTTTGTTGGCACCGGGGTTTGCCGACGGCGGAATTGGCGGTGTGCGTTCGGAGTTCACGAATACGGTCTGGACTCTTGCTGGATTGAAGAGCGTCGCCAATGCCGCCGATCGCCTGGGTATGGACTCGCTCCGAACTGCGCGCACATTCTACGAAGAACTCCGCGCATCGTTTCTCGTGGCCGCTAAAGGGGAAATGGTTCGGCACCCCGATGGATTCGAGTATCTTCCCATGCTGGCGAACGACGACGCGGCGTGGCGAGATCCGGACCCTTGGAACCGTCCGCGCCCGCAGACCGCGCAATGGGCGCTTTCGCACGCTATCTTTCCCGGCGGCGTTTTTGAAAAGGACGATCCCATCGTCACCGGGCACATTGCGCTCCTGCAGTCTTGTACCAGGGAAGACGTTCCAGCGGAAACGGGGTGGCTGTGGCATGACAGCGTTTGGAACTACAACGCCTCGTTTGCGGCGCACGTCTATCTCTGGGCGGGCCTGCCGGAGTGGGCTGATCGAACTTTTCGCGGATTCCTAAATCACGCTTCGCCTCTATTTTGCTGGCGGGAAGAGCAACCATTGCAACGTGCGCTCGTAGGTCAAGACTGGGGTGACATGCCGCACAACTGGGCCAGTGCCGAGTGCGTGCGCTATTTGCGCCATATGCTCTTGCTGGAAGATGGCCAGCGCATGCGACTCCTCGAGGGGATGATTTCTGCGGACCTCACCGAGCGGCAGCCCTTTCGTCTGGAGTACACCCCCACGCGATTCGGACGGGTGACGCTCCAGATAGAGCCGGTCAATAAGGGCTGGAAATTGGACTTTTCGGTGGAACCAGCGCTGCATGCTGAGACAGCGGAAATCCCCGTCTTAATGATGGGGCAACAGTTCGACCGCGTGCTGGGGGCAAACCATCGGATACGAGGCCGAAAGGTTATGGTCGATCCCGAAGCTAGAGAGTGGACCGCTTTCTGGCGCTGAGTCCAATAACGATCTCTTCGCTCCGACAGGTCGCGGCATGCGGTCTAGCAGGTACACCACAAGGTCTGGTCGGCGAAACAGCGATCCCCAATCTTAGTGCTTCTTCGCACAGTCGCTCGTATGGACGCCCTCCACTCCCCCGTATGTTCCCATGGCGAGGTGTCTGAACTCGCCGAGATTCCTGCAAATTGTTGTTCTCTCAGGGCTTAGACTCTTTCAGGTGCATTTGTGAATGTTTCCAGCCATAAAGCAACAAGACAAGAGCGTTTTGATGTAAAAAGCACAAAAAAAGGTTGACTAGCGCCAAATTGCAGCGTTAACATCCACGCCACCTCAGGTGCTAACGGATTTTTGGGTGCTTGCTAGCGAAATTTCGGGGGCTAACGCGAAAAGAAAGAGGTTGCACAGCGCACATATTATGAAGTCGCGCCGGCAACTCGCTTGTTGCAATACCTGCTCGTAAGAAATCAAGAAACGTCTGGAGCACCGAAGCGAGAGGAGTTCCGTATGACACGAAAACCGCGTCTCAAGTGTTCAAGGCAAGCTGTCGAAGCGTTGTGCCTCATGTTGTTTCTCCCATTGATCTGTTTCCTGTTCTCCCTGCCGATGTCGGCACAAGTGTTCGACACTGGCACGCTTGGCGGTTTGGTGACCGATCCTTCGGGCGCCGTAGTTCCTCATGCCACTGTCACCATCACCAATGTGGGGACGGGGATCCAGCGAACGCTGCAGACTGATGACGGCGGAAGTTTTGTCGCCTCCGCTCTGCCCTTCGGAAGCTACGTTGTTTCAGCCGCCAAGACGGGATTCGCAACGGCTACTAGCAAACCGATTGTGCTGAACGTGGGCGGGACGGTTCAGGTCACCCTGGGTCTGACAGTCGGTGCCGCAGCGGAGAAGATCGAGGTCACCGGTACGTCCACGACTGTCGATACCGCTTCCACTGCGATGGGCACGACTTTGGACTCAAATCAGATCGCTAACCTTCCCGTCAACGGCAGGGACGTGAGCTCCTTTCTCGAGATCGCCCCTGGTTCGATAAACTCGACCGGCTTCTTCCAAGGCAGCGTCAACGGCCTGGAAAACATTTTTACCGGGCTGAATATCAAGGTGGACGGCCAAAATGCCTCGCGCGGTGATATCAACGGCTTCTTGGAAACGGAAGGGCAAGAACAAGCCCGGGTTACGCGGGCGAGCGTGGATAGCATCCAGGAAATCGACTTTACCAATAGCGGTTATAACGGCGAAAACGGTTTCTCGCTCGGCCCGCAGATGAACATCATCACCAAATCCGGGACCAACGACTATCACGGTACGATATTTGAGTTTCTTCGCAACGATGCTCTGGACGCCAGGGACTTCTTCGAGAACGCGGCGACTGGCCTGGCGAAGCAGCCTTTAAGGCTCAACCAGTTCGGCGGCAATTTCGCTGGTCCGATCATCCGGAAAAAGGTCTTCTTCTTCGTGAATTATGAAGGCGTTCGCCAGCGCATCAGCAACATCAACGCGCTCAATGAGACTCTAAGCGCCTATGCTCGATCGCAATTCAATGCTGCTATGCAGCCTGTTTTAGCCCAGATGGCGCCGCTCCCGGCTGGCTGTACCGCTACTCCAGCGCCTGCCTCGTGCGCAGTCCCGAACACCGACGCCGGAGGCGGCCATGGGGCCAATCTGGTTTTTGATCCTGTTGCTCTTCCGGTAACCCTGCGAGAGGATACCGGGGCTATCCGGGTTGATTATCAAATCTCAGATAACGACCGCTTGACGGGCCGGTACAACCTCAACGACTCGTTAACCAATGATACGATTGGTCTCAACCAGGGCCAGCTATCGCCTCAGGCGCTGAGAACACAATTCGGGAAAATCGACGAAACCCATACTTTCAGTCCCACTCTATTCAATGAGTTCAGCGTGGGTCTAAACCGTTTCTATTCCGACACGAATTCGAATACTCCCAAACCGCTCGTGGGGTTCTCCGGTTTCTTTACCAATCTCGGCTCGCTTCCCGGACCGAATACCTTCAACCAGATCACCCCATTCGCGGTCCTCGAAGTGTTTGACAGCGTGAGCAAATCGATGGGGAACCATACGCTAAAGTTCGGCCCGCAAATTCGCGTCAACAGGCTAAATGAATGGCTGCGCCCACAGCAAACCTATTATTTCGGCAGTTTCTCCGATCTGGAACACGACAACCCCTTTGTCTTATCGAAAATCGGGTTTCCGGGGTTTGTCGGCATCCGAAATTCCAACTGGGATTTCTACGTCCAGGACGACTGGAAAGTGACCCGCAGACTCACGCTTAACATCGCGCTCCGGTACGAGTACAACACCGCATGGACTGAGGGCCACGGAAGGTTCCAAAATTTTGACGTCGCCACCCAGTCCTTTCTTCCCGCTGGCAAGTCCTA